>ENA-ORQX01001554-ORQX01001554.1-human-gut-metagenome-genome-assembly--contig:-NODE-1554-length-14074-cov-2.769598_pt1 | contig 14074 bp, 9 predicted proteins | sample MGYA00242170_ERZ509124 | MGnify/ENA primary metagenome ERZ509124 (study PRJEB26280, sample SAMEA2338647) | human gut metagenome | biome: human gut; feature: human-associated habitat; material: faeces... | reverse complement strand
TTTATAATCCGGATTATAGTGTCCGGCGTCGAGGTGGCAGCTGATACACTGTAAATCCAGTTTCTTTTCGTTTTCGTCATAATAAAGGTGAGCAGTAATGCCGTCCTGGTTAATCCCTTCCGGGAACAAGTTCTGATGGCATTCCTTGCAGGATTCGTTCGGAATATATTTGACGGCATGTTCCAGTTCCGACTTGGTGTTCCAGTCGAAATCCGCACTGTCTTTTGTCATGAAGGACCATACGTCTTTCAATCCCAATTTGGCTTTAGCCGTATAATGATTCCAGGTGTCGCTTTGAGGCGGAAGGTGACAAGCCACGCAATGTGTTTTAACGCCGCTTCCGTTATTTACGTGTTTGGAGAGCTTCCAGCTGTCTTCCGCATGCGGATGGACATGGCACATCATACAAGATTCATCGGAAGAGAAATAGACGGATGTTTTATATACGGCAACCATAATGCCTGCCCCGAGAAGTAATCCGACCAAAAGAATGAAGGTTTTTCCTTTGAAAAATCTCCCTTTTTCGGAAGGATAGCGATTAGAATTGTTGTTAGTAGCCATTTGTTTTTATGGTAAACGATTTTACAATTAGTCCTGAATTAGATTTAAAAATCGGCAATAAAAGTAGTCTTTTTCTACATAAAATAAAAGTTTGCACCCACTATTTAACGAAATATGCATAGTGATTATGCTTTTTTACCAATTTTTGTAAAAATAGGAACTTGTCCCCGCTTCTTGAATGGAAATGCGGGGACAGCTCCCTTCATTTATTGCTGTTTATAAATTAGATTGAATCGGTTTCATGATGAAAGAGAATTCATAATCTCCGTAATGGATACGGTATTGTTCCAGTGGAAGCGCTCCCCAACTGTTGACGCAACCCAATCCCATTTGTACCTTGTCAATACACATATTGGTGTAGTTTGCCTGAGGTACAAGTTCGGAGTGTCTCTGGTCTTTCTGTACTCCGTCGTCAAGTGATTCGATCGAATAATTCAAGGCTGAAGCCGAGAACGGAGCTTCCGAAATGAACATGAGTCCGTTGCCGCCTTTGTTGGTCTGTTTCCACCAACGGATATCCGTTTTGGTTCCTGTTTCCTGCGGGCGGATATAAGAGTAGAACTGTTCGTCTACAGTCTGTCTGTAATTACCCAGGTCGGTGACGTTGTTACGGTCGGAATAGTTCTCGATCGGACCTCTGCCGTAATAGTTGATCTGATCCAAGCATTTAGGCATCTGCATCTGCATGCCGAAGCGGAACATATCGGAAACTTCAGCCGATTTGTCGGCTACCATTTTCTGTGTGACTTTCACTGCGCCTTCGTTGTTGATCGTATAAGTCAGATACAATTTGGCTTTTACTGCATCCATCGTGTATTCGGCATTGACAGTAGCCATGTCGTTTTCGATTTTGTTTGTCAGAGAAACCAGTTTCAATCCCGGTTCTTTCCAGGCGGCATATTTGTTTTGCAGGTTGGCTCCCATATCGTTGTCGGTCGGAGCACGCCAGAAGTTCGGAGTCAGTTTTCCGTCTTCTTTCAGCATCGTCATGCCATTTACATCGTATCTGCACAAGAAACCGTCATGCTTATCGAAGTCCATGCGGAAATTCTCTCCTTCGACGATCAGATAATTGATGTCATTATCTTTAATGGTCGGAATGACAGTCTCAATGTTCACTTGGTGTACATTCTGCAAATCCAGTTTCGGAGCATTGTACGGGCGGATCGTCAACTGGTTTTTGGCTACCGTATAACCGGCAGGCAGCAATGTTTCCGCTTTTTTCAACTTAAAGGCCACATTCAGCAAGAGTTCTTTGCATTTACAAATGCCCTCTGTGCTATAATTCAGTTTTATGGACTTGGTCTGTTGCGGAGCTACTTCCAGGTCTTTGACCATGCCTGTCTGAACCACTTCGCCGTTAGCCAGCAATTCCCATTCTGCATAGTAACCGTCTAGGTTACGGAAGAAGTTTTCGTTGTATACGTTTACGACACCGTTAGCCAAGTCGGACGGAGTCACCCAGATGGACTGGTAGATATGCCCGACTTCGTGCATATGCGGATTCGGTTTGCGGTCCGGGCTTATCAAGCCGTTGTCCATAAAGTTGTTGTCGGAAGCGTCATATTTGTTCCAGTCGCCGCCATAAGCATAGAAAGGAACGCCGTCTTTTGTTTTCCAACGCAAAGACTGATCAACGAAATCCCAGATAAAGCCACCTTGGTATTTCGGATATTTGCGGATCAGATCCCAATATTCTTTGAATCCCCCTTGAGAGTTGCCCATCGCGTGCGCATATTCGCATTGGATAAGCGGTTTGTCGATGTCTCCCTTGCAATATTCTTCACTACCTTTATAGTCGCGGTACATCGGGCAATAGATATCGGTGAATTCGCTTGTCCGTGCCTGTTCGTATTGCACGGCACGTGATTTGTCTTCGTTCTTGATCCAGGTATAACAAGCTTCGAAGTTTGGACCCATGCCGGCCTCGTTGCCTAATGACCAGAAAATGATGGATGGGTGATTATAACCACGCTGGACGTTGCGCTGGTTGCGTTCCATATGTGCTTTGGCGAACAGCGGGTTTTTAGCCAACGTCTTGTCACCGTATCCCATACCGTGCGATTCTACATTTGCTTCAGCAACGACATAAATACCATATTTGTCGCAGAGGTCATACCATAAATTGTTGTCTGGATAATGACAAGTACGTACGGCATTGATGTTGTATTCCTTCATGACCTTGATGTCCTGGATCATGCGCTCCGGCGATACGACGTAACCTCCGTCCGGATCCATTTCGTGCCGGTCGGCTCCCTTGAACAAGACTGGTTGTCCGTTTACCAATATCTGGGCGTTTTTCAATTCGATCTTGCGGAAACCGACTTTCACCGGAATAACCTCAGTCGTGTTGCTGCCGTTTTTCAAAGTTGCGATCAGTGTGTAGAGAACCGGAGTTTCGGCAGTCCATTTCTCAGGATTGCTTATTGCCATGTCGGTGGAAACTTTGCCCGAACCTTTGACCGACGAAGTAGCGACTTCTTTGCCGGCCTTATCTAACAGTTTCAGGTCGACTGTCCCGCTGCCTTTCAGGTTCAGGGAAACATTTAAAGTACCGTCTTTATATTGTGCATCCAAATCCGGAGTCACGCGGATGTCCTGAATGTATTTCGGAGTGCGGGCATAGAGGTAGCAGTCGCGGCCTACTCCGGAGAGGCGGAGGAAATCCTGGTCTTCCAGATAAGTCCCGTCGCACCAGCGGAACACCTGGAATGCGATCAGGTTTTTCCCTGGTTTCAGGTATTTGGTCAGATTGAATTCGGCTTCAAGTTTGCTGTCTTCACTGTAGCCGACGAATTGTCCGTTCACCCAAAGATACATGTTTGATGTGACAGAACCGAAATGAGCGAATATCTCTTTTCCTTTCCAGTCTGCCGGAACCATGATCTCTTTACGGTAAGAACCTACGTGGTTGTTTTCCGTAGGAACTTCAGGCGGGTTGTTCTTGAACTGGCTTCTCCAAGGATACCCGACATTCACATAGATCGGGTCGCCATAACCGTTCAGTTCCCACAAGCCGGGTACTTTCAGATTATCCCATCCCTTGTCGTTGAAGTTCACCTGGTAAAAATCTGTCGGGCGCATATCTGCATTTTTTACCCAGAAGAATTTCCAGTTACCGTTCAAGGTCATAAAATTCCCGGATGATTCCTTACATCCTTTCAATGCACTGTTTTCGTCTTCGTATGCGAAATAGTTGGTGTGCATGGGAGCTCTGTTGATCTCGTTTACGTTAGGATCTCTCCACTCGTTTTTTTGAGCGAAAGCTGCCGTCCCGAGCAGGGACAGGCAGCAAGCAAGTACGTTTAGTTTCATAAGATGTTATTTATTTACGGTTTTTCAGGATTTCAATCAATCCATTTTTGCCATTTTACATTGTCGTTATATCCGGCTTCCACCATTGTTTCAATGAATTGCATACCTCTTACGCCATCGTATACGGTCGGGAAATCCAAGCAGTCTCCACTGGGTGTTTCTCCGTTTTTGATAGCTCTGACGGTAAGTGAGAAATTGCGGTAGATATTGGCAAAAGCTTCGATAAAACCTTCCGGGTGTCCTGCCGGAGTTCGGGTATTCCACAGGGCTTCGGGGGTCAGGTAACCGTTGTTGCCGATATCCAATATTTCAGTCGGACGATCTCTCCATCTCAATGTCAGCGTGTTCGGCTCCATCTGGCGCCATTCCAGTCCGCCTTTTTCACCATAAATACGGATGCGGATATTATTGGCTTCGCCAGTTCCGATCTGTGTTGCGGTCAAGACGCCTGTCACATCGTTTTCGTAGCGAAGGAATGCCGCCCCGTCGTCATCGATCGGACGTCCGGGAACGAATGCCTTCAGGTCGGCACATAGTTCTTTGACTTTCAGTCCGGTAATATATTCGCTCAAATGCCAGGCATGTGTTCCGATATCCCCTATGCAACCGGCTTTGCCGGAACGTTTCGGGTCCGTGCGCCATCCGGCATTGTTGCCACCTAGCAATTCGATACGTTCGGAAAGCCATCCTTGCGTATATTCTACATAGACGCGGCGCAATTTTCCGAGTTCGCCTTTCGCGATACGGGCTTTCGCCTCTTTTACTGCCGGATAGGCCGAGTATACATGTGTCAGAGCCAGCACTAATCCGGTCTCTTCCACTTTTTTCTGTAGTTGTTTGGCCTCTTCGAGTGAGAACGTCATCGGTTTATCCACGACCACATGGAACCCTCTTTCAAGAGCCATCATAGCTGGTTCGAAATGCCAACGGTTGGGAGTCACGATCGTGACAAAATCCATCCTTTCTCCTTCCGGTAAGGTCATTTCGTGTTCGAACATTTCTTGGTAAGTGCTGTAAATCCGGTCTTCCGGCAAAAAGTACGATAAACCGGAGCTTTTGGATATCTCAGGGTCTACGCTGAAACATCCGCAAACTAATTCGATCTGATTGTCCATAAAGGCTGCGCGACGGTGGATCGCCCCGATGAAGGCGTCACTACCTCCTCCAACCATTCCCATTCTTAATTTTCTGTTCTTCATGATATTATTAAATTAGCAATTCGGTGAATTGAGATATTGCCCAAAGTTACAAAATGTTGTAATAAGTGCAATGTGTTTTGCAATAAATAATTTGTTATGCGAAGTGTATATGTCATATACAAAAAAAACTTGATTCCGAAAATCAATATCACTGTATCACTTTTTATTTTTAACTGACTGTATATTAGTATGATGATATGCAATTGGTGCTTGAAATATCTATCACGCTTATATCACTCATATGTCACCGCTTTTTTATAAGTTAAAAGTCTTTTTAGGACTTGCTTAGTTCAACTACCTGATATATAGTGCCTCTGTTGCTTCTTTTCGAAGGAATGCCGTTTCGCTTCAAAAGACGTCCGAAGTTGGAAATGACGGTTTTTGTGTAGCTGAAATCACGTTGTTTCTGCTTGATCCGCCCTAAAATCTCTATCGACAGAAGAAATTCGCCTACCTCATTCTTTTTCGGGAGTCGGAAATATTGCAGGAACAGTTGTTCTTCGGGCGGTATTTGCTGGAATTGCCGGTTGTTGGCGACTATTTCGGTTTCTTCCTCGTGTGTGAACCAGTAGCGTTCGCCGTTAGCCAATGCTTCCATCGCCTGTGCATACAGCTGCTCGTAGTCGATCGGTTGTATATAATCGATGGTGTCTGTGACTTCGATGCAAATGAAACGTCGGCTACCGGTCGGGTCGGTCAGGATATTGAAGTTGTTGCTTGTCGCGATGAATGTGGCGTAACGTCTTAAATTCCTGTTGGCCGTCTGATAGGGCAGCCGTGTACTGACATTCGCTTTTTGCAGGATATGCTTCAGGTAGCTTTGGTGCGTATCCTTGACGGAATCGAACTCGTCTATGTTTACCAGGGCATAGCGGTGCAAAGCCAACTCCGTATCCCGGCGCTTGCTGAAATCGATGCTGTCTGTGTAGAACTGCCGCAGTTCGGGAGGCAGGATGTTCAGGCAATAAGTCGATTTGCCGCATCCCTGGTCGCCGACCAGTAGGGGAGTAGTGCTGTTGCCATGTTCCCGGTCCAACCCTAACCAGTGCGCTACCATACTGAGGAACCATCTGTGGAAGTGGTCTGCCCATCGGATATTGTTGCAAGGTACGCGTTTGGCAAGCTTCCGGATATGATCTTTGCCATCCCATTTGGGCAGATGTCCGAGATATTCTTCTATCGGGAAAAAAGTGGGTATGTTGTCCGAGTAAACATATCGTTCGATGTCTTTATCCCAGACGTTCAACCCTTCTTTGTGCGCTTCCGTACAGATGGAGTTGCGGACTTCGCGGGTGAAAGGGCTGAATGTGAAACGTAGGAGCGATTTGTCTCGGTATTCCACTTCGCCACTCATCTTGTTGTTTCTGATTTCGTAACGGCGCAGCATGAATTCTTCTAATTGCAAAGTCAGCGACATGATTTCAGGCATGAATGTTTTTCCGGCGAGCGCTTCTTTCAGTGTGTAGACGGATCGGAAAGTCATGCGGATTTCCATCTCTTTGGATCTCAGATCGTTGTAAAGCAGTGTGCATTGTACGGCATCCTCTTCCGGGATACCGGCTTTCAGGCAATTATCGGCTAATAGGGTAAAGACCGGCTTGAGATCCCCGTCTTTTATTTGTCCTGATTTTCGGATGGCGTCTACCATCGCTATGCTGAACAGTGTAGCGATCCGATAGTTGCGTGACATACCGGGCATTAGCCTTTGAAGTGGTTCGGATGGTTCTTCCGGGACGATACGGATCTCTTCCGAATCCGCCATCCGCATCGGTTGCTCGATCCGGATGGCGACGGCATCGGGGTTGTATACCGGCTGCGGATCGTAGCTCATGCGGCATCCGTGCTGTAGGACCGGTTCTTTCAGTGTGATGTTACGTCCTAATTGTGGCTGGTAGTATTTGACTGCCGTCAAGTAGGCTTGCGAGTGGAATCGTTTGACCTGTTCGGGTGAGCGTGGAAGCGTCCCGTCCGGCAGTGTGAACGGGATCACTATTTTCACGCTTTTCCCGCTAAAGCCGACGAATGCCAGTAGCGTTTGCGGCATCATGGCGGCTTGTTGCCGGATTTGTACCGCTTCTTGCAAGTCGGAAAGATGGTTTACTTCGAGCAGCACCAATCCCGAATAGTCGCGCATGGGAGGGGCGGGTTCGCCTGTCTTGCGGAAAGTCCCTCCGAAAACGACCACCGGAAGTTTCTGTATGTAGCTGTTTTGCGTGCCGGGCAGTGTAAACATGGCTTTGTTGCGTGTGGTGCTGACCGGTTTGTTGAGATTCTCTGTTCGTAGGGCAGCCTGCAGTTTTTCCATTTCAACGGAACGCATGACGAGCGTCTCCTTTTCATATCGATATAACGTTACCTTCATCTTTGATTGTTTTTTATCATGAATTTCTACTTGCAAATTATTTCCACCTTTCAAACTTGAGTCTTTTCATGAACTTCTTCATTTCCGGATCAGCCTTGATGCATAGCCGTTTAGCTTTCACGCGATGAGGCGTGCAGTCTTTCGGGTTTTCATATCCTTCACTTCCGGCCGAGAGGAACAATGTTCCTATGCCGTGAAGGTTTATGGTGTACCCCATATCCAGTTGGAACTGGATTTCGCGTCCGATTTCGATTATGGCAGGCCAGCCAGTATTTCGCCTCTTGAAAGCGTGCACCGGGTAGAGATACATGTAGCCAGTTGTTCGGTCGATACTTGCCCGGATGTTACCGGGACACCATAATAGCGGATTTTTTCTGTTTCTCCGCTTTTGTCCACTTTGGGACGTACTACATAAGCGTGTGACATAAGCTGTATTTTTGATAAAACCAATGAATAAAACTGAGAGAAGTGTCTAATTAACTTTCTTTACACCCGGATTTACATTTCTGAACACCCGGGTGACGGCGGTCTGTACATGGGGGTGTAGGGGTTGGAAACATCCGGATGTATATGACTTTAAGTCCTTACAAAGATAATAAAAATATAGAGGAAATGCAAGAAAATCAATGGTTTTTTAAAAAATAAATGAGACTTGTTTTAATACACAGTCAACCAAAATCAGGACGAGACAAGTGATGGATGGTGATAGGGAAGTGATACATAAAAAAGGGCATGTATCACTTCTTTATCGGTTGATAATTAATATGATATCATGAAAAAGTGATAGAGTGATATTACAAAATATACACAAGAAAAAATAGGGAGGAAGTTTTTTACTTCCTCCCTAGTCTGATTGTTTAGGAGTAGATATTATTCGTAATACGGGTTTTGTATGATTGCCGGATTACGTAAAGTCTCTTCTAACTTGATTGGTGCGAAATACATCTTGTTGTCCCATTTTCGTTTCTCAATATAGTTCAGATTGAGAACTGTCCAGGTGTAATTATAGACTTCTTCGTCATGAACATACGGTAAAGATGCTGTCTTGCCCGGTTTTAAACGGCCGACAATTGATACACCGGTTAATTTCTTGTTTCCGATTTCCGGTGCAATCATCCAGCGACGTATGTCATAATAACGTGAATGTTCATAAGTTAATTCGACACGACGTTCATGGCGCAGGAATTCACGCAGATCACTTTGGTTGAATGTTTGTCCGCGAACAGCCAATGTGGCTTTGGTATCCGGCCGACCGATACGTCCACGGATAGCGTCTATATAAATGACTGCTTCATCCAATTTGTTTAATTCGATACAGGCTTCGGCTGCAATCAGATACATTTCGGCTAAGCGGATGTAAGGCATCGGACAAGTTTGGAAGTTGTGTTCGTTGGCTGCTACAGAACCGTCGATCAATTTCTTTTCCAAATAGCCGGTGTAAGTACCATTCCAGTTTTCGATCTGTCCCATACGGGTATCAACGCCGACCATACCATTGAATTTTTCCTGCTTGATGGGATTGTTATCGTCATCAACTGAATATATGGCATTGACGTTATTGCCGCCTTCACTTAATTCATAATAACCGAATTGCAGGTTACCCAGTGGAGTCGCATCGAACACGGCTCCATCGGAAGCTCTGGGGCGTCCCCACTCTGCACCATCATAACCGATAGTTGCATAGAAACGTGGTTCACGGTTCATATACGGATTTTCGGTGGTTGATTCACCCGGTTTCAATAGCGTATTCGGGATTTTACCTTCTTCTGTTTCGAAAGCCATCACCAAGTCATGTGTCGGAGCTGTTCCGGCCCAGTTGTGATAACCGTTCGGCCCATGCAATAGGGCTACACGGTTACGAACCCAGTTGTCGGCATTCAAATCTTTGTTTACATACTGTTTCGACCAGATAGTCTCTTCGTTGTTCGTGATAATGATGTTATGGAATTTTTCTGCAATTTCCTTGATGGTACCGGCATTACAGTCAATCAAAGAGTAATTGCTGTCATTGATAACATCTTTAGCGGCATCTAATGCTTGTTGATATAATGCTTGACGGTCACCTGTATATTGGTTACACTCTAATTTATTGACGGTACGATCAGCAAACAATGGGCTGGCTACATGCAGTAACAGACGTGCTTTTAATGCTTTAGCTGCTCCTTTGGTAGCACGACCTAAATTGACACCGGTTTGTTGTTCAGGTAATAGGCTGGTAGCTTGTTCGATGTCTTTCAGAATAAAATCCATTACATCCGCAACATTGGCACGTGGTAAATTTAAGGCCGAAGCTTCTTCAATGCTATACACTTTGTCTACGATGGGTACGCCACCGAAACCACGGAGCAACTCAGTGTAGATATATGCCCGAAGGAAATAAGTTTCTCCTTTCAATATATTCAAGTCTACACCGGTCTTTTCAGGAACGTTGTCGATATTTGCCAAAACCAGATTGGCACGATAGATTCCTTTGTATTGCTTGCTCCATTTGAACGGGCAGTCGTCACGGTCGTAAGCGCCCAAGTTGCTCGGTGAGACGGTCGCCTCGTTGATATCGCGGCATCCGTATACGTGCGTAAAGAAAGCATCATCTGTCCAGGCGTCTGGATTTACTTCTTGTGCTATGTCGCATACGTACGAATAGACATCGTTGACAACCGTTTTTGCTAAATCTGCATCCGACCAGACTGTTGCTTCGTCATACTGGTCTTCAGGTGTGAGGTCCATGAAGTCGGAACAAGAACTAAGTGAAAGTGTCAGTCCCGCTGCTGCCGAAAGGCAGATATATTTCAATTTTGTTTTCATAATAATTATCTTTTAAAATGTTGCTTGAACTCCGAAGTTGATGATTTTTCTCAAAGGATAGCCTCCTAAACTGGCGTCACGCTGTTCTGGGTCTGCATCTTTAACACCGTCGATGGTAATCAAGTTGGTCCCGTTGGTGTAAAGACGCAAATTGGAAATGCCCGCTTTTTTCAATCCTTCGAAATTGAATGTATAACCCAATTCAATATTTTTCAGACGTAGGTAGTTGGCATTTCTCATGAAATAGGTATTGTCGTTGTTGATCCAATACTGGTTTTCACGGTCCCATGTACGCGGTCCTTCCGAATACGGATTTTCCGGTGTCCAACGTTTGTCGTAGTCGCTCTTCAAGAAGTTGCCAACTAAGCCTGACCATGTCTCGATATACACTTCAGCCCCGGTTGCTCCCTGCCATAACATCATCAAATCGAAGCCTTTCCACTTGGCTGTCAGGGTCAGACCGGCAACAAAACGAGGTTCCTGGTTCTTCTCTGGACGGATACGATCCAAACCATCTATTTTACCGTCACCATTCATATCTTTAAAACGGATGTCACCCGGAACGGTGTTGTCTGAATATAATAACCCTTTTGCACGTGCTTCATCAATTTCTGCTTGTGTATGGAAAATGCCGTCTGCAACGTAGAGTAACATATTGCGGCTACCTACCGGTCTGCCGGTCGAGAATTGGTATTCGGGCACATTTTGTACTTCATCCCAAAAAGTGATTTCGTTGCGTGCATACGTCATGTTCAGAGATGCTCCGTATTCGACTTCTCCGATCTTATCCTGCCAGCTGACCAATGATTCGAAGCCTCTATTCTTCATTTCTCCCAGGTTTTCACGAGGTAATGTGATACCGGTGATTTCAGGCAGAGAAGCATTACGGGAGATCAGCATGTTGGTTCGTTTGTGATAGAAAACGTCTGTTTCCCAACTCAGGCGATTCTGCAAGAATTTGAAGTCTAAGCCGACATTGTAAGTTGTACCCACTTCCCAAGTGATATTCGGGTTGGGAGTACGGCTCGGATAGAGACGTTTGTTTTCCTGGCCACCGAATACAGTACCGGCATTGTTGAATGCGTAAGTAGTCAGATATTGGATGGAGTGGTCATAGTTGCCATCTCCATCTACCAATGCATCGTTACCTGTCTGAGAAACTGAACCACGCAGTTTGAAGTAATCGATAAAGCGGATATTATCTTTCCACCAATTTTCTTCAGAAGCACGCCAAGCTAAAGAAACGCCGGGGAAGAATCCATAGCGGCTCTCTTTCGGGAAACGGTAAGAACCATCTACACGCCAAACAAATTCGAATAAGTAGCGTTCCAAGTAGTTATAAGAAGCACGTCCGAAATAGTTCAATCGGGTTTCTTTCCAAGAATAACCTCTTGCAGACTGCCCTTCTTCACCCCCTAAACTCAATTCCGGTTTGGAATCGGAGATGAAACCTTGACGGAATGCCCATGTTTCTTCGTATTGCTTTTTCTGTCCTTCCATACCGAAAGTAACACCTATAGTGTGTTGTCCGAATGTACGATTGTAGTCGATTAATCCGTTTAGCATCCAACCGATTTGCTCACTGTGTTTACGTTCCAATTGTGGAGTGTCCAACCATTGTTTGGATGCACTCAATCCTTCGCTCCCTTCAGTTGTTCCATCCCATGTGTACAAGTACACCGGTTTTTTCATCAAACGGCGGTTTTGGAAGTGGATGTCGTAAGAACCGTTTCCGCGTAAAGTTAGACCTTCGATCCAAGGTACTTTTATATTGACTGACAAATTGTTTTGGATGTACTGGTTCTTATAGTGGTCGAAACCTGCCAAGTCAGTGCTGGTTACAGCCGGGTTGTCACCGCGTTCAACTGCAGGTCCCGGTTCGCCTGAAGGCCACCATGCTACCTGGTCGGGACGAGAACGACGGGCTGCACCAAAAATATCACCTGCTCCTTTAGCCGGATATTTAGTGTCCTCCAAGCGGGCTGTTACACCTAATTGGAAATCAACATACTTACTGGTCTTGACATCCAAGTTCGTACGCAGACTGTACTGATCGTATCGATTGGCGGAATTTCTGTACAAACCGTCTTCACCATTAGCTCCGAAGTTTGCGTAATATTTTACTTTTTCTGTACCACCAGATACGCCGATGTCTGCACGATATAGCGGAGAGGCGCCTTTTACGATTTCATCAAACCAGTCGGTGTCTGGATATTTCCACGGATTGGCGTGTGTGCGGAAACCTTCGAGTTGTTCGTCAGAGAAAGAGCCCGGAAGAACTTCGTTCAACATGGTTGCATATTCGTATGAATTAGTCATTTTGGGTAAACGGGTTGGTTGTGAGAAACCTGCACTTGCGTTAAATGAAACAACTGGTTTACCTTCTTTTCCGCGTTTTGTTGTAATTAAAATTACACCGTTCGCTGCACGTGCACCATAGATGGCGGCAGATGCGTCTTTCAATACGGAGATTGATTCAATTTCAGTCGGGTTCAATCGGTTCATACCACCATCACGGTCGGGCACACCATCGATTACAACCAATGGGTCATTACTGCCTAAAGAATTTGTACCACGTATACGAATTGTGGTACCGCCACCACCCGGTTCATCAGCTGTCTGAAAACCGATAACACCTGGCATACGGCCTACCATGCCGTTGGTAAGGTTGGTTGTCGGTGAGGCTTTCAGTTCTTCGCCGGATACACTGGCAACAGAACCGGTTACAGTCACTTTCTTTTGTGTGCCGTAGCCGACTACTACGACTTCTTCCAGTTTTTGAGTGTCTTCTTTTAAAGTTACATTGATCGTTGATTGGTTACTTACTGCAACCTCTTGAGTTTGATAGCCGATGTAAGAAAAGACGATAGTTGATTTGGAGGGAACTTCCAATGTGTAATTGCCGTCAATATCGGTGATTATACCGATTGTTGTCCCTTTTACTGATACGTTGACACCGATTAAGGGCTCACCGGTCGCATCCACAACAGTTCCTTTTATAGTCTTTTGTTGTGCGAATGCCGTTGCTGTAAACATGATGCAAAGCATAAAACAGCCGAGCATCCTGAATAAATGGTTTAAAGAATATCTTTCCATGTGTTTGGATATTAAATGAATATAAGGTTAAAAAACTAATATGGATATTGCTATCCAGCTAAAAAAACGGAATTTAGAGATGATAGATCATAGGCAACATGTATTAGGTGGAACATATATTTTAGATAAAAATTTACACATTTGATTATATCTTTATAGGTTAACAACTCTCTTGATTGATTTAAGAATGAGTTTTGTAAACACAATCCTCGTTAATAGTTTTGAATTGTATCAGCAGCAAAGATATTGCAAAATGTTATATATGCAAAAATAATCGCAATAAAATATTACGATGTATGCTTATTTTCTTCTTAGACAATTGTTAATTTGAAAGTATGAACAGTATATTGGAGAATATAGATACAATTCGAAGAAATAGAGGCTATTCGCAGGAATATCTTGCTATGCAGATTGGTATGAAGCAGGCTGGATTTAGCTTGATCATGTCGGGTGAACGCGAATTGAAATATAATACGCTATTGCAAATTGCAAATGCTTTGCAGATGTCTGTAATAGATGTTATTACATTTCCCGATAAATATGTTATGGCGAAAGGAAATGGAACATCGACCGAAGCTGTTCTGCAAATAAAATTGGACAGCGATAAAAAAGATCAGATATTGAATATTGTGTTTGGGGAACAGATTGCGGAATTGTTGAAATCGAAATGATTTCCTTTTGGCACGGAAGGAGAGGCTCGAACTCCCGACACCTGGTTTTGGAGACCAGTGCTCTA
>ENA-ORQX01001528-ORQX01001528.1-human-gut-metagenome-genome-assembly--contig:-NODE-1528-length-14282-cov-3.368243_pt1 | contig 14282 bp, 9 predicted proteins | sample MGYA00242170_ERZ509124 | MGnify/ENA primary metagenome ERZ509124 (study PRJEB26280, sample SAMEA2338647) | human gut metagenome | biome: human gut; feature: human-associated habitat; material: faeces... | reverse complement strand
CAGCCAATAAAATGAGAACCGGATTGCATACTACATTTAACTTTGAACTTAAAGATTCATAATTGGTAGTGGTATATTCCATTATTTGTCTTACATTTATGACGTTTTATACTTTACTAACTTTATATATAATACAGCATGGAATATATCAATCGTTTCTACTGGCTAATAGCTTTATGTCTTATTATTTCCACCGGAGCCAATGCTTCCGTAAATCCCAAACCTTTTGTTATCCCCGAACTGAAAGAATGGAAAGGCAGTGACGGAACTTTTGTTCCCACCGAGGCTACAAAAATCGTGTATGCCGCCAACAATCCGGAGCTTGAACGCATCGCACGAATCTTTGCCCAAGACTATCAAACAATGTTCGGACGTTCGCTCGAAGTAGTGCAAGGGAAAGGAGCTGCCGGCGACTTTATCTTTTCCCTCCGCGCCGACAAGAAATTAGGAAAAGAAGGATATACGATCCGCGTCACAGACCGGGTTGCTTTATCCGCCCCCGAAAATATCGGTGTATATTGGGGTACACGTACCTTACTTCAGATTGCCGAACAGTCAGAAAATCATCAGCTCCCGAAAGGAACCCTGAGAGATTACCCAGACTATCCGCTTCGCGGCTTTATGATAGACTGCGGCCGTAAGTTCATCCCGCTTTCATACTTACAGGATTATGTAAAGACTATGTCTTACTACAAGATGAACACTTTGCAAATCCACCTGAACGATAACGGCTTCAAACAATACTTCGAACATGACTGGTCAAAAACGTATGCCGCCTTCCGCCTGGAATGTGATACTTATCCGGGACTGACGGCACGGGACGGACATTATACGAAAAAAGAATTCGTCGACCTGCAAAAATTGGCTGAACAAAGCTATGTAGAGATCATTCCGGAGATTGATATCCCCGCCCACTCCTTGGCTTTCAGTCATTATAAACCGGAATTGGGAAGTAAAGAATATGGCATGGATCATTTGGATTTATTTAATCCCGAGGTTTATACTTTCTTCGACGCTCTTTTCAAAGAATATCTGGAAGGAGAAGAACCTGTATTCCGGGGCAACAAAGTCCATGTGGGCACCGACGAATATTCAAACGCCAAAAAGGAAGTTGTGGAGAAATTCCGCGCCTTCACCGATCACTATATCCGTTATATAGAAAGCTTCGGCAAGCAAGCCTGCGTATGGGGTGCACTGACACACGCCAAAGGAGATACTCCCGTCAAATCGGAAAATGTCATCATGAATGCATGGTATAACGGTTATGCCGACCCGAAAGAAATGATAAAGCAAGGATACCATTTAATCAGTATCCCGGACGGACTGGTCTACATAGTCCCCCAGGCAGGATATTATTATGATTATCTGAATACCAAATCACTATACGAGAAATGGACTCCTGCACAGATAGGCAAAGCCGTGTTTGAAGAAAAGGACCCGAATATTTTAGGAGGAATGTTTGCTGTATGGAACGACCATGTGGGTAACGGCATTTCCAATAAGGATATTCATCACCGGGTTTACCCGGCCTTGCAGACACTAGCCGTTAAAATGTGGACAGGCAAACAAGTCACAACTCCCTATGACAGTTTCAATGAACAACGCAATTTACTAAGCGAAGCTCCGGGTGTGAATCAACTCGGAAGAATCGGAAAAGCTCCCGGCCTGGTTTACGAACAGGCAGCTGTTACCCCCAACCGTACTCTTCCCTATCGGGAAATCGGGTATAATTATCTGGTATCTTTTGATATAAAAGGAGCTGATGAAGCAAAAGGTACAGAACTGTTCCGTTCTCCTGACGCCGTTTTCTATTTATCTGATCCGATAAGTGGAATGTTGGGCTTTGCACGCGACGGCTATCTCAACACTTTCAACTACCGTATCATGCCCGGCGAACATGCAACAGTAGGTATTAGCGGAGACAACCGCGTCACCCGCCTGCATATAAATGGAAAAATCGTAGAAGAACTAAATATACAGAAACGCTTTTATAATGGTGGAAAAGATTCCATGAATTACGTTCGTACATTAGTTTTCCCATTACAGGAAACAGGTAACTTCAAAAGTCAGATTACCAATCTGAAAGTCTACCGCCAATAGGACGGATATTGATACAGAAAAGGCTGTCCCGTGTTTCATTCCGGGACAGCCTTTTTATAATCCAGTTATGACAAATGTAACTGCTTTCTTACCAGTATTATTTTATGGATACTCAATAAAGAATAATCGTATCCTTCTCCTGCCTTGTATTTAATCCAAAACTGATAGAGATTTTCCGCAATACCTTCGCTAAATCTTCATCTTTACGAATAGTTCCCGTAAACAGATTATCCCTATTCTTTTTATTCTCGAAACACACTTTCGTATGATACTTCTTATTGATTAAGTTTATCAGTTCACCAAGCGGCTTATCCGTAAAGTTATACTCTTCTTTTCTCCAGTCATATCCTTCAATATCCAACGTCTCGGTTTCAATCGTCTTTGAATCAATATAGTAAGTGATGCGTTGAGCAGGCTTCACCTCTATGGCCTCTTGCCCCGTCACCTGAAAATCTATTTTTCCGGTAAAGAGAGTCACCTCCGCTACTTCATCATCAGACTTTATATTAAATTCCGTCCCTTTGACTTCCACAAGCGCATCTTTGAAATAAACCCTGAAAGGACTGCCTCCTGTCATCTTTTTCACCTCAAAAGACGTTTCTCCCTCTAAGACCACTTTGCGCTCTTTCAAAAAATCGTCCTGATATGAAAGCGTACTTCCCGCAGCGAGCCATACCACCGAACTATCCGGAAGGACATACGTCATACGCGTATCGGCCGGTCCCAGGACTATTGTCTCTAAAGAAGCTCTTGAAGTAATCAGATACCACGTACCTACGACCAGCAAAAGACAAGCGACGGCAGCCAGAATCCTAAAACCCCGATTATAGCCTGACAATTTTTTCTTTGCAGGTTTGTGATTCCAACATACATCCGTAATGTTGGTCCATATCTCCTCCTCAATTTTTTTGTTTTCAATAGAAGTGCCAAAGAATTTATCCCACTGTCTTAGTAATAAACGGCACACCGGTCCTTCATCCGCTAATTTTATTTTTTCCTCCGGAGTCAGTCCTTTAGAAAACATCTTCTTTACTATTTGTACAAATTCCTTGGCATTCATAATACTTTATTTTTTTAATTGAGATTCAATAGGATCGTCATACTGAGTCTGAAGCTTTACCAATTCCCCTTTCAGTTTTTCAGTTATCTTTTCATAACCGGGCTTCCCAAACAAATTATGCATTTCACGCGGATCTTTTTTCAGGTCATACAGCTCCCACGCATCAATATCATTATAAAAATGTATCAGCTTATAGCGTTCGGTACGCACACCATAATGACGTTTCACCGCATGTTCCGCCGGATATTCATAGAAATGATAGTAAAGGGACTTACGCCAGTCCTTAGGACGTTCTCCTTTCAGCAAAGGCAACAAAGATACTCCCTGAATATCTTCCGGAATATCTACTCCCGCCAGTTCCAAAAAGGTAGGTGCATAGTCTATATTCTGAACCATTTGCGACACTTTTCCTTTCTTGCCATGAGGAAAACGGGCTAACAACGGAGTACGGAATGACTCCTCGTACATAAAGCGTTTGTCAAACCAACCGTGTTCTCCCATATAGAATCCCTGGTCGGAAGTATAAACCACCAATGTATTTTCCAGAAGCCCTTTTTCTTCGAGATACTTCAACACCCGTCCGATATTGCGGTCGACCGAACGAATCACACTCAAATAATCATGCATATAACGTTGATACTTCCACTCCGCCAGTTCCTTGCCTTCCAGTTTCCGGGCTTTAAAATCTTTGATAATAGGGTCATAATAAGCATCCCAGGCAGCTTTTTGTTGCGGATTCATACGCTTATACATAGCGCGTCCATAACCTTCCAATCCAGTTTTTGTATGAATCTCATTTTCTTTATCCGCCATTTTCAGGTCATAGACAAGGTCCATATCCTTGAATATGTTCATCTCCTGTTCGGAAGCAGCTATACGGCCTTCATATTTATCATAGAAATTTTCCGGCAATGGAAACTTCACCTTATCAAACGCTCCCAAGTCACAAGTGTCGGGCATCCATGTACGGTGCGGGGCTTTATGATGCAACAACAGACAGAACGGTTTTTCTTTCTCCCGTTTGTTCTCCAGCCATTCCAGCGCCAAGTCCGTAGTGATATTGGTGGCATACCCTTCTATCTGCACTTTCTTACCATTATCTATAAAATAAGGATTGTAATAATCACCCTGACCAATCAGAATATTCCAATAATCGAATCCCGTGGGATTAGAGGTAAGATGCCATTTACCAACAATAGCAGTCTGATAACCTGCCTTCTGCAACAGCTTAGGGAAGGTCTGCTGGCTTCCGTCAAACCGGTGCGCATTATCTATAAAACCATTCTTATGGCTATGTTTTCCCGTCAACATACACGCACGGCTGGGTCCGCTTATAGAGTTTGCCACAAAACTATTGGTAAAGACAACTCCTTCATTGCCGATACGGTCGATATTGGGTGTCTCTATAAAACGGTGATCGTAGGCACTGATAGTCTGAAATGAGTGGTCGTCACTCATTATATACAAAATATTCATAGGCTTCTCAGACGCCCCTTTACTCTGAGCAAAGGAGGACAATGTTACCAAGGCGGCTACCCCTGACAAAAAAATGCAGTGTTTGTTGTTCATCACTATAAAATTAAGTTCGTTATGTAATAAATACATTCATTAATTAAGTTCCCCTTACTGAAAAGGAACAGTTTTAATTTTCTGTATCATAATTTATGGAAAAACGTGCAGCAAAGATAAAAATAAATATCCATAAAATAAGACACTTAGCAAATAATAGAAACAGAATCTGTTTCAAAAAACTTCAAAACAGATTCTGCCTTCATCTTACCGTTAATAGCCCGGATTCTGCACCATTTGCGGGTTATTACTTACCTGATCTACCGGAATAGGCATCAAATAATTCGCCGGAGTACGGAATTCACGAATGTGACTTGTCATTTGTGTATCCTTGAAGAAGTCCTCATCTTTGGTAGCTTCCACATTTAATCCTCTCGGATATACACCAAAGTATTTTTCCCCCAACTTCCAGCGACGAAGATCCCAGAAATTATGAGTCTCCATATAAAGTTCAATCATACGTTCCTGACGTACAATCTGCATCAAACGACCATCGGGGCCTACGGAAGAATAATCTGTCAACGGCTCCTTTGCCTTCGCCCAGGCAGTCAGTACAGGGTCAATGCCGGCACGCTCACGGATTACGTTCAATTTCTTCATGCCTTCAGCCACATAACTAGCATCACCATATCCGACACAAGCTTCTGCATAATCCAGATACAACTCACCTAAACGAATGATAGGCAACGGATATCTCAAGGAAGGCACGTTGTCCGACTTACGGGCAGCCGATCCCGGATGAACCCCTTTCTTATTCAGATAACCGGTTGGAGAGTAGTTATTTCCTCTGTTCATTTTGCCGCTGTTGTCTTCCTTCTTGTACTGTGTCAACCATCTTTTGCGTTGTTTACGGTCGGAACGGTCCATTTTATCCTGATAAGTAATACCTTTGGTACCGTCGGCTACTACATTCTCCGTCTGACATTCGTAAAAGCCATTATGGAAAGATATCCAGGCATAGAAACGCGGCTCACGATGATCGTTCAATTTCAAAGTTATTCCCTCTCCGCGTGTATCATCATCCAGAATAGTAGTCTGAAAACGATTTTCATAGTCATACGTCGGGTCTTGGTCAATCGGAAGACCATTTTCGGTATAGAATCGTTCTACCATTGTCAGAGACGGACCATATCCTCCTCCAAAAGAAAGATAAGGAATGGATTTATTCTGTATGCTATACATTTCTTCCAAGCGGGTATTTGCCCAAAGTACCTCCTTAGTTCCGTTCTTGTCCAGGTATGTAAGACGCAGCTGTCTTTGGATAGGATCTTTCGGATACGGATAGGTGGCTGTACCAATGGCATCATCGCCAACGTAATATAATCTGTATCCGTGATCTTCTGCAAAGTTTATTGCTTCCAAAGCTGCATCGGCAGCTACTTTATATTTCTCTTTACTATATGTTTGAGACATCAATAAGGTGCCGTCATTGTTGGCAAAGTCACTGTAATATTCCGAGTTTCCATTGAATAGAGGAGAAGCAGCATAAAGCAACAATCGGGCCCTCAGCGCTTTGGCAGCTACACTAGTTGCCAGTCCGTAAGAAGATCCCATACGTTCCGTAGGCAATTTCTCCGATACGATTCTGAATTGTTCTGATACCCAGTCCACACATTCGTCATAAGGAGAACGGGCTGCCATCTTGTCATAAGGTGTATTCATATCCGGTAATTCTTTTACCAAGATGATAGGACCATAATGCTGCATCAATACCGAATGATAATAAGCAATCAGAAAATCCGCCTGATTGGCGAAATCATTAATCTTATCATCACTCAATCCCGGAACGGACGCAATATTCTTCTTCAACAGATAACATTGCCGTATACCTTTATACATATTACTGTATGTCGCATCCACATTGCCGATATTTCCTGAAGTATATCCTCCCTGAAAATATAGTTTAATAGGTTCTCCGTTGAAACAGCTTACTATTTCATCTCCTGCATATCCGATAAAAGTATGCGAGTTCTGATAAGCAGGCATAAAGGAATAACAGGAATACAGATAGTTCAATGCAGCTTGTTCCGAAGCAAATGCATCTTCTTCATTGGCTGTTTCATTCGGCACAATATCCAGATAATCACATGAGCCCAAGAGACAGCCGGCAAATACGAACGATAACAAAATATTATATATCTTTTTCATTTTATTCAAATTAGCGGTTATTATTAATAGTCATCTGAAAACCAAAGTTGAAAACACGTTGCGTAGGATATTTCAAACCATTACCTCCTCCTTGTTCCGGGTCCCAGTGCTTGAATGGCGAGAAAGTCGCCAGGTTCATGCCACTGACATAGAAACGCATATTCTTGTATGTATAACCTATTTCTGCGTTCTTCAACTTGATAAATGCAGCGTTGCGCAGCCAATAGTCAGAGCGTTGAGTGTTGTTTACACTCGTGTCCCTGGTCAGACGAGGATAAGTGGCGTTGATATTCTGATTGTCGGGAGACCAGCGATCGTCAGCAATCCAAGTCAGGACATTACGCAAACTGTTGTCTCCGAACGGATGAAAATCACTCATAACCAATGAAACCTTTGCAACTCCCTGGAAGAAGAAAGAGAAATCAAGATTCTTCCAGCGTATAGAAGGGCCGAAACCATATACAATCTCCGGAACGGTAGGATTCTTCGCCCATACCCAGTCAGAAATATCCACGATATCATCATCATAACCATAAAGTTTGGAGATATTCACATACTTGATATCACCGGCACTAAGATTTCCTCCGATCTGCTGGTTAGAGTTTTTCACATCATCCGGATCTTTGAAAAGACCGTCGGAAATCATAATACTAGGAATATTTGCACTCTGCCCTACTTTTGACTGGAAAGCATATTTCGGAGATTCATCGTATTTTGTAATCTCATTATGAGCATACGTAAATGTCCCTTTGAAACTGATAAACCAGTCCTTACCTATTTTCTTATTGAAATCTGCCGCAAAGTCGAAGCCTTGATTCTTCATGGCTGCCAAGTTTCCGAACACCTTTGTTCCTGCTGTTCCCAGATATTGAGGAATCGTACCTCTCTCCTGAAATATATCAGTACGGGTTTCGTGGAAATAGTCCATTGTCAGGTTCAATGAGTTAAACAACTGCAAATCCAAACCTACATTGACTTTCTTACCCACTTCCCAAGTAACCTCCGGATTACCATAACGGGAATATACAGGACCTTTATAAGTTATATCACCGTCCAGCCCGGTAGTATATCCGGTACCTGTCAGGTTGATTGTCGGCATATACACAAAACGTGCCCCACCAATATTGTCATTACCAACAAGCCCCCACGAAGCACGAATCTTCATGTTAGAGAAAACATTCTTCAAAGGTTCAAAGAACGCTTCCTCACTGATGTTATATCCCACTGCAATAGAAGGGAAGAATCCCCAACGGTGTCCTTTGGCAAAATTCTCGGAACCATTGTAACCCATATTCACTTCCGCCAGATATTTCCCGTCGTAAGCATACGAAAGACGGGCAGCAACACCTTGTTTACGTTTGGGAAGTGCAGCAATCAAGTCGCCACTGAATAATTGAGTCACCAGTTCATCCTGATTATAGATAAACATGGCATTCACATCATGCTTTCCAAATGTACGGTTGTAGTCCATGATAGCCTGGAAATAGAATCGGCGGTCGCCCGAGTTGGCAACACCCGGTTTCAAGTCCGTAGATACTTCTCCACCGCTTTCATTCTGAAGTCTGGTGACAAAAGAATACACTCCATTATCATCTACCGAGAAATCCTGTAAATGGTATTTGTTCCAACCTGCGGAAGCACTGTTAGTAGTACTTGACCAGTTCTTGAAAGAGGCCAATGCCTTAAATCTAAGTCCCTCGGTAATAAAATTCAGTTTCTGCTCAAACTCCAATGCCGCCACTACCGTGCTCCGGAAATTATCCTGATAGCCGGATGCAAGCTGTGCCACCGGATTCTGTTGCTGTCCCGGTTTCAAGCGGTCATTCACACCCCACTTGATATGTGTAGTAACACCGTCGTCAGGGAAATAGACTGGAGCTTCCACCGGACTTGTATTGATAGCTCCCGCAAACAGATCGTTCATACTGATGTTGGGTTGCTTCGTTTTTCTCAGCTGCACATTCAAACGCAAAGAAAGACGTGAATCCTTACCCAAATATGCATTAATGTTATTCTGAAATGAATAACGCATCACATTAATGTTATTATTATAGGAGAAAAAGTCTTTGGAACGATTCTTAATCATACCTGTCTCGTGATTGACCGTGACACTTGAGAAATAATCCACTCGTTTGCCGCCTCCCCGGATATTAACATTGAAATTCTGGTTAAATGCCTGATTCTTAAAAAGCTCGTCATACCAGTTGACATTCGGATAAGCATACGGATTTAATCCAGCACGCGTTCCGGCAATTTCTTCTGCCGAATAGGGAGATTCGGTAGAGCCGCCGTTCAACAAAGATTCATTGAACAAATCCATGTAAGTGGCTCCGTCGACAAACTTCGGCTTACTTGTCGGACTTGTGATCTGTCCTTCCACACGGAAATTGATAATCGGCTTATCAATATTACGACCGGATTTAGTGGTAATAATCATAACGCCATTAGCCCCACGGGTACCGTACATTGCCGTAGCAGTAGCGTCTTTCAAAATAGAGAAGCCGTCAATGATTTCCGGGTCAAGATTATCCAAATCACCGGAGGATATTTCCACTCCGTCCAATATAATCAGCGGATTGGTTGCTCCGTTCATTGTAGAAATACCGCGAATATAAAAATCCGATCCATCCGCTCCCGGTTGTCCGGTACGCTGAACAGCAATAACACCAGCCAATCGTCCGGCAAAAGAATTGGAAAGAGAAGCCGAAGGAACCTGCAGTTCCGCCGGGCGGATTGCCTGTACGGAACCTACCATACTAGCCTTTTTTTGTCCGCTGCCATAAGCAGTGACCACCACTTCTTCCAACTGCTTTGCATCTTCCACAAGTTCTACAAGAAGTACCTTGCCGTTGACCACTTTCACTTCCTTGGTTTCATATCCGATATATGAAATGACCAGCACATCTCCGGGAGTGGCCTTAATCGTAAACTTTCCGTCCATATCGGTAATCACTCCGCTGTTCACGTCTTTTACCCGTACAGTTGCTCCTACCACCGATTCTCCGGACCTCGCATCTACTACACCTCCTACAATCTCTACTTTTTTCTGCTGTGTGCTTGCTGCCTTCTTTTCCAATTTCAAGATGATATCATCTCCCATAATTACATAACTGATACCACTTCCGGCAAATACTTCTTTCAACACATCCGAGATTTCTCCTTCACAATCCAGATTTTTACCCGGTAATGCATCAAGGTCACTCGGATTGAAGAAAAACTTAAAATTAGAACTGGATTCGATAATCTTAATGGCTTTTCTCAAAGTTATCGACTGTCCTTTTACTGTCACTCTCCCTTGCGCAGCACTCAACGTCAAAGGGAAAAATAAGATTAATAACACGATAAGCCTCAAATGCCATCGACTACACATACTTTCTTTCATGATTACAATTTAAAATTAAACAAAGTTTTTCATACACATAGATTTTGCAAAATCAATAAATTCTCTAGTTTATAATACAATATACTCAAACTGGCTCTTTCATTTTCCTTAACTTTACGCCAATTCGGGATTCATGCATTATATATTAAATACATCTAACCCATTTCTACCCCTTACTCAAATCTGCATTTTATTATTTTTTTTTCGAAAAGATGTGTTTTTGAATTATTCTTCATATCTTCGCTCTTTGAAATCCTCATTAAATCATAAGATGAATGACCAAGAAGCAATAGTATTACTAAAATCAGACAGCCACGAAGCTTTTGAGTACTTGTATAAAGTATATGGCGGACAAGTATATAATTTTAGTAAACTATATATCAATTCATCTGAAGATATTAAAGAAGTAGTACAGGAAGTGTTTGTCAAGCTATGGGAAGCGCGTTCTTTTCTAAGAGAAGATGAGAACTTCAGAGGATTTTTATTTATCGTCACCCGGAATCTTATCTTTAACCGCCAGAAAAAAACATTTAATGAAAACTTCTATAAACTGTCTGTTTTAAGTGCTTACGAGCAGTCGAACATTGATTCCTACAATATAGAAGAAGAATTGCAGGCTAAAGAATTAAACAATTATATTGACAAGATTATTGAAGAACTTCCACCGAAGCAACAGGAGATATTTATTTTGAGCAGAAAAGAAAACCTAAGTCATAAAGAGATTGCCGAATTGCTGAATATCAGCGAGCGAACAGTAGAGGTTCATATAGCCAGAGCTATCCGGCACATTAAATCTCGGCTGGAATACCTGATCGCCCTCCTGGGAGTAATGGACTTACTTAATTGAAATAGGTCGGCTACCATTCTTTTATTTCTTATTTTGAGCAATACGGTTATTGCCGGCCTGCGACTTCACAATTATTCCACTTCCGTTCTTGCTACATTTAATACATTCCTTCCGCAATTTCCTTTCTTTCAGGTCAAAGATCAGATTCGGATTAAAGTGTTGTCCGTTGATACGGGTTTCAAAATGCACGTGTTCGGTGGTAGCACGACCGGTACGACCGGTCAGACCGATAGGTTGCCCGGCTTTTACGACCTCACCACTCCGAACCAGATTCTTACAGTTATGGCTATAAATGGTTTCCAGCCCGTTCGCATGACGGATTACTACCAAATTTCCGTATGCATAATAAGGTTTCGACATCCGTACCACCCCGTCAAAAGCAGCACGAATCGTATCATTAGCACAAGTCTTGATATCTGCCCCTGAATGTCCCCCACGAGTACCATAAGCAGAAATGACCTTACCACCCGGCAGAGGGAAAGCATATTCATGCTCCTTCAACGAGTCCAAATGCAGGTATATATGATTACCTTTAGCAAACAATCCGGGAGTAGCCACACGGATATGGTTTACCTCCCTGAAAGAAAAAGAGGATTTGTCTTGTGCGTTCACAATCATCGGAAAGAATAAGACGAATAATAGTATGAGAATGTCTTTCATGTATTTTTTCGTTTTCAATCAGAATACTCCCCTGATTATTCAAAAAAGATAAGTTCGCTGCTATCTGATTCTGCATATTCGTTCAGCAATGACTGAATCATCTCAGCAGCTTCTTTCAGGCCTTTTTTTCCATTATAACCATTGACGATTGCTAAAATATGGGTAGTACCGAGATTCATTTTAGTCCGTTCGTTATCACTGGTAGGCGTACCGATACCACCCGACGCATCACGATAAACGGGCAATCCTTCGATATTCAACACACCCTTTCCGATACCTTCAAACGGTTCCCCTGCTTTGCCGATACCCAATTCAAGATATGCGCCTTGTATTTTATCCGCGTCAAAACCACCGATAGAATGTCCCGTCCGAAGAGAAACTAAGTTGATGAGATCTACCAGAGTATCAATCTGGTACAGAGGAATTCCGCGCATCAGGCGACGACGCAAAGCTTCCGCTGACGGACGGTAACGTCCGGGATCTTTACCACAACGTTTGTAGGCTTCGCGGGTGGCAGCTATGACAGGCTGATGTTTGATGTCTTCTATCTGTATAGTAGTAGTCAGTTCTTCGGTGAAAGCATTGATTTCCTTCCAAAGTCCTTCGCAGTAAGCAGTATTCTTCACTGCGGCATATACGGCTGCTCCGGCAAAGACCGGACAAGCATCTTTGATCTCCTGTGATACTTTTATTTCAAACATAACTTGTTATAAACCAATCATCGGCATCCCAACAATTACAAATGCCGATTATTACTTTCTAATCATTATTCCCGACAAAATACGGCCGGAGTCAATCCCCAGTCTACGCGCAGAAAAAAAATCATCTTGATGAATATAGGTACAGATACCGGCTACTTCAATCTGCCCGGCAGGAATTCCGGCATAAAGCAATTCACTCCGGTTGGCTTCCCACAGATCAATATGGTGTTTGCCTGTCTTCCTCTTTTTTGTAGAGATAATGGACATATCAAAACCACTTTCTTTGAATGCTTCATAAACCTCATCACCTACTTCAAATGATTCGAGTGAAATACTCGGACCGATACAGGCCACTACGTCAGCACCCCGGGTTCCGAAATTCCGGCTCATGTGTTCCATTACACTACTGACAATATGCTGCACCGTGCCTTTCCAACCGGCGTGAACGGCAGCCACCACTTGCAGCCTTCTGTCATATAGTAACACGGGTACGCAATCTGCAGTCGTAACACAAACACAATATCCCGGCACATTGGTAATCAAGGCATCAATGCCTCTCAAAAGTGTTCGTCTCACTTCTAATGACTCCTTAAAGAACGATTCGTCAACGACCAGACTCGCACTACCATGCTTTTGCTCCGGAATAACTAATTCTTTAATTTGATGTCCCGTTATCTGAAATAACTTATTCTGATTACAATTCACATTGATACATGAATCCTTGGTATAAGGCGAGCAATTAAATGAGCCATATGTTCCCTCACTGACACCTCCATGACGTGTTGTAACAAAATGAGCTACTTCGGGGTATACCGTCAATGACTTATACCCCTTCAGCTCTTTATCTTTTGTGAGTGAAATCATTTTTCCTCCCAATCCTCTTCTTCGTATTCGTAATCAATGTCCTCATCGTCATCATCCGCTTCCTCCTCATATTCATAGATGATGTCTTCATCTTCACCCATGTCTTTGAGTTCCTGTTGCAGACGGGTTACATCTTTCGGACGGTGAACAATGTCTTCTATCTTGTTGCTTTCCTTATTCAGTTCCTCCCACAGAATATCTTTCAATACGGAGATTCCCAAACCGGAAACAGAAGAGATGAACACGTGCGGAACACCCGTGGGCAATGTCGGTTCTATCTCGTCCATTAGCTCCTGGTCGAGCATATCGCTCTTTGTGATAGCCAGCACACGTTGTTTATCCAGCATTTCGGGATTAAAAGTACTCAACTCATTCAGTAGGATTTCATATTCCTTGCGGATATCATCACTATCCGCAGGAACCATAAACAACAATAATGAGTTTCGTTCGATATGGCGCAAAAAACGTAATCCCAATCCCTTACCCTGACTCGCTCCTTCGATAATCCCCGGTATATCCGCCATTACGAATGATTTACCGTCACGATAGGAAACGATGCCCAAGTTCGGTTCGAGCGTAGTAAACGGATAGTCGGCAATCTTCGGTTTCGCAGCCGAAATAGCGGAAAGAAGCGTAGACTTTCCCGCATTCGGAAAACCTACCAGACCAACGTCTGCCAGGAGCTTCAGCTCCATGATAACTGTCATTTCCTGCATTGGCTCGCCCGGCTGCGCAAAACGCGGCGCCTGACGGGTTGCCGTCTTGAAATGCCAGTTGCCCTGACCACCGCGACCGCCTCTCAACAAAATTACTTCCTGCCCGTCTTCGGTCACGTCACAAAGGTATTCCCCCGTTTCGGCGTTATACACCACCGTCCCGCAGGGAACTTCTATTATTTTATCCGCACCGTCTTTTCCGAAACTACGGTTCTTGCTTCCCGATTCGCCATGA
>ENA-ORQX01001522-ORQX01001522.1-human-gut-metagenome-genome-assembly--contig:-NODE-1522-length-14300-cov-5.950439_pt1 | contig 14300 bp, 18 predicted proteins | sample MGYA00242170_ERZ509124 | MGnify/ENA primary metagenome ERZ509124 (study PRJEB26280, sample SAMEA2338647) | human gut metagenome | biome: human gut; feature: human-associated habitat; material: faeces... | reverse complement strand
CCCTGCCGTATCTGCTGCCGTTCCTGCTGCCGTGGCTGCTGTCTTTGCTGTTATCTTTGCAATGATTTTCGCAGCACCGGAAACAAATTTCTGTCCGGTCGTTATTGTGTCGGAGATACCCTTTGCCACCTTACCGAATCCGATTGACAACGGACCGATAGCAGCGACCACAAGACCGACCTTGAGGATTGTTTCTTGCTGTGCCGGAGAGAGCGACGTAAACCATTTTGTCAACTCTTGAATCTTTCCGGTCAATTTTTCAATCATAGGTGCTGCGGATGTCTGTGCTGTGGATGCCAGTGTCGACAATGCCAGTTTTGCGTTGTTCATCGCAACTTTTGCATTATCAATCGGGTCGAGAGTTCCGTTGTAGGTGTCCTCGACCGTCGTTCCGTATTCCTCCATTGATGACGACAGACTGGTGAGGTCGATTCGATTCTCACGAATCGCCTTTGTCATTTCTGCTGCACCTTTCTTTCCAAACAGTTCCGTTGCAATCTGCATCGCCTCGGTCTCTGTTTTTGCGTTCTTGATGCTGCCGATGGTCTCTGACAACGCCTCGTCCATTGATTTTCCCTCTGATGTGGCGTTCTGTAATGCTTTTTTCAGACCCGCCATTGCTTGAGTTGAATCAACACCGTTTGCGTCGAATTGAGCCATTAAATTGATTGCTTGAGGCAACGACAATCCCATTTCTTTGAATTGTGCGTTATTGTCGAGGACATATCCCTCTAATGTATCAACAGAGATTCCTGTTTCCTGTGCCTTTGCCGTGAGCAATCCTAACAGGTTTCCTGTCTGTGATGCATCGACGTTCCATGCTTTCATGATTTTGTCAACTTGGTCAACTGACTGTGTGACGTTTGTTCCGTTGATTGATGCAAACTGTACGAACTGCTTTGAGGTCTTTTCAAGTTCCGTTCCTGTTGTGTGGAATCTTGTGTTGACTTCTCCGATTGCCTCGCCTACCGTTGACATATCCTCCGGCATTGTTCCGAAAACATTATCCGCAGACTTTGTCAACCCCTCAAGTGCCTTTCCGGTTGCTCCGGTCTTTGTTACTATGGTGTCATAACCCTCGTCGAGTTCCGTGAATGCTTTGATTGATGCTGCACCAATGCCCGCAATTCCGGCAGAGACAACCGACATTTTCTTTCCGAAACTCTCCATCTTTGTTCCTGCCGTATCGCAAGCAGTCGCAAATTTTTTAAGTTTATTGTCTTTTAATTGCTTATTAACATTTTTCAGTTCTGCCTCCATATTCATGAGGGCAGTCTTTGACTTTTCTGTCTTTACTGTCTGATTTGCAAGAGCCGTCTCTGTTTTCCCGATTGCCGTTTCATTTGCCTTGTACTCCTGTTCGAGTTTGTCTAATTCCTCTTTTAAAGCTTTTGACTGCTCGGAGTTCTTCCCCGTCTCCTCTGTCGACTTTGCATAGGCTTCTTTCGCAGCGTCAATCTTTCCCTTGAGTTCCTCCTGCTTTGTTTTCTGTTCTGACAGTTTCTTTGTCAACTTTTCCTGTTGCTCACTATTTAACTGCACAATGCCTTTCTGCACCGTGATTTTTTGAGTGAGCGATTCGGCTTTTGCCTTGAGGCTGTCTGTTTCCGAACCGAACAACTTTGCTTTCGTTGCTGCCGTCGTATATTCCGCAGACAGGACTTTCATTTGTGCTGCTGCCGATTTCATTTGTGACTGGTAATCACTTGAATTTGCAGAAATTTTGACGCTTGTATAAGCCATTCGGTCGCCTCCTCTCTTACTGATTTTCGTTGATTGTGTCTAATTCAAAACGTAAGTATTCCAACAACGTGACAATGTTTTCTTTCATGCACTGACTGTATGAGTTTTTCAAAAGCCGAATCGCAATTTTTACAACACGGTCGACAATCTCCCCGCAGACTTTCCATTGATTTTCCTCCGGTTCTTCCGGCTCGTCCTCATATCCGTTTTCACGGTCGTATTCGTCAAATGCGGACTTTTCTTTCTCCACCTGTTCAACCTCGACAATGTTCAATAGTTTCTCTGCAATTATGTTCTGCATCACAAAATGAACCGTCTTGATTGCCGTTAGAAAATCAATCGCATCAATCTCCCCGATTTCCGCAAGCGTCAATTCATTTCCGAATAACTCCTGCACTATCTTTGTGTTGAAAAACATCACTCCGGAAATCTTTTCCGTGCTGTTTTTCTCCATGAGACTGATATATTTTTTGTACTGCTCCACTGTTATGGAGTTGATAAAATATCTTTTCCCGCTGCAAGTGACCTCTATTTCCGGTATCACTTGCCACTCTGAAAATTTTTCTCTATCTTCTCCATGCGTTTGGTGAGTTCTTCCCCGATTCCTGCGTCAATGAACTGGAACTCAAGAATCAAACCTGCTGCATCCAGTCCGGTCTCCGGATTCTTTAATTCCTCAACGGTGAACTGGTCTCCGTATGCTTTGCAGACAAACATCGCCATTATTTCAATGTCCTGTTTTGTATATCTCGGATGTGCGTCAATCTGCTCCGCAATATCGAGATACTCCGTGTATGTATCAATCGACATTTTCGGCATTGTGAACTCTTTGTTGCTGATGATGATTTTTCTTTTCATGGTTTATCCTCCTGTTATATATCCCTTGTTACGCTGCTGCGTCGTTCTTTTCCTGCACCTTTGAAAACCAACTCTTGATTGCTTCTGCTGCCTTTGTGTTCTCTTTCACAAGATTTGATTCATCGACCGAAATCTCATACGCATTGTCAAGACTTCTCTCGTAGAATGAACCCTTGATGCTCTTTGTTGTCGGAGACAATTTGCCCTCTTTTGTGCTTGCCTCCTCACTGATTCCCTCTGCAAACTTTCCGGCGTATAACCATTTGAAATCATACTTTCCGTTCAGTTTTCTCTCACGCCATCCGACAGCGACCTCCGGTGCTTTGTCGTCGGCTGTCTTAATGAGGAAACCGTTCTCGTATAACTGCCCGAATAAAATCTGTCTGTCCTGTGGTGCAAGTGCATTGACCTCAAGTTCGACCTCTGTTCCCTCGTATGAGTTGATGACCTCCTCCGTTCCGTCATCGGAGTAAATCTTTTCAGAAGTCCATTTTTCATCAACTTTCGCTTTGATTGCTCTTGCCAGTTTCACCGGAGTTCCCGCAACATATCCTGTTGCATCATTCTGTGTGATTTTTGCGATGTAGAAATCCCTACAACCGCATGTTCTGCTTCTAACAATCTGTGATACTGTTTCGCTTAATGGTGTTACTGTTTCAGCCATGTCTATTCCTCCATTTCATAAAATTTTGAAAATCTTTGTGCTTTCATATAGATTCCGTCCTCCGGTTTGGAATCGTCTCCGTTCCTGCCCTCAAACGAAAATCCTTTTTCTTTCATGAGTTTCTTGATTTCCCTCGCAAGTTCAACCTCGTCACTCTCCGAAAAAATAGTGACCTGCAATGACAGCGTCACTCCCTCCGCATCATCATCCGAAAAGTTCTCGTCGACTTCTCCCAAATCCCACAAGGTCACATGTGTTTCATGGATGTCCTTGTCATACCACCCTTGCATGACAGTGATTCCCCTGTCTGAAATCTGCTGCAACGCATCCGATGCGTCTTTTATGATGTCCGGACTGTTCACGCTATCACCTCATTTCATTGTGTTATCTAAATAGGATTGATACTCCTGTTCTGCGATTTTTTGCAGTTCCGCATCTGCCTCACGCCCTGTCGCATAGATAAATTCTTGAGGCGGTCTGTAAATAGTTCCCCAGTTAATGAATTTCACATAAAAGTGTTCACTATTATCCGACTTTTCCCATCCGACATCCGCTGACGCTCCGGTGTCTTTCACCTTGACCGCCCCCAGTGGAACGCTGTCCGCTGCGTGTGATGTGACCGATGATTTTGAGCCGAATCCTCGACCGCTCAACTTTATATCTGCCGATTTTGGAATCTTCCCCGACATAATGCGTTTCACGACTGGTTCCCCCTGTTCAACAATCTTTTTGTTGACTGCTCGGATGTCCTCGTCGCTTGCTGCATCCTCAAATGCTTTCGTGAGTTCTTTCAAGCCTTGAAATTCCATTTCAATTTTCATCGCATCCCTCCGGTGTCAGATTATGACACTATGCTCCCGCTCTACATTTCAACTGGTATTTCCTGTCGTCCGTAAACATTGGAGACGCATCATATATCTTGAACTCAACGCCTTTGTACACCGCATAGAACTCTTTCAAGTTCAGTCGGATTTCTTCCATCTTGTCGCACGTTCGTGTCTCAAAAACGATTGTGTTTTCAAGTCCGGTCTGCAAGGCTGTGTATTTCTCATTTGTTCCCAAACTCTTGACCTCGCACCAACAGGAATAAAACTCCGTTTCCTCCTGCTGCCGTCTGCCATCAACAACGCTCGACACCTTGCGAATTATCTTGATTCTGCCTGTCATTGTGCTGCACCTCCGTATATTTCTTTCAAAAGCATTGAGGAGGCAGCAGAGGCAAGCAGTTTCGTGTCGCTCCGGTATTTGTCACGGTTGTCGTAGAGTTCTTTCACGGATATAAATGCAAGCAGCTTTTGACGGCTTGTGAGGCTGTACTGGTCGAAATTCGGAATCAGTTCCGTCATTTCCTGCATGGTCACATCAAACATCAATTCAAGGATTTCCATGTCGTCATCATAGTCGATGTGACAATATACCTTGCATGTGGCAATCAGACCGTCTCTGTATTTCTCTTTTTCTTCATCCGTCATGTTTTTCACCTGCTTTCAATAGCAGGACGGATTCACCGCCCTGCTGCCTTGTTACCCGTTGACAATCTCTGTGATTTCACCCTTGATGACTGCATCCTTGTCAACTGCCTGCACATCGAAACGGTCACGAACCTTGAGGCCTGTCATGTCCTTATCCCATAACCCCGCACCTTTGTCATTGAGGTCGATTGTCAGAACATTTCTGTCAAAAAGTGTGATAGCCTCTTTCAAGTCACCGCAGAAAACAGGGTGCTTGTACCCGTCGATTGTATGACCATCGCTGTTCATAATCGGTGTAGACTTGAGCGTTTTCTTTGACAGTTTCACGATTCTGTATTCCCCGAAAAGCATTTTTCCCTTTGTCTGCTGTGTCGGGTCTTTCTGCAAAATATAGTTTCCATCCTTGTCCTTTAACTTGTCGAGGTAGTTGAAACCGCTCTGATTTGTGATGACGATTGAGGATTCTGCAATCGCAGGGTCTAACTGCTCATTGAAAATATCCTTGAGGCTGTCGAGATTCTCCACTGTGACCTCTTTTCCCTTTGTCATTTCGTTGAGTACCTTGAGAATCATTGCGTTACGGGTTGCCTTTGTCTTTTTCGCAATCCATTTGTTGATGTACGCCATGATGTTGGCTGCTGTGTCCTCAAGCAGTTCAGCGGTCATCTTGAGGATTCCACCTTTTTTCTTGACCTTGTACTCAATCGGTAAAAATTCCGGCTCGTCCATCTCCGGAAAATCCGCAGCCTCATCCACGTTGTCGAACGGTGTTGATTCTGCATCAACCTCAATGTTTCGTGTTCCGGTCTTTGTCACAACCCCCTCAACATTGACATACTGCTCAAGGTTGTCGGATGAACGACGCAGTTCGATGATGTCTGTTCGGATGTCCTCCGGAATAGTCACGCCGATTCCGACCTCTCCCTCACTTCCTGCGGTTGTGTCGGATGTGAGTGCGTTCTTGTACACCTCAACATCTGCCTCGTCTGCCTCTCTGTGCAGGAATCCCGCTTTTACGATGTTGACGAACGCTTTCACAAGGTTCTTTTTGTCAACCTTTTTCTCACCGCCGACCTGCTTTGCAGTGCCTTTGTTGACCTTGTCCTCAATACTGCCCTGCTCGTCCTCGTCCAAATCATAGAGGAGGTCGAATCTGTTCTGTAACTCCTTGAGTTCTTCCTTTGCTGCCTTTGCCTTGTCGAGTTTTCCGTCGTTCACAAGGCTCTTGACTTCATTTTTCTTGTCGTTAATCTGTTTCAATAACTTCTGTAATTCCTTATTCATGACTTTCTGTCCTCCATTTCTTACATACCGTAAAGGTATAAATCATCGAGAATCTCCCGCTTTTCTGCCTCGATTCTCTGTTCCTCTGCCTGTGTTGCTGCACTGTTTCTCTTTTCCAGTTCTGCAAGCACCGCATCGACAATGTTTTCTTTTTCAGTTCCCTTGAGTGCCTCCGGAATATTGTTGTATTTCTCAAAATAGTCGGATGCACACGCTGCGACTGCTGCCTTTTCTTCGATTTCGACATTGAAATACTGCTGCATCTTCTTACTGTCGAACCATGTCTCATTGCTCATGAGGCTCTGAATCTTGTCTCTTGTGACACCCTCCTGCACATGTTCCATGTAAACGTCAAGGATTGAATCCTCGCAGAGATTCAACTGTTTTATTACTGCCTTGAAATCGTCTGCGTTGCCGTATGCCATGCACAACGGTTTGTGAATCATTGCTTGTGCCCCTGTTGCAAAATGCAGTTCGTCGCAAGCGAACATGATGACCGATGCGATAGATGCAGCCATTCCGTCGACATAGCCGACTTTGTGTCCGTCGTATCGTTTTAACTGGTTATAGATTGCCAGTCCTGCAAATACGTCTCCACCTCCGGAATTGAAATAAATATCAATGTCCTCATAGCCATCTAACTGGTTGAGAAAATCTGCGATGTCCTGCGGACATCTGTCCTCCTCGTACCACATGGATTCCCATGTTGCCGATACAATGTCACCGTAGAAATACAAGGAACATCTGCTCTGTTCCTCGTCCTGCTCTAAATCCAAATAGCCGACATTTTCGACCTTTCCGCTGCGTTTATTCTTCTTTGTGAAATCAAAACGTCTCTTTGGCATGATTATTCACCTCCCTCCTGTTCATCCTCGTCCTCTGCCTCGTCGGTTTCGTCCGGTTCTGTTGCTGTGTCCGGCTGCTCTGCGTCCGGCTCTGTCTTTTCTTCCGGCTGCTCCGGTTCTTCGGTTTCATCCGGTTCGGATGCACCTTTCAAATATGCTGCTCCCGCCATAGTCAACGGAACGATGCTGCCATTTGCAAGCAGAACATCGCCTCCCTCCGCATCTTCCATGTCGAGTTTACGTCTTGCCTCATTCGGTTTGATAATCATTCCCCCGACACCGTTTCTCAAATATTCCATCTGCGTTTTTGAATCAGTGCGGAACAATACCTTTTCGTTGAATTTGTAATAATATCCGTCGTCTGCATCTTCATCCGGCAGTATTTTGAAATTGATTTCCTCCTCGTACTGCTTGATTATGAACAGTTCTGTGTCAACGTAGAATGATAACTGCTGCATTTCGCTGTTACTGTATGACGACTTTGAATAGTCGTTGATTTGATTCGGTTTCACCCCGAACGCTCCGGCGATTTGCAGTGCATTGTATTTTTTCAGTTCAAAGAACTGCGAATCTGTCAGTTTGATGTCGAGAGGTGTGAGTTTCATCCCCAACGGAACAGGCAGGATTTTTCCTGTATTCTTCGCCCCGCTGCCGAACTCCTCAAACGACTTGACAAGTGCTGTTTTCGCTTTTTCGTTCAGTTCTCCGGTATATTCAAGAGTTGCCTTTGCTGTCAGACCGCTCTCATACAAGTTATTCATGAACGCCTGTGATTCGGATGCACCCGCAACCGTGTCTCTCAATATCTGCTGTACTGGTAGTCCTGTGATTCCGTCAAAACTGAATGATGTTTTGAAGTGCATGACCTCGTCTGTACTGAACACATATTGACGACCGGATGTCGGGTCTGTGTAGACATACCACAAACGCCCAACTCCTGCGAATATTCCCGCATCGTCAACGACTATCTGCACACAATTTGACTGCATAACCCACAAATCAACGATTTTGATTTCACCGCCGTATTTCTTGCGGTCAAACTTCTTTCTTATGTACACATAGGCGTTTCCGTAATGGTTGCGGTTGATTTCAACCGTGTTCCAAAATGTCGTTGGTGTCATAAACGGATTCGGTCTTTTTGAGAGCAGCTTTGATGTGTCCGTCGCCTCTGCCTCAATGATTCCCTTGTCCGTTTTCTGATAATATTTGATAGGCATTTTCGCAAGTGTCTCCGACAGCATCTTGAGACATGTGAAATATGTGACCTCTGATGTCGGTTTCCCTTTTCTTTTCAGTCCTATCCGCTCAAGGAACGACGGTGAGTTCAGTGTCACAACTCCTCCGCTGTCCTGTGGTTCACCTCTCCACCAATTTGAAATTTTCACTCCTAATCTCTGAAACGGATTCATTTATTTCTCACCGCCTTTCTTCATGTATTTTTCAAATTGCTCAAGCCATTCATTGACAGTCTCATTCACATCCGGACGGTACTCCTCTTTCATTGCGTGTTTCCATGCGTCGATGATAGCGTCAATCGGGTCGATTCTCTCTGTCGTGATGTCTTTGTCAATTTTTATTTCGCCGTAGTTGTTTGAGATGGTCTTTGCATTTGCAATAGACCACACAAGCAAACTGTCGACAGGAACAACAATCTTGTTTCCCTCTTTTCCGACCTCCATTCCCTCGATTTCCACATTGCCCGCCAAAATCTCAAGTCTGAAATCAACCGTCGCATCGTTCAACTCTTTCGCTGTCTGTGTGACAGAGATTGAATCGAATCCCAATGCCTCAAGGTCTGATAGGAACGCCGATGCGTTGTGCGGGTCATAACAAATCAACTGCGGTTTGAGGTCGTATTCTTTCACCAAATCCTCAAGATATTTGATGATGTATTTGTAATCTGTCTTTATTCCTCCCAGTGTCTCGGTCACTGTCACAAGACCTTTTTCAATCCATATGTCATAGGGTACTTTGTCGGTCTTGATGTGTTCGTCCACCCTTGAGGACGGAATGAACGAATGTGTGTGTACAAAATATTTCTTTATTCCGTCAATCATGAACGGAATCACGATTGCGATTGATGTCAAGTCGCCTCCGGATGACAGGTCGACCCCGACATAACATTTTGACCCTCTGAAATTCTTGAGCGATTTCAGAACGGCACATGCTTTCCATTTTGCGATGTCCTTGATATACAGTGAATTTGACCACTGCATCCACATGTTTAACTGCTTTACGAGGAAATCTCTCAAGTCCTCCCCGCCCATATCACGGGCGGTATGTGCAATCGGTATGAGGTTTTCAAGAGCATCCCTGTCAAATTCAAGAATCGGGTTCGCTTTTATCCAGTTCTCCGGAACATATCTGTCGTCATGCTCGTCCATCTGTGCGATATATACGAACTGACTGTCGTTTTCAAAAACACCCTTTAACAGATTGCAGCAATATTCATACAATTTATAACAGGGTGATTTGAGGTCGAACCCTGCTGTCGTGATGACCGAAATCAACGCCGACTTGAGTTTCTTAATACCTCCTTCAAGCAGCTTGTACATCTGATTCGTCTTGTGTGCGTGATACTCGTCAACAATTCCCAAATACGCACGGTGTCCGTCAAGTGACTTTGTATCACCGGACAACGCTTTGATTTCTGAATGTGTCAACAGACAGTCAATCGTGTGGTTGTGGTCATGCACTTTGAACCATTCCGACAAATCCTCGTCCGAATTGATGAATTTTGCGACCTCGTCAAAAACAATGTTCGCTTGGTCTTGCTTGGTAGCCGTACAAAAGATTTTTCCGTACTTGTACCCGTCAAAATTCCCGTAATAACATGCCAAAATACCGTTGATGAACGATTTTCCGTTCTGTCTGCCTAATTGCACATAAGACGTTCTGAACCGTCTGTATGATTTTTCCTTTGTTCTCCACCCGTTGAGCGACCCTAAAATAAAGCACTGGAACGGATATGCGGTCACATGCTCGTTTTCTTCGCCCTCTGCAATGGTCAATTCCTCTGCGAAATTGATGATTTCCTCTGACTTTTCAACGTCGAAATAGTATTTGTACGGTGCTGCTTTCGATTTCTCAATGTCGTCGAGGTGTCTTTGACATGCAAGTCGGACATATTCTCCGGCTGTTATCTTGCCCGAAACAACATCAAGGGCGTATTGTGTGCAGCGGTCTTGTGTTTCTCCTGCTTTCGCCATACCTTAATTTGCATATTTCGCAAATTTATTCTCCGGCTTTTGCTGCTGTGGTTTCGGTACGACCAAACGGCAGCGTGAGGAGACTGTCAACCCGAAATCCGATGCTCCCTGTCTGCACTGTTTCATGCAGCGGTCTTGAATAATCATGAGACGCTCACGTTCACCGTTCACGACCTGCCTTGTACCGACCTGCACACGTTCTTTTTCTCCCGTGTCCGGATTCGTCTTTGTCTCATATACCGGAACATCCTCCATCAATGGAGTTGCTCTGATTTGCTGCGTGATTTCGATGTACTGGTCTTGTGCAATGAGCAATCTCGCCAGTGCATCGCAGTCAACATTCGCAATCAGTTTGATTTCAAGTAATTCTTTCGCAATCTTCCGGAACTTTTTCTTTTGCTCCGGTGTCAAATATGACGGAGGTTTCACTTTGTCGTTCGGTGCTACAACCTCGGCGTTTTTTCGTGCCTCAATTTCTGCTTTTGTGAGGTGTTTTCGCCCGTTCATAACAACCAAATCCGTGGGTTGTCTCTGTCCTGCCATGTAGCAACAAACCCCCTTTCCGTCAACATTTCAGTGATTTTGTGTCACATTCTGACACCCCTTTCGGATGTACCTTTCTGCTGAAATTCCCGTGGGGAGTTTTCTCCAAACAAAAGAGGGGGTGCGACTAGAAATGAATCGCACAAAACTTTTTTATATCCCCCTGCCTCTCGAAAGTGGTACTCAATCAGTGACCTCAACTGTTTCTGTGTTGCTCTCATGCTCGCTTTGCTCTGCTTATACAGAGCAGTGATTGTGTTGTGTGTCTTATGGTTGAGAGGTATGAGGTTGAACGGATTCAAACGCTGTTCCCAGTCGTCCTCAAGTTCAACTATGTGGTGTACTGGTTCGCATGTGAGTAGTTCATTCTCGACATACAATGCGTATATATCCACGTTGCCATAGACCTCAATGATACGCTCCCGCATCGCCCGCCATTCCTTTGACACATAGAACTCGGCTGCTCTCTTGTCTCGCCGTGTGTTGTTGTATATCATGTGCCTCGACTGCTGCCGTTGCTCACATTCCTCGCACATCTTTACTGACTGTGGAATCAACTTGCCACACCTGCATGATTTCAAAAGCATCTGCGTTCTCCTCTCTTCATTGGTTCTCCTGTCCTGTTATCCACAAGAGGCGGGCAGTTATGCACATTACTGTGTACACTTACCCGCATATAACAGGAGGGCAAACAGGCAAGAAAAAAGCGACTGCATATCTGCAATCGCTCGTCTCAACTGTTCACGCTAACATATTATCACGTTTATTTTGCCTTTTGTTCACCCACTTTTTACCCCTATTTTCACCCTCATTTCACCCTGTTTTCACTCCGTTTTTATCATTTTCAATCGCTTTTGCACCGAATAATTTGATTGACAGGCGTTGAATCATGACCTTGCACCACTTTTTCGGTGAGTTGCGTCCGCATCCTGTCTCCCTCACTATATCCTCGTATGTCTTGCCCTTGATATAGACTGCCTCAAGTGCGTCGTACTTGTACCTCTCACCTGCTGCCTCTGCATCCTCTTTGAGTGATGCAAGAGCCTGTTTGAGATGCTCGAACAGAATGACCGTCTCTGCACGGCACTCTCTAACCGATTGCAGGAACGCTCTTTCTGCTGATATGTTGTATTTGTCTATATCCGGCACTTGAGAGGTCTCTGATACCGCCTCTTTGATGTACCGCTCCATTTCACGATAGTTTTCGAGATATAGCAGAGTTTTGTCAATGACTGTCTGCTCTTTTTCCTCTTTCATGCTTTTTCCTCGCTTTCTGCTTTCTTCTCATAGGCAGACCGTGCATTTTACGCCAGTTATTCGTGTTTTTGCGATTTTTCGCATCTCTCAAACTGCTCATTTTCAAAATTGCCGTTTTTACCTGCTCCGCTGTGACACCCGTTTGCATGACTGCCTCAACGAACGCCTCTGCTGTTGTTTCAATCTTGATTTCCGGTTTTTGTGGATTTTCATTCTTTGCAACATCCGGATTCACTGTCGCCTTGTCCGCTGCTGCCTCAACGATGCTCGAAATCTCATTTTCTGTCTTTCCCATCGCCCGAAATCTGTCAATTATGCCTTTTAAGATTCCCATATTATCACAACCCTCCTTTTCGCTTACATAAAAGGCAAATCGCCGTCGATGCCGTCCGGAATACTCATGAATCCGTCTCCTGTGTCTGTATAACCCGCATTTTGCTCCTGTTCTCCCGCTGCTTTCTTGCTTTCTGCAAATTCTTGTTCCTCAATCACAACATCGGTCGTATATATCTTTTGACCGTCTCTGTTGGTGTATGAACCCGTCTGAATTCTGCCCGTAATAGCGATTTTTGTTCCCTGTTTGAAATACTTCTCTGCAAATTCGCCGTTTTTGCCAAATGCAACGCAGGAAATGAAATCCGCTGACTGCTGCCCGTCTCTTGCACCTCTGCGGTCGACTGCCAGTGTGTAACGTGCCACGCACATGGATTCTTGTGAACTGTTCTGCTGTGTATATCTGACATTCGGGTCTCTTGTAAGTCGCCCCATCAATATAACTTTATTCATTCGCCGTTTCCTCCCGTTCTCTCTGCATCACATATTCATTTTGCATTTTCTGCAATCTGACAAGTCCTTTTTTGAACTCAAGGTCATCGCCATTCATGCAAACATCGAATATTTTCTCATAATCAACAATATGGGTCTTGATGAACTCTGCCTCTGCTGCTGTCCTGCTCTCATTGATGAACATTCCCTTGACTGCCTCTTTTATCATTTCGCAATGGGTCTTTTCCTCCTCCGTCTGTGGAGGTGTGCTTGCAATCAAACGGTCATAGGCGTTGTCAATCGCTCCTGCAATCAATTCTCTCCAACCTTTGCCCTTTTCCCCGATTAACTGGTTTTCAATGTCCTCGAATCGGTTTCCGTGTCCTGCTGCCACGATGCGGATGTCCTTTTTGCCCTTTGCTGCAATCAGAATCAAATCGTCATCGTATGCCTCCATGTAATAATCAAATTTCGCATCGAAATTCTCTTTCGGATTGATGATGATTTCCGGCTGACTGCTGCCCTCCGTCTTGATGCTCACTCCGATGTACTTCGCATCCTTGATTTTCGCATTGATAAATTCTGCCTTTAATGTACTTTTGTTCATGCTGCTCCTCCATTCACTAATCTGTTGAGTAACTGTTCATACATGGTCTTGTATGTGTCTCTTTCTGTCTGCAATCTGATTGTCTCCTCTGATGATGCCATTTTTGCGATTTTCTCATTTTTCTCTGTGTTGGCTGCTGCATACTGGTTGACCTGTTCAATCAGTTCTTTGCAGTCTTTTTCCATTTCCTCGATTTCTGTTTTGAGGTGGTCAATTTCCTCCTGTTGCTCTTTGATTGTCTCATTGTATTTCTTCGAGGTTTTCATGTTGCCGTCAAGCTGCAAGGAAATCATGAGAGCGATGTCGATGTTCTCCATCTCTTTGTCTGAACACTCCCCGATATACGTTCCGATGCGTTCTGTTGATACCGAATAGACCTGCTCACACAATACCGTGCTGATTCTCCCTGTTGACCTCACTGTCACATGTGTCGGGAGGTCTGTTTTCGGTTGTGTCGTCATATATACGATTTCAATAACATTGCTGTTCTCATTGTTCTTGTTGTTGCTCACAACTACCGCCGGACGGTCGGAGTGTTGTTCGCTCCCGTTGTAGGATGCCCCCCCTCTGCTGATATAGAACATTTCGCCTCTTTTGATGTCATTCATTGATTTTTACCTCCAATTCTTTAATCTGTATTTGATGATATATACAATCTGCATCAAATACGGATGTCTCTGTTTATAACTCATGCTCCTCACCGTCTTTCATGAGTTTGGTTGCCATGATGCAATATCCGTCCTCAATTCCTGTGTAGTCCTCAAGGATATATGTCACAAGCACTCTGACCGTGCGTCCGGTGTTCTTTCCGTCTGCAAATTCCATCATTTCGAGGATGTCGCCTTTTTTATATCCTCTGTCATTCTTTCGGAGTTCAAATGTCTTGATTCCGTTTGCCACATCATCGAAATAAGACTTTGCAAGGCGTATCTGATGCACTTTCTGTCCGGTCTCCTGTGTGTCTGATGGGAGGTTCTGCATCTTCTCCTCCTGCTCCATCTCACGGAGTTTTTTCTTTGTCTCACGGTCGATTGCATCCTGTTCCTCTGAATA
>ENA-ORQX01001514-ORQX01001514.1-human-gut-metagenome-genome-assembly--contig:-NODE-1514-length-14327-cov-3.323220_pt1 | contig 14327 bp, 11 predicted proteins | sample MGYA00242170_ERZ509124 | MGnify/ENA primary metagenome ERZ509124 (study PRJEB26280, sample SAMEA2338647) | human gut metagenome | biome: human gut; feature: human-associated habitat; material: faeces... | reverse complement strand
TTCAGCAGTAAGAGCTGCGGCACAGCCGGCCCAGCCTCCGCCGATAACGACGATTTTTTTCTTGGTCATCCTGATTCCTCCAAACGGGGTAGATTTTTATTTAATTATACCCCTTTAGTATAACAAATTAATAATTAAAGAGTAAAGCACATAAAGTATGTATACATATAAAAAATTGCATGCTGTACTGTCGCGGCCGGTTGTGGTAAAATAAACGAATAAAAACAGTTCTTGCTGGTGGAGGGATCAAGGTGACCAAGTATAAGAAAAATGGTAAAAAACTGGGTGTGCTGGGAGGAATGGGGCCTGCGGCGGCGGCAGAGTTCCTGCGGCAGCTGGCGGCAAAGTGTCCGGCGGCAACAGATCAGGAGCACCCTGTGGTATATATGATCGGGGATTGTGAGATACCTGACCGCAGCACAGCGATCTTCGGCAAAGGCGAAAGTCCGGCGCCGGTTCTGGAAGCGCGGCTGCGCCAGCTGTGCGATATGGGGGCAGAGGTACTGGCGGTGCCCTGCAATACGGCCCATTATTTTATTGATGATTTTAAAGCTGCTCTGCCGCAGCCGTTAGTGCATATCATTGAAGAAACTGTCCTGGCGGCCCAGCGGCTCAATCCTGAAGGCGCCTGGATGCTGTCGACGCATGGTACGCGCGCCAGCGGTCTGTATCAGAAATATGCCGATAAACACGGTTATACCTTATATCTGCCCAATGAGGAGCAGGCTGAAAAAGCGCAGCAGGCTATCTTTTATGTCAAAGCCGGCGAGCTTGGCCGGGCAGGCGCTGTGACTAAAGCTCTCGTAGAAGAACTGTGGCGCGAGCGTGACCTTCCGGTGATGACGGCCTGTACCGAGCTGCCGTTAGGATACGCGGCTTCCGGCCTGCCGCTGGACAGAGAGGTTTCCAGTATCGGGGCTCTGGTCGATGCCTGCATCAGGATGCTGTATGATGAAGTAAAATAAGCATAAAGAAAAGGACTATCTCGATGAGATAGTCCTTTATTTTTGTTTTACCAGCGCCTGCTGGAACCGCCGCCGCCGCCGGAGCCTCCTCCGAAACCGCCGCCACCGCCTCCGCGTCCTCCGCCGCGCAAAAGTGCGAGCAGGATGAACTGAGTGATGATGCCGCCGAAGAACATATGGTCAACGATGACGAGTACGATCAGGCCGACTGCGATCAGTGCCTTCATCCAGCCAGGCATCGGCGTATCGCCTGTGCCTGCTGGGCGCCGCCGTTATAACGCACACCTTCCAGCTTGACATCATAACTTTTGGCTACGGTAGTTGCGACAGTCAGATAGCCCTGCACGATGCCTTTTTCGTACTGGCCCTGTTTAAAGTAGGGCAGCATCTGCTGGTCCTGGATCCGTCCCGTCAGGCCGTCGGGCAGAACGCCTTCCAAACCGTAACCGACTTCGATCCGCGATTGTCTGTCATCGACAGCTACTAAGATCAGCGCGCCGTTATTCTTTTCTTTATTACCAAGTCCCCATTGCCGCAGCAGTGTCAGTCCATATTCGTCAATGGGCTGGCCGTCAAGTGTTTTCACCGTAACTACGGCGACCTGTGCGGTGGTTTTATTATCCAGATCCTGTCCGATGGCATTAAGGGCCTGACGGGTCTGCGATGATAAAACACCGGCATAGTCCTGCACGTAGATGCCGGAGGACACGCTTGGCTTAGGTGGTACCTGGATCGCCGCTTCTGCCCCGACGGCAAAGACCGCCTGGATCAGAAGCATCAAAAGGACGAGCCAACGTTTCATAATCAGTGAGCTCCGTTATCGGTTAAAATTGTACTTGCGGAACAGTTTTTGCGCTATCGTCTGCTTTAAAGTAATCACGGGCGTCAAAACCGAACATACCGGCATAAAGAACGGTCGGGAAGGATTTGATCTTGGCGTTGAAGCCCTGAACTGCGCCGTTGTAATCCATACGGGCTACGGCAATGCGGTTTTCCGTACCGGCCAGCTCGTCCTGCAGCTGCAGGAAGTTGGTGTTGGCTTTCAGGTCAGGATAGTTTTCTGCGATCATCAGCAGGCGGGAAAGAGCGCTGCTCAATTCGCCGTTGGCCTGGCTGGTTTCGGCAACTGTCTTGGCGCCGCCTAATTTAGCGCGGGCATCGGATACAGCTTTAAAAACGTCGCTTTCGTGGGCAGCGTAGCCTTTAACGGTATTGACCAGATTGGGGATCAGGTCGTTACGGCGCTGGAGCTGGTTTTCGACCTGCGACCATTTGCCGTTGACGTTTTCATTCATGGAAACAAGGCTGTTGTAGCCGCTCATAATAATGCCGGCGAAAATAACAACGACGGCGATAATAATCATTAAAGTTTTGTTCATTTTTTATTCTACCTCCAAAGATTTTTTTACTTAATGCTTATCTTCCATTGTAACTAAAGCGGGGGCTGCTGTCAAATGGAGCAGCGCCTGAAAATGTAAAATATCTGTGTTATTATGTATTTGTTTTATAATATTGCTGTGAGCTTAATTAAAGCAGAGCGTTTGCCAGCAGATTCCTTGTGGTATAATGTTGTTAGAAGATTATAAAGAAGGCGGTGTCGACGTGGGTGCACTTGACGGTATCAGGGTTCTGGATTTGTCGCGGCTTTTGCCGGGACCGTATTGCAGTATGCTTTTGGCGGACTTCGGAGCGGAAGTAATAAAAATCGAAGAACCGGGGCGCGGCGATTATTCGCGCAGCTTCCCGCCATTTCAAAACGGGTTCGGGTACTGGCATTTGCAGCTGAACCGCAATAAAAAAAGCGTTGTGCTGGATTTAAAAAGCGACGCCGGCAGAGCGGCCTTTTTAAAATTGGCGCAGACGGCGGACGTAGTCTTGGAAAGCTATCGACCCGGCGTTTTAAAGCGTTTAGGTATTGATTATGAGACCGTGAGCAGGCTGAATCCGAAAATAGTTTATTGCGCGATCACAGGCTATGGCAAGCGGGGACCATTGGTCGACCAGGCTGACCACGATATCGGCTATGTGAGCCTGGCGGGCATCACGTCGATGAGCGGCGAACCAGGAGGCAGGCCGGCGATACCTGGTATTCTGATGGCGGATATGAATGCGGCGCTGATGGCGGGCATGAGTATCCTGATGGCTGTGCGCCATGCTGAGCAGACCGGGACCGGACAGGAAATAGACATCTCGCTGTATAATACGGCGCTGACCCTGATGCCGGGCGCTGCCAGTTTATATTTCGGCAGCGGTTTCGTTGCCGAACGCGGCAATAACTGGCTGACCGGTGCATATGCCAACTATAATATTTACGAAACGCGGGACGGCCGTTATGTTTCGGTAGGGTGCCTGGAGAAAAAATTCTGGAGCAACCTTTGCCTGGCCTTAGACCGCGCCGACCTTATCGATGCTCTGGACGATGAATCGCAGCATGAGCGCGTTAAGGACGAGCTGACCGAGATTTTCAGGACTAAAACCATGCAGGAGTGGACGGCTTGTTTGGAGGGGAAGGACACCTGCGTAACGCCGGTACTGAATTTTGACGAAGCGTTGGCTGCGGAGCAGACCCGTGCGAATGCAATGGTGCTGACGGTCGAAGACGAAGAGATCGGTACTTATAAGCAGCTGGGCTTTGCCATGAAAATGTCGGCAACGCCGGGAACGCTGCAGAAACGTGCTCCCAAGCTGGGTGAGGATACGGAAGCAGTTCTGCGCGGCTGCGGTTTGAGCGAGGCTGAGCTGGACCTGCTGACAAAAGAATAAAGGCAGAAAAACTAATTTTTTATTTATGAATGATTTATGTTCTATATATAATATATGTTATAATATTATATATAGAACATTTTTTTTGCTTAAAAAATATCGTTCGCTATGTAATAACATAGTGGCTTTTATTTTTGTTCACCAAAAGACAGTCTTTGTAATTATTTTGGTGCCATGATCAAAGCGGAGCGGGGATCAGACTTCGTATATGTATGGCAGTCAGGTCACTAAGGAGCTGAGCTAAAATGCCCTGGAAAAGGTCTTTAAACAGTTTGGCAATGCTGATGCTTATGAGCAGCAGCATTGCCAACGCGCAAAGTGCCGACAGTTTTAAAACAGCTGAATATAATGAGATGGGCTATAATGTGCTGGATGCAGTGAATGCGGCGTCGGCTTATGCCAATGGCTATACAGGAAAAGGCGTTATTGTGGGTGTCTGTGATGATCCTATTAATTTTTTGGTTCCTGAATTTGATTTAAAACAAAATTCTGAGATGATCAATGTTGCTGGTGCCGGAGTATATAATTGGGCGAATTTTACTCATGGTACTCATGTGGCTGGTGTCGTGGCCGCATCTAAAAACGGCCTGGGTATGCATGGCATTGCTTTTGATGCCGAGATCAAGGGCTCTACTGCCGGTAGGATTTATTACAGTGACGGTTCGTTTGAGAGCCGCAAGGACCTTTATGTTTATTATGTGCAGCATCCGGAAATCAAGGTTATCAATAATTCCTGGGGAACTGGGTGCTATTTGACGAACATCGATGATAATCAGGCTTATGAGCTGCTGCAGAGTGGCGTTCTTACTCCTACAGGCAACCCGGAATGGCAGGATTATCTTTATAATAATACAATACAGTTCAGAGAAGCGGTTGCCCATGATAAGCTTTTAGTGTGGGCTGCTGGCAACAACGGTCACACTATGGCGAGTATAGAAAATACCAGCCCTGTTTTTGACCGAAGCCTGAGCAACAATTTTATTACTGTTACTGCAGGCGATGCTGCGGCGCTACACCGTAATAAGACGGGCGGTTTTGACGCAGACTGCAATGCTATCGCAATTTTCTCTGATCTGGCTCAATATAGAGAGGACTGTGTTTTAAACGCACCGGGTGTTGCGATTGGTTCCGCTAATGCTGACTTTGCGGCTGCTGGTCAAATGGATGTGATTAGGTATGGTACGTCTCAGGCCGCTCCGCTGGTAACAGGCGTGGGAGCTTTGGTCCAGCAGGCGTTTCCCTATCTTGGCGGCAAACAGATAGGGGATGTGCTGTTGAGCACGGCAAATAATCAGATTGTGGCGACGGATGGTTTTTTCATAAATGTACAGGAGGATCCAGGAGAAGGAGATAATAAGTCAGAGCTCAAAATAAATATTTTTGTTCCTCCTGGTGGAGCCGCGCTGGATATTGAGAAAGCATTCGAGAAGGCCTACGCAGAAAACGAAGATCTTTTTTGGGGATTTTATGGTATAAAACTATCAGATGATAAAACAAATGGTAAAAAAAAGCTGCACAGTGAACTGGATGCAAATGTGGAAATTGATGTTTTTGAAAATGTACCGGTGGAGGCATTGTTTGGACAGGGTATAGTTGATGCGGGAAAGGCTGTTGGGGGACTTGGGGCGATCAATGTCAGGCGGCTGAGTGCCGGCGATATCAGCGATGCTTATACGGTACGTGGAAAAGCTGAAAAGCAGGCCTTATACAGCGTGGATACTCAGGGCTATGATTCTGTCTGGAGCAATGATATCAAAGAAATACGCGCAGGTTATATTGCCGCTGATCCGCTCGGTTCAGGAAAAGCTGCTGATTCAACAGAAGCTGACAGCGATGTCAAAGATCTGCACGATCGCTGGCTGTACTATAAAACCAACTGGCTGGATAAAGCGCCGGAAGATGTTAAAGACGATAACCGTTATATGGTTGATCGATATATCACAGATTTCAACAAGCAAATTGCAGACACCGGACTGGTAGGATTGCACGCCGGGCTGATAAAACAGGGGGAGGGTATTCTGAATCTGACCGGCAGCAATACCTATCAGGGCAGTTCTGTCGCAGTACAGGGCACGCTGCAAATAGACGGCTCTGTGGCCGGCGATGCTTATAGTACAGGCAGTGGTACGATTACAGGCAAAGGCACGGTCAATGGCAGCTTGTATAACGATGGCAGAGTGCAGGCCGGCAGTTATGGAAGCATCGAAAATATGCAGGTTAGGGGCGGCTTCAACGGCAGTGGTACGATATTGCTTAATACAGACGGTAAAAAATATAATTGTCTTAATGTAGACGGCGATGCCCATATCGACCGGATGGAGGTTAAAGCGGCTAATAGTGCTGCCCCCGGAGTCAGCGGCGTATTTATTACTGCGAATAGCATAGTTTCAGGGAGCAGTACAGAACAGGAGTTTTCCGGGATGCTGGATGCCCAAATAGTAGTCGATAATAAAGATGGCAAGCTTACTACTTTTGTCAGTAATAATACCGGCGGCAACAGCGCTACCTTTGCTGCTTTGAATAATATGTATTTTTCGCTGGATAGTGACCGGCAAAAACAGATGTACAGGCTGTATGCCCTGGATAAAACTAATGCTGCAGCCGCTTTTTCGCAAATAGAAAATGGGATGCTGCTGGATCTGGCCCATGATGCCATGAAAAACGGCTCTGTAATGAGAGCGGTATATGAGCAGCCGGCACTGGCGCGGCAGGACGGATTGTGGATGCTGAATAACAAGCGCTGGGGACGCATTGGTGGCATAAATGGGCACGGCTATAATCTGACCATTGGCAAGGATTTTCTTTTCGATGAACATGGATATTATGGTCTGTTGTTTGATTACGGCAGCAATACTGTCAGCGGAGCTGCGGGAAGCGGCGAATATGACAGTTATTCATTGGGCTTATATGCTGGAAATAAAAACAAACCCGGCAGTATAACAGGCTTTGTCAGCTATGGTTTACAGGCCAATAAGGGTACCGCTTATCTGCCGGTACTGGGGCAGACCGCTGAAAGCGGCTATGACAGTAAAACGTTGGGGATAGGCGTTGAGTATGCCTATGATCTGGATTATGGAAAGCCGGAAGAATTGTGGCATGTCAGTCCTTATGCCAGGCTCAATTTTACCCATTATAGGCAGAAGGCCTTTAGAGAGCATGGTGCAGGTGTTTTTGACCGCAGTTTTGGCAGTTATAGTGATAATTATGCCGAAGGGGAGCTGGGCTTATCCTTTGACCGCAGTGAGGGTACGGGCGGTTATGGCATTCGCCTGGGTTATAAGCGTATCCTGGCTGGCGAGCGGCAGCTTATGGAAGTCTGCTTTGCTGAAGATGAATGCGGGGCCCTGCTGCCGGTACGCAGTTGGGGAGAGGGCAGGAACCATTTTGTGGCGGCGGCTTATGTCAGGCATGATTTCAGCCGAAAATGGTCGGCTGGCGGCAGCCTTAGCGGGGACTGGTCTAATGGTGGACGGGAGATCGGGGCCCGGCTTGACTTGGCTTATCATTTTTGATTTCTTAATAATAAAAAAGACAAAGCCACTGTCACACTTATCACAGTGCGGCAGTGGCTTTGTTGCGTGAGCAATCGGCACATTTACAGTGCATTTTGGGGGGATGGCTCAGCGAACTTGGTATTTAAGTTCTTTTTCCATCAGAGCGCCGTTTTCAGGGTTGAATTTCATTTCGCCGCGTAATTCGGGGGTATAGAATTTCAACTCATATTCATAAAGGCCGTCGTCGCTGTCAAGTTTTACTTTAGTGAAGGTTGCGTTGGGGAATTCTTTGCGAACGAGGTCCTGGACATCAGCGGCAGATAGTACGACTCTGGGGCTGCCGAGAACTGTTTGGGCATCCATTTTGAATTCTTTTACAGCGCCGCCGTTTTTGAGCACTTCAACTTCATATTCGGTGTTGGTAGTGTTGTCGTAGAATTTTACTTCGTAATAAGCTGCGTATTTGTGGCTTTCGTCTTTGGTTACCAGATGAGTGCTGCCGGCAGGTACCCATTGTGCAGCGATGCTGCGTGCCTGATCGGCGTTGATGAACTCAGCGGCAAAAGCGGTTGCTGTGATTGCTAATGTACAGATTGCGGCGGCGATGATCGCCAGGATTTTTCTAGTCATGTTTTTTACCTCCTTGCGCCGTTTTCTTTATTCGGCGTTTTCTTTGTCTTTATTATAACGCGGAAAGATTAAAAGAAGATTAAAAGAAAATTTAATAAAAATTTATTTTAAAAACTTATTCGTTAATTTGCTTTTTTATTGTAAAATTCTAGTAGAAGGCTTATTGAAAAATAGGAAAGACAAGGTCTTTTTATGAAAGAAAATAAAAACTGGAAAAAACAGATCGCCTTATTCCTGATCAGCCAGAATCTGTCGATGTTCGGTTCGTCAGTAGTGGGCTTTTCGATCGTCTGGTATATTACCGTAACGACTGAGTCCGGATTCTGGATAACGCTGTCGACGTTGGCAACGCTGATTCCTCAGGTGCTGGTTTCATTGTGGGCGGGAGTATTTGCGGACAGATATAATAAAAAAACGATCATCATGCTGGCGGACGGTTTTACTGCTTTGGCGACACTTCTGGCTTTTGTGGCTTTTCATTATGGTTTTGCAAATTTAAGCTTTTTGATCTTTATCGCCTGTCTGCGTTCTGTCGGCGGCGGGTTTCAGGCTCCGGCAGTCAACGCGCTCTATCCGGAGATTGTGCCACGGGAGCATCTGCTCCGGATCAACGGTATCAACCAGATGGCGAATAATGTGCTGCTGTTGCTTTCTCCGGCAGCCGGCGGCGCTATTTTGGGTATGTTTGGGATGCAGTGGACTTTTTTAGTAGATCTGCTGACGGCAGTTATTGCCATTGCCATCATGTTCAGGCTGAAAATAGTAACAAGAGCAGCGGACAGATCTGATAGTTCGGTACTGAAGGAACTGAGGGAAGGTGTACGTTACACCTGGTCACAGCCGCTGTTAAGAGTAATGCTGGTCTGCTATGCGGTAACTTTTGTTCTGATCACTCCGGCGGCGTTTTTGTCACCGCTGATGGTAGTAAGGAGCTTCGGCAGTGAAGTTTGGAAACTGACGGCCAATGAAATGCTGTGGTCGCTGGGCGCTCTTTTGGGCGGCGCGTTTGTCGCCTGGAAAGGCGAGTTCAAAAACAAGATTACGATGATAGCGGTCTCGTTGGCAGTGTTTGGCTGCACCTTTGCGCTGATGGGACTGTCGCGGGTCTTTTGGGTGTATCTGATCTTTGATTGCATCTGCGGGATGTTTGTACCGGTACTGATAGCGTCTGAGACAGTTTTGATCCAGACTAATACGGAAAAGGGTTATATGGGGCGTGTTTTTGCATTGCTGCAGTTTGTTTCGCAGGGGATGATGCCGATTGCTATTCTTGGCTTCGGACCGCTGAGCGATCTTGTCAGGATAGAGTCGATCATGATCGGCTGCGGCCTGCTGCTGATATGTTGGAGCCTGTATTTTAAAAAGGCGGCTGGCCGGGCGCTGTGCAGTATTTGACTGTTGGCAGGGAAACAGCCTTAGGCTTGTGCTATAATAAAAATAATTGAGGAGGTTGCGGCTATGAGACTTTTATTTGTGGAAGATGAGCCTGACCTGCGTGAGGTGCTGAAAAAGCAGCTGCAGGGAAGCGGTTATAGCGTCGATGCCTGCGGCGATGGTCTGGAAGCTCTTGATTATTTACAGCTTACAGCCTATGATGCCGTCATTTTAGATATTATGCTGCCCGGAGTCGATGGGTTGTCGGTACTGAAAAAAATGCGTAATGCCGGCGATAAAACTCCGGTGCTGCTGCTGACGGCGCGGGGCAGTGTTGAAGACCGCGTCGCCGGTCTTGATCTGGGGGCTGATGATTATTTAGTCAAACCATTTGCTTTTGACGAGTTGGTGGCGCGTTTACGGGTGCTGCTGCGCCGCAGCAATGGACAGGTGTCGAACGTGCTGCAGTGCGGTGGTCTGGAAATGGATCTGAACAGCCGCCGCGTCAGCAGAGACGGGCGCGAATTGCAGCTTTCCGCTAAAGAATTTGCTGTTCTGGAGTATTTACTGCGCAATCAGGGCGTAGTCTTAGCACGCGAAACAATCGAAAACCATGTTTGGGACTATGATTTTGAGGGCGGTTCCAATGTAGTCGACGTATATATCCGCTATCTGCGGAAAAAAGTAGATGACGGGTTTGAGAAAAAACTTATCCAGACAGTGCGCGGCGCCGGCTATGTGCTGAAGGAGACTTTATGAAAAAGCTGTCTGTTAAAATGAAAATAACCTTGTGGTATACAGGGTTGATCGTGATAATTTTGAGTGCTATTTTTACGGCTGTTTTGCTGGCAACAGACAAGGTGTTGCTGTTGGGTGTACAGAACAAGCTGGAAGAAGAGGTCTATGATTTTGCCGAAGAACTGAAGGTCGAAAGCAATGGCCGTCTGCGTCTGGAGAAACTGGATTTTTTAAAGGACGGGGTCAGGCTTGCTGTATATCACGAGAATGGTCAGATGATCACGGGCCTTGTGGCCAGCGGTCTGCCGGAAACACCCTTTGCAGACGAGCTGCTGCAGAAGGCCGGAAGTGACCAGCAAAACTGGTTTGTATATGACTTTTATTTTAAACCGCGTCATGCTGATAATTTTTACTGGGTACGTGGAACGGTACCGCTCAGTTCTGCATATGCGGAACGGGATAAGATTTTGCGGCAGTGCGCATTGTTTTTTCCGCTGCTGGTCCTACTGGCTGCCTTGGGCGGCTACTGGATCACTAAAAAGGCTTTTCGTCCGGTAACACGGATCACGGAAGCAGCCGCGCAGATCAGCAGCGGCAGTGATCTGTCCAAAAGGATCGAACTGGAAGGCGCTGATGATGAGATCGATACGCTGGCGAAAACCTTTGACGGGATGTTTGCCAGACTTGAGGATGCTTTTGAAGCCGAGCGACAGTTTACCGATGATGCTTCCCACGAATTGCGAACACCGACCTCGGTGATCATCGCGCAGGCTGAATGTGGTTTACAGTCGCCTGATCTGGAAAGCAAGCAGCAGGCACTGCAGGGAGTGCTGCAGCAGGCCGGGAAAATGTCGAAGCTGGTCAATCAGCTGTTGCAGCTGTCTCGGGCGGACAGGCATAAAGAAAGCCTGCATTTGGAAGAATTTGATTTAAGCGAACTGACCGAGATGGTGGCAGAGGAAGCCCAGGGGCTGGCAGAATCCAAAGCGGTCACGCTGACGGCAGAGATCGAACCGGGAATCTTAGTTAAAGCTGATCAGACTCTGATGATGCGTATCTGGCTTAACCTGCTGACTAATGCGGTCAAGTATGGCAGGCAGCAGGGGCAGATCTGGCTTACTTTAAAGAGTGACGGTAAAAATGCGGTCGGTACTGTTCGCGATGATGGCATTGGGATCAGCGCAGCCGAGCTGCCAAAAATCTGGAAACGTTTTTACAGAGTCAATACCGCCCGCAGCAGTGGTGACGACAGCGGTACCGGTTTAGGGCTGGCGATGGTGAAATGGATGGTCGAAAGTCATGGAGGAACAGTAAGCGCTGTCAGTACCTTAGGGGCAGGCAGTACTTTCAGCTTTACGATCCCGCTGCGGCCTTCGTAAAATAAATAGGCAAACAAAAAAGCTCACTTCGCAAGAAGTGAGCTTTAATTTCTGGTGGCCCCGGCAGGATTCGAACCTGCGACCTTTTGATTCGTAGTCAAACGCTCTATCCAACTGAGCTACGGAGTCATTGAGATTGCCTAAATCTTTAGGCAACGATGATATTATATCTGATTGCAGTGCTGTTGTCAACAACTTTTGTTAAATTTACTGACACCATTTTTGCAGGATGCTATGAAACTGCTCTAAATCGATCGGTTTACTGAGATGTTCATTCATTCCTGCCTGCAAGGTGGCGGCAATATCTTCAGGAAAAGCGTTGGCCGTCATCGCGACGATAGGCACAGTTTGGGCATCTTTAACAGGCAGGGCGCGGATCGCTTTAGCCGCTTCCAGGCCATTCATAACGGGCATTTGGATATCCATCAATATCAGGGCATAGGTCCCGGGAGGTGCGGCTTTAAATTTATCCAGCCCTTCCAGACCGTTTTTGGCGGTGGTGATATTCAGTCCGGCATATTTTAATAGTTCTACAGCTATTTCCAGATTAAGTTCATTGTCTTCAACAAGGAGGACTTGTTTGCCACGGCAGCTTATTTCCTGCAGACTGTCGATGCCGGCGGCAGGCGCTGAAGCCTTGCTGCTGCGTATTTGCTGGTGCGGGCGCAGGTAAACCGTAGCCTTAAAGGCCGAGCCTTTGCCTAAGGTGCTTTGGACATCGATTGTGCCGTTCATCATACGGGCGATGTTGAGGGCGATGGTCATTCCCAGCCCTGTACCTTCTATTTCGCTGGTTCGCGAATCGGACGCACGGGCGAATGGTTCAAAAATTTTGGCGGCGAATTCAGAGTCCATACCGATGCCGTTATCTGTAATAATAAATTCGTAGCCAATAGTATCGTGGAGCCGGGAGTGTGTTTCGCGTACCTCTAAAGAAATACTGCCATATGGAGGCGTATATTTGATGGCATTGGCTAAGATATTGAGCAGCAGCTGTTTCAAGCGCAGCTTATCGCCCAGAACATTATCGCGCAGTTCCGGTGCCTTAGTCAGAGTGAAATGATGTTTTTTAACTAAAAGCTGCGGATTGATCAAATCAAGCAATTCCTGCAGCATTGCACTGATAGAAAAATCTTCCTCCAGAAGATTGAGCTTGCCGCTTTCGATTTTAGCCATATCAAGCACTTCGTTGATCAGGTTCAAAAGATGATTGCTGGCAGTAGTTATTTTGGCAAGACAATCCTGGATACGGTCTTTGTCGTCCAGATATTTACCGGCAATGGCAGTCATCCCCATAATGGCGTTCATTGGGGTACGGATATCATGGCTCATACGCGAAAGAAATTCATTTTTAGCCATATTGGCAGCTTTAGCGGCGTCAAAGGCCTCCTGCAAAGCCTGCTGTTCCCGCAGTTCCTTCAATTTATCCTCGTGGATATCGCGCAGGGTAAGAATGATCTGATGATAACCGTCACTTTGAGCCAGCAAGGTCGAATTAAAGGCGGTCCAGCGATATTCGGAACCAAAAAGGCGGCTGCGGCATTCCAGGGCAAAATCGATATGACGGTCCTTTTTTTGCCTGCGCAGACCGGACAGAGAGAAATGTTCTAGAATCTTGGCGCTGTCATCAGGATGAAAATGGCTGCGCACCAGCGGTTCGATATCATACAGGCCGTTGGTACTGTAGCTTGTAAAAACAGCGCACTCTGTTTCCGGCAGGCGCAGAGGGATACCGGAACCGTCTTCAAGATTAACAAGATATATGAAATAGTAATTAGAGTTGATGCTTGAAAGCAGGTCATAATACTGCTGTTTGGTGCGGCGTTCGTGATTCAGCTCGCTTTGGCGGGCTTCTTCATCTTTTGTTATATCCAGATAAATACTGTTGATGATCGTATTGCCCTCAGGAGTTTTTGTTTTACGGCCGCTGTCCATGACCCATTTCAGGCTGCCGTCTTTACAGGGCACGCGGTATTTTGTCGAGTAAGTAGGATTTCCGTCCTTAAAACATTCGTTGCAGTCAGCCAAAGCCCTGGGCAGATCCGGCGGATAGACCATTCCCATAGCGTTGTTGCCGGTAAATTTTTTGAATTCTTCCATAGTATAACCAAACATACCAGGCAGCTCTTCGCTGATATAGGCATAAGAATAGGTATCGTCGTCATTGCTGGATTTGACGCCGCCGTTGACAGAATGCAGTACGACTTCCATTTGCTGCTGCTTTTGCTGCAGTTGTTCTTTGGCTTTGTTAAGCTCTGCTTCCATATATTTATAAGTCTGCGAGCCTACCTGAAAAGGAAAGTTTTCTGTACCCTGCAATTCCTGATAGGGATGGGAAAGATTGATGTAGACATAGCTGAAATCACTGCCCAGATCGCGTATGACGATCGTTGCCCGCTGATGTGTCTGAACGAGCAACTGCTGATCCTCGTCGGAGGTAAGATAATGACGCCCTTGGGCAAGATAGAGGCCTTGTGCCAGCGGGAGGATAGTCCATTCTTCATTCAATAATTCACAGGCGGGAATCTGCCCTTCCAGTGAAAGAATAAAATCTTTGGCTGCCTGTGGTGTATCATAATAATTGTGCTCAGCGGCACCGATGCCGATTAGCTGCGGGTCGAGATGAGCGAGGATAAAGGGAATGTCCTGCTGACAAAGCAGCTTAAAGATATATTGGTGTGCAAAATTTTTTATTGCTGTAAGTTTTTCCTGAGGTATATTCAACATAATGCCCTCCGCTTATTTACGGTCCAGTCTTTAGGATAAAATAGATATTTAATTTTATTATAGCATTATTTTCAAGCTTTAATATTAAAAATATTAAAGAAAAGCAAAAATGGGAGCGGGAAAGTTGCTGGTATCGGACAGGCATGTCGGTGCCAGAAGGCAATAAAAAAACGCATTCCGGAAAGGAATGCGTCAATGGCAATGGTGGCCCCGGCAGGATTCGAACCTGCGACCTTTTGATTCGTAGTCAAACGCTC
>ENA-ORQX01001512-ORQX01001512.1-human-gut-metagenome-genome-assembly--contig:-NODE-1512-length-14339-cov-2.748880_pt1 | contig 14339 bp, 9 predicted proteins | sample MGYA00242170_ERZ509124 | MGnify/ENA primary metagenome ERZ509124 (study PRJEB26280, sample SAMEA2338647) | human gut metagenome | biome: human gut; feature: human-associated habitat; material: faeces... | reverse complement strand
TGAAAACAGGAACTATCATAGAATAATATACTGTTTTACAAGTATATAAATTCATTTATGATAGTATGATAGTTGTTTTGCAAAAAACTAAAAATCCATGCTTACAAAACTTTATTTTGCAGACTTTGGGAAATCTCCTACATTTGCACCATAAATCTGAAATAAAATATGATGCGCATTGATATACTGACCGTACTTCCCGAGATGATCGAAGGAATGGTAAACTGTTCCATTGTGAAACGGGCACAAGACAAAGGTCTGGCTGAAATACATTTACACAATCTGCGGGATTACACGACCAACAAATGGCGGCGTGTGGATGATTATCCTTTCGGGGGTGAAGCCGGCATGGTTATGCAGATCGAACCTATCGACCGGGCCATCTCGGCTTTGAAAAGCGAGAGGGATTATGATGAAGTTATTTACACATCGCCAGATGGGGAAACCTTCAACCAGCCGATGGCAAACAGCATGTCGATGCTGAACAATCTGATCATCCTTTGCGGACATTACAAAGGAATCGACTACCGCATCCGTGAACATCTGATAACAAAGGAAATATCTGTTGGTGATTATGTCCTGACAGGAGGCGAGTTGGCTGCCGCCATCATCACAGATGCCGTCGTACGTCTTATTCCCGGAGCAATCGGCGACGAGCAAAGTGCCCTCTCCGACTCGTTCCAGGATAATTTGCTAGCTCCCCCAGTCTATACCCGGCCTGCCGATTACAACGGCTGGAAAGTTCCCGACGTCCTTCTGTCCGGACACCAACGCAAGATCGAAGAATGGCGTCTCGGACAAGCTCAAGAAAGGACAGCCCGGCTACGCCCCGATTTATTGAAGTAAATTGTCCTACTTCTGCTCTACTACGAAATTATAGATAAACTCATATTCATACGTGTTATTTTCCGCAGTTGCACCATTCACGGGATTGATCTTTTCTTCAATCGTCATGCCTGTGATATAATCGCCGGTCAACGTATAGCGGAATGTATATTCGGCGCAAATATCCGTTGCATCGGAGACATTATACCAATAGGCACGGGTTGGCAGATTCTGATTCATCTTCCCATAGAGCAGGTTCAACGGAGAAATCACATCAAAGCCGACCGGTTGAAATGAATTGACAACTCGGAACGGAAAGTTCTCTGGACGTAATTGAGAATTATATTCATATGTAATCTCTTTCTGTGGCAGATAAGCATAATGCACCGCATTTCCATTTTCCCACGAATAGCGATCCACCTCACCTAGTTCTCTTACCTGATAACCCGAACCGTCCTCATTCGGCCACTGGATAATCTGCGAAACTGATTTCAGCCAATTAGAACTATAGGTGTACCTGTTTTCTACAGCCGTATACACACAGCATTACTCATATACTTGTTTTCAGATTTTTCTTCCTTGGCCGCAATCATATTTCCGCTTAGCGTGTAAACCGTATGGACAAAGGGATTAGTCGGAGAACCGTCGATCATCTTCACGCCACTTACGGAAATCGTCTTGTCTACAATAATATAATTATCAGTAAACTGATTTCCTTCCGTATTTAATATAATCCGATTGATTTGCTTGTCCTGGTCATAAGTGATATTCGCGTTAAAAAAAGCATTTTCGTTTTTCGTACATGTAACACTCGTCAGCTTGTTCAACTCAGGAATAAACGGCTTATCATCATCTCCACAAGACATAAGACCTGCCACCATCAAAAGCACACTTAAAAATTTCTTCATCTCTCTTTCTTTTTATTATTCGATCTTACAAAAATAGGACATTTGCTAAAATAACGGACGAAGTAACCTATTTTAAGTAATTCTACTTGAAGAAATGCAAGTAAACCATTAGCTTTGCAATATAATTTATCATAATAAATGGCTAATAACAAACATCTTACAATAAGATAAAACGTAAAGCATACAATATCTAAAATTTAATAACATGAGAATGAAACATCTGACGGTAGCAGCACTAACATTATTGCTGTCTGTTTCTTGTAGCCAAAGACAAGAAGATTATCCGTTTCGCAATCCTGATCTCCCTATCGACGAACGCATAGACGACCTCTTGAAACGTCTGACTGCTGAAGAGAAGATCGGCCAAATGATGAATACGACTCCGGCAATCGAACGCCTCGGTATACCCGAATACGATTGGTGGAACGAAGCCTTGCACGGTGTCGCACGTGCCGGAAAAGCGACTGTTTTCCCACAGGCTATCGCGATGGCGGCGACTTTCGACGACGACGCACTGTACGAAACATTTACAATGGTGAGCGATGAAGCTCGCGCCAAATACCATCAGTATCAAAAAAATAAAGAATATGACCGCTACAAAGGCTTGACCTTTTGGACGCCGAATATCAATATCTTCCGTGATCCCCGCTGGGGCCGTGGCATGGAAACCTATGGAGAAGATCCGTACTTGACAGAACGGATGGGGGTTGCCGTAGTGAAAGGCTTGCAGGGAGACGATCCGAAATACTTTAAGACACATGCTTGCGCCAAGCATTATGCAGTCCATAGCGGACCGGAATGGAACCGTCACGAATTTGACGTCACAGTGACGCCCCGTGATTTATGGCAAACCTACCTGCCAGCTTTCGAGGCTTTGGTAAAAAAAGGAAATGTACAGGAAGTCATGTGCGCCTACAATCGCTATCAAGGCAAACCCTGCTGTAGTAGCGACAAACTGCTCATCGACATCCTTCGGAATAGTTGGGGATATGAAAACATCATCCTTTCCGACTGTGGTGCGATCAACGACTTCTGGCAACGGGACGAACGCACGCCTCGCCACGAAACACATCCCGATGCGGAAAGCGCTTCTGCAGATGCTGTCCTGAACGGGACTGACCTGGAATGCGGCAACAGCTATAAAGCTTTGATCAAAGCTTTAAAGGAGGGAAAGATATCCGAAAATGATCTGGATGTCTCCCTACGCCGCCTGCTGAAAGGTCGTTTTGAATTAGGCATGTTCGATCCGGACGAGCGGGTTCCTTATGCTCAAATCCCATACAACGTGGTGGAAAGCCCCGAACATGTGGCACAAGCACTCGAAATGGCGCATAAGAGTATGGTGCTGCTGAAGAACAAGAATAACACACTTCCACTGAGTAAAACGATCCGGAAAATTGCAGTTGTCGGTCCGAATGCCGCCGACTCGACCATGCTTTGGGCGAACTACAACGGCTTCCCGACGCATACCGTAACAATATTGGAAGGTATCCGCAACAAAGTGCCCGATACAGAAGTAATCTACGAATTAGGATGTAATCATGCGGCTGACTTCGTAATCCAAGACTTGGGCAACCACATCACCTCCCCTGCCGGACAGGGATTCGCCTCCGAATTCTACAACAATACGGAATTCAAGGGAGAAGCCGTTTATAAAGGTTTAGCAAGCCAATTACATTATACGACAGGCGGAAACACGCAGTTCGCACCGAATGTAAACCTGACAAACTTCACAGCACGTTTTACCGGCGAGTTTGAAGCACCAGAGACGGAACAGGTTGAGATCAAGTTGTCAGGAAACGACGCCTTCCGCCTCTTTATCGGAGATGAAAAAGTAGCCGAAGTTTGGGAAAACGAATACGGGGCAGAAAAGACGTATATGCTGAATGCGGAAAAAGGAAAGAAATATCCTGTCAAGATCGAATATATGCAACGCACGGGTAGCGCTGACCTTAACTTCCATCGGTACGCGTCGACCTGTCGATTATGCCGCCACTGCCGCTAAAGTCAAAGATGCAGATGTGATTGTCTATGTCGGAGGTATTTCGCCTCGCTTGGAAGGTGAAGAAATGCCGGTCAACGTGGAAGGTTTCAAGAAAGGAGACCGCACCAATATCGAGATACCGAAAGTACAACAAGAAATGGTAAAAGCACTGAAAGCAACGGGTAAACCGGTTGTCTACGTGCTTTGTACGGGTAGTGCCCTGGCTTTAAACTGGGAAGATGCCAACATCGACGCCATTCTGAATGCCTGGTATGGCGGACAAGAAGCCGGGACAGCGGTTGCCGACATCCTGTTTGGCGACTACAATCCGTCAGGTCGCTTGCCAGTCACATTCTATAAATCGATCGACCAGTTGCCGGACTTTGAATATTACAGCATGAAAGGCCGTACCTACCGTTATATGACCGAAACACCACTTTATCCGTTCGGATACGGCTTGAGCTACACGAACTTTGCCTATCGGAATGCGAAGCTGTCTTCTGGCAAGATTACCAAAGACCAATCTGTCACACTGACGTTCGACATTGCCAACACCGGCAAAATGGATGGTGACGAAGTCGCACAAATCTACATCAAAAATCCGAACGATCCGGAAGGGCCGATCAAAGCGCTGAAGGCTTTCTTGCGTGTACACGTAAAAGCTGGCGACAGCCAGGAAGTCAACATCGAGCTGACACCCGAAGCATTCCACTCTTTTAACGACAATACACAAACGATGGAAGTCCGTCCCGGAAAATATCAGATACTTTACGGCGGTTCATCAGACGAAAAAGCCTTAGAGAGATTAGAGTTGACAATCGAATAAAAACAAATGCCGCAGGTCTCCGGATAATCCGGAAAAACCTGCGGCATTCTATCTATTCCATAACCCTATGCATTACGCCTCCTAACCCATAAGGTTAAAGGGCGTAACCCTATGGGTCTTATCCAATATACGTCTCCATAAATTTGGCACCCGGAACCGGTGAAATCGTCACGACATCCGTATCTGCCGGAATCAGGACCGTTTGTCCTTGGTGAATATAAATTTCATTGCCTTTATTGTCACGGATAGAAGCTTTACCCTCCATACAAATATAAACGACGAAAGAATCCAGTTCGGAGAAATCACGAACCATGATCGTATCGACATCCAGCAAATTCGTTGTAAAATACTTGCAGGCTGCAAGCTCTACAGTCGCATTCGTATGTGCTTTGTAATGGGTGCGGTAGTCCGGATACAAGGTATAGTCGATCGCATCCTTTGCCAGTTCGGTATGCAATTCACGCCCTTTGCCATCCGGTCCCTTACGGTCATAATCATATATACGATAGGTGATATTGCTCGTCTGCTGGATTTCAGCAATAAAGCAACCGGCTCCGATAGCGTGTACACGGCCCGCGGGCAGGAAGAATACATCGCCAGGATTCACCTCGTATCGTTGTAACACATCCATGATCGTATTATCCTCGACACGTTTCACGTATTCATCCGCATTGATCTGCTTTGAAAAGCCTGAATATAAGCCGGCACCTTTGGCAGCATTGATCACATACCACATTTCTGTCTTGCCAAAAGAATTATGGCGTTTCTTTGCCAATTCATCATCCGGATGAACCTGAATAGACAAATTATCGCGTGCATCGATAAACTTGATCAACAAAGGGAATATGGAACCAAATTGTTCGACCACCTTTTCCCCTAACAGTTGCTTGCCATATGTACGGATCAGTTCATCTAGCGTTTTACCCTCAAGTGCACCATTATCTACAACAGAATAATTGCCCTCTACATGTGAAAGTTCCCAACTTTCGCCAATACCTTCCTGCACCGGAGTGATGCCCTTAAACGGGCAAATGTCAGAGCCTCCCCAGATAATCTTCTTGAGGATAGGCTTAAATGTCATTGGATATAACATATTTGATTTTTGATTTATCAGATTTATAATTTATGATTTACGCATTGACCACAAATCACAAATTATAAATCACAAATTATTTCGCTTTCTTTACTTTCTTCAATACAACAGCGCTGCGTGCCGGAATGTATAATTTGAGCCATTCTTTTTTCTCTTTTTTATACAATGGATCGAATTGCGTGAAATGATGAATGGTATCATCCGCGAGCCCGAAGCCACCGAATCGGTTAGCATCGGTATTCAGTACCACCTCATATTCACCCTTAGGCACAAGGAAACCGTAATCGGCAAACGATTTTGTCGGATTGAAATTGAATACGAACACCAAGTCTTTTCGCATATAAGCCAAAATCTGATCCCCATCGTTATCCCAAACTTTCTGTATCGGAGTGGACTGGAAGTTCTTCACGCTACGGATCAATTCCAACATTTCACGATCGAAATCGCCTAAGAAATGATATTTCAAATCCATATTATCGACCAAATCCCATTGGCGGCGTGCATACTTATGCGACCAGCCATTTCCTTCACGCGGGAAATCGATCCATTCCGGATGGCCAAATTCATTCCCCATAAAGTTCAGATAACCACCGTTGATGGTGGAGGCCGTGACCAGACGGATCATTTTATGCAAAGCTACACCCCGTTCCACCATAAAATTGTGATCATCTTTCTGCATATGCCAATACATGTCGGCATCGATAAGACGGAAAATGATCGTCTTGTCACCCACCAACGCCTGGTCATGACTTTCCGCATAGCTGATTGTCTTTTCGTCAGCACGGCGGTTCGTCGTCTCCCACCAGATGGAAGAAGGATGCCAGTCTTCGTCTTTCTTTTCCTTGATCGTCTTGATCCAGTAATCGGGGATATTCATTGCCATACGGTAGTCGAAGCCATAACCGCCATCTTCATATTTGGCAGCCAATCCGGGCATTCCGCTTACTTCTTCGGCAATCGTAATCGCATTCTTATTGACTTCGTGGATAAGCTTATTAGCCAACGTCAAATACGCAATAGCATCACCATCCTGATGACCGTTAAAATAATCAGCATAATTACAAAATGCTTCGCCCAGTCCGTGACTGTAATAAAGCATCGAGGTCACGCCATCAAAACGGAAACCGTCGAATTTATACTCGTCCAGCCAGAATTTGCAGTTCGACAACAAAAAATGAAGCACTTCATTCTTTCCATAGTCGAAACAAAGGGAATCCCATGCCGGATGCTCGCGACGGGCACCGCCCAGAAAATATTGCGTGTAAGATCCATCGAAACGTCCGAGGCCTTCTACTTCGTTCTTGACAGCATGACTATGTACGATATCCATAATCACAGCAATCCCCATACTATGAGCCTCGTCTATCAACTGTTTCAGTTCTTCCGGCGTACCAAAACGGGAAGATGCGGCAAAAAAACTGCTGACATGATAACCGAACGAACCATAATAAGGATGTTCCTGGATAGCCATAATCTGAATGGCATTATATCCTTCCTTCGCAATACGGGGCAGCACCATACGACGGAATTCGTCGTAACTGCCGACTTTCTCTTCATTCGAAGCCATACCGATATGACATTCATAAATCAGCAATGGAGAGACATTAGGCTTAAACCGTTTATGCTTGAACACATAAGGTTTCTCCGGATTCCATACTTGCGCGCTGAAAATTTTGGTATTTTCATCCTGAACGACACGCCGTATCCATGCAGGAATACGTTCCCCGCAGCCTCCTTCCCACTCGACTAGGAGTTTGAACAGGTCTTCATGACGCAGCAAACCTTCAGCAAGCGCAATCTCCCAAATGCCATTGCCCAACCGTTGCAACTTATACCGATCGTCCTTCTTCCATTCGTTGAAAGTCCCAATCATATATATAGCAGTAGCATTGGGTGCCCACTCACGAAAAACCCATCCACTCTTTGTCTTATGCAATCCGAAGTAGAGATCCCCGGAAGCCATTTCCGACAACGTCTGTCTGCCGTTACCGGTCAGGTTCTTCTCTTTGTTTACCACGTATTGGTACCGTCCTTCTATTGCCTCCTTATAGGGGGCCAGCCAAGGGTCATTCTTTATTAGATTTAGCGACTCCATGATTTTTTGAGATTGGTTTCGCACAAAGATAGAAGAAAAAACTCACATATAAATAAAAAGTCCGTTGCAAATGCATAGGCTTAAATCAATTATCCGAAGAACTCCGTCTGTTCTTGTTCAAAATCAATGTTGACGGCATCTTTTGAAGGGCCTCTTTACGGTGTTCGGATACGTCATTCCAAGTGTTGTAGCCGATCAGCATGAAGTTATAGCTATTGAACAATCCCGGCGTCAGGTCTTTATCCGGTAACAGCTGGGTTTGTGGGATGGACGAGACGAAATCCCAAAGCTCTTTGAGAATTTGATCATGTCCGGGTGTTGTGGTGGACATCTTGGCTACAATACCGACAGAACCGTGAGTCGCTTTCAGCAATGTCCTTGTGTAGTCGAGCAGAAAGAGATCTTCTTCGGAACTGATAACCACCAACGTATTGGTGGCCTTCACGAAATTTCGGTTAATAAATACACCGACGTCGCAATTACTGCGGGCAATAAACATCTTAGTCTTATCTTTCAGCAACGCACCAGGATAAAACCAGGATTCGGGAGCTTTGAAGCGTTTGAAATAACGGTTATAGAAGGAAGTACGGTAACGGGTAGCCGCGATATCGTCCGGCGAGTCGCTCATGGAGATGCCGGAACCGACCAGCAGGAAGTCAAATCCTTCGTTATTGACGATGTCGCAAATATCCTGTCCGGCGTTATTCGAAACCTCATAGCGTGTATGGATGTGCATACCTAATTTTTTGGCTCCATACAAGATCGGTCCGAAACTCACTTCCTCAAAATTATCCGTATGTAACGGATTGACATCGGACCCGACGGTCAGGTGTAGCGCCGTCAAGTCCAGTTTGTTCTTTCCACGGGCAAACATCTGGTGAGCCACATCAAGCATAATCTGTCCATTTCCGGCACGTCCGAATGAAAGGAGAACCTTAAATATCCCGTCGGCCGGTTCCACACAAACCTGATGTTCCTTAATCTTTTCACGTGTCTTGAAACACAATTTAATGAAAGAAACCAACGGGATTGTCATAAAGGTCGTGACCAGGGTCATCAAAACCAACATGACGAAAATAGAAGGCGGCAATATCTTCATCTCATAACCGATCGTCAACACGACCAGCTCCATCAGACCGCGTGTATTCATTAAAGCCCCAATGTAAAAACTGTCTTTCCAGCTTTCACCGACAAAACGAGCGGAAAACAAAGCACCCCCGAACTTACCGATAATAGCCACTACGATGAAGATTCCACACATGACCCAAAGTTCCGGTGTGTTCAGCAGACCGATCTCCGTACGCAGTCCAGTCGAAACGAAAAAAAGCGGCAGGAAGAGCGCCAATGATACGTCTTCCACCTTTTCCGTCATGATCTTGCGGAATTTGATGTTCCCTGGCATGACCACGCCTGCAATAAAGGCGCCGAAAAGAGCATGCAACCCTAATATCTCGGTAAAATAGGAGGATACGATCAGTAACAGGAACATCAGGGCCACCAGTGCTTTGTCAATCACTTCTTTATTATGGTATATATGCCCGATCATCCGTAAGAAAGGACGAACAGCAAGAAACATAAAAAGAATGTACAGAATGGAGAATAATATATTGTAAACGGCACTCAGCATACTACCCGCCTGAGCGATGGCAATCACGACGGCCAACAGGCACCAGGCAGTAATGTCTCCGTTGGCAGCACTTGCCAATGAGATAGTTCCCAAATGTGTTTTGGTCAACCCTTTTTCCTGGATAATCCGGGCTAAAACGGGAAAAGCCGTGATACTCATGGCGATCCCGATAAATAGAGCGAACGACAGGAATGGTGTTCCTTTATGAGCATAAGATCCATAGACATAATAAGCAGTCAGCATACCGAAGAAAAACGGCACGATCGTACTGGTATGGCTGATCAGGATAGTTTCCTTCAATTTTTTACGAACTTCGCCGATATCCAGTTCCATACCGATGGCAAACATGAAAAGGATAAGACCGAATTGGCTTAATATGGTGATATTACCTAATGACTCGAGTGGAAAAAGAAACGCAGATACCCCCGGCAAAAGATGGCCGAGCACAGACGGACCGAGTACGATACCAGCTACGATTTCACCGATGACGGTGGGTTGGCCGATCTTTTGAAACATCCAACCGAACAAGCGGCAGACAATTAATATGGTAATAATTTGCAGAAGAAGGATTCCCATCGACGACTGGATATGGCGAGTAACCGAATCCCAGAACACAAGAAATCCCTCCCCCATAGTTTGGGGAGCATTTTGCATGGTCTGAACGGCTGTTCCGACCTGCTGGCTTTCTCCTTCTTTGACTATGAAATACATGAGTGAGCCAAAGACCAGGATCATCATCAAATAAAAGGCTATGCTTTTTGTTCCTTTACCCATCTGCTATCTCTGATACGGTTTCTTGCAAAAATAGCGAAATGAATTAATATAACTCCTTGTATAAGGAAATATTTTACTGGCGATTTTGTTTTTTTGCAAAAAGCCACTAAAGCTACACGATCCAGATAAGCTTTAGTGGCTTTTATAGTCAAGGTCAGCTATATTTAATTAGTATGTTATTTTTATTCAAACCCTGCATGTACACCTTTGATGGAAAAGGAGTCCGCTTCCCGTTTTTTCTCTCCGGTATACATCCATTCGATAGTGTCTTCGTATGTCTTGCCGTCTTTGCTTGCAACGGTCTTCACAATGTTCTTTCCGTCTGCCAAGGTGACATTGTCTATAATATAATGTACGTCTGTATAACCTTTATGGATACCGGACAACTCTTGGCCGTTCAAGAAAACTTTAGGTTCTCCGATATTAGAATAAACGGTGATAGAAGTGACTTTCTTTTCGCGATCCACATTCCGGCGCTGTGTCAAGTACAAGACAGGATCTTCACTCCAGTTCGCCTTGTACCAGAAATAAGAGTCTTTCTTCGTCTTGCGGTCAAAAGTGACCATGCCCTTCATGTTACGGGCGGGAAGATCGCCGCGATTAGCCAGCGGAGTGGCAAAATCGAAAGTGTTCCACAAATAAGAAGCGACAATATACGGATGCTTGGCGATCACGCTCCACTGGTATTCGTGTGTCTTCGTCTGAAAAGTTTCCGGATAGAAAGGTTTCGTCCAATTCAGTGAATTGTCCAGATATTCGGTCTGATGGACAATGTTGGCGTCGGCTCCATACTCCGTCAGCATCAATTTCTGTTCCGGATAGTTCTTTTCCAAGCCTTCTACCCACGGTTCGATATCCTGCAATTTCTTTTCGTACCAGCCGAAATAACGATTCATTCCCTGTATGTCAGCATTCAAGTTGACCGGATGCTCCATGTGCCCGTAGCCATTTACCGAAACAGTGTAACGGTCGGGGTCTTCCGTCTTCGCAAGATCATGCAAGGATCGGGTCAATTCTTTTGTATATTCGTGCGGATGATAGACTTCGTTATGTAGCCCCCAAACATAGATGGACGGATGGTTGAAGCTCTGGCGGATCAGTTCGCGGAGTTGGTTACGGGCGTTCTCGGCTTCCTGTCCGGAGACACGGTTCACAAAAGGAATCTCCGCCCAAATGATCAATCCTAAGCTGTCACAACGCGAATAGAGGTAATCTGATTGCTGATAATGAGCAAAACGGACGGTTGTCGCACCGATATCCATAATAGTAGCCAGGTCGAAGTCATGATTTTCATTCTTCAACGCACTACCCAGCCCCCACCAGTCCTGATGGCGGGTAACACCGTACATCGGATATTTCTCGCCATTCAGATAGAACCCTTCGCCTGCAACAATCTCGTATTTGCGCAAGCCTAAGGGCTGTACCACTTCATCTATCACTTTCCCATTCCGGATCAGGCGACTCACGATCTTATATAAATAAGGATTCTTCCGCCCTTGCCACAATGTAGGATTCTTGATCTTGAAATCGGCTTCGAACGACTGTACGCCCTGCGGTGTCAGGTCAAACGAGCGGCTCTGGGTTGCTACCAGTTTCCCTTCTTGATCATAAATCGTATTCTGTAAGGTGAGCGGAGCCGGTTGCAACGTTCCATTATCCAACTTCACTTTCACTTTTACATCCGCTTGCTTTTTGGAAACATTCTTCTGGGTGATGTAGACACCGGAAGAAGCACAATCGGTCACGCAGATATTATAAGGCTCTGTCACGATCAACCAAACCGGACGGTACATCCCGCCATAAACGCCGAAAAGCACATGATTGATAGGAATCACGTCCGGACGTGACGCATTGTCGGCTTTCACTATGATCTCGTTATCCGCCCCCGGTTTCAGCGCCGTACCGATCTCGCATGAAAAAGCAGAGTAGGCTCCTTTATGAGTTGTCACAAGAGAACCGTTCACATACACCTCCGCAACAGCTCCCACACCTTCGAAACGCAGGAAGACGCGTTTGTCCTTCAGTTCAGCAGGAAAGAAATAGTGCTTTTTGTAGTAGGCAGGTCCTTCGTAGAATTGGTCATACTGCGTCTGCATATCTTTTGCATTCCACGTGTGAGGAATCTCGACCTCGGTCCATCCACTCTCCCATTTCGGCGCATTAACGGCCAGTTCCTTACCTGCCGGCGCTTTCTTAAATACCCAACCGAAATTAAACGGCTCGACAATCCGGCCTTCGGCCTGCATCACCAAACTGAAACAGACCAGCAACAAGGTTAAACTCAATACTCGTTTATTCATGATGTTTTAATTGATTGAGTTACAAAAATAGGTTTATCAACTTGTTTAACCGTGTAAAATCATCTCAATCCTGTTCAAGATCGTCTCCAAATCACTATCTTTGCGGTATAAAAGATATACAGTCATGCGTCTTTACTCATAAACCATGAAACTACGGATGATAAAAAGATTCTATACCGCATTCACTATATATATTATGGTTATGCTATATGCACCTCCTGTATATAGCATAAATTTCTTCTTCTCCCACCTGGGAGTAGAAGATGGCCTGTCGCAAGTTTCCGTTCTTGATATTTTCCAGGATTCGGACGGTTACATCTGGTTCGGGACGCGCAACGGCGCGAACCGCTACGATGGCTACGAATTCGTTGTCTATCAAAACGAAGTCAACAATAATGCAACATTAACAGACAACTACATTCGGGGATTTGCCGAGGACAACCGGAAGAATATTTGGATCGCAACTTCGAACGGGATCAACTGTATCGATTATAAAACCAAAAAGATAACCCGTTTTTACCCCAAAAGCATCAACAAGGAATGCACCACCAATATCATCAACCGCCTATTAAAACATTCGGACGGGAATGTCTATGCTTTCTGCAACCGATCCGTATTCAAATGCAGTATGAACCAGACGGTCGAAACGGTCTTCCCCGACATAGCAATCCCTTCACCGACCTATTCCGTAGCACAGGCTCCGGACAAGGACATTTATATCGGAACGGAGAGCAACGGCTTGTACATTTATTCCGAAAACTGGAAACTAAAAAAACACGTACCCATCGACGGTATCATTGCAACCATATTACCAGACAACAACGGGGATATATGGCTGGGACTAGACGAAACCGGAATTTGCCTCTTCAACAAAAACAAACAGACCTTTACATGGTTGCACAAGGATAACACCAACCTCAATAACAACTCGATACGCACATTCGTTTCCTACGGCGACAGTTCCATTCTGGTCGGAACATTCCGGGGATTAAACATACTGAATAAAAAAGAACTCACCATCACTCCTGCCAATATCAATATCGCCGGGAAAGGAGGCCTGAGCCACTACTCCATCCACAGCATGCTGATCGACAAAGATCAGACACTCTGGATCGGGACCTATTCAGCAGGAGTCAATTATCATAGTCCCTTTTACAGGCCGGTTTCCTATATCACGCCAAACGAATATGCCGGCATCATCGGCAAAGGTCAACAAGACAAAGACGGGAACATGTGGTTTGCAACAGAAGGTGCAGGATTGTTTTACTATAACCCGGAAAACGGGCGACAACAGCTTTATCCCATCAAACCTCTTCACGAAGGGAATTATGAGATTAATATCATCAAATCGATCCTGATACAAGGAGACTCGATCTTGTGCTCTACCCATTTCGGGTCAGTCTATTTGTTTTCCATTCGGGATAAACAGTATAAAAAGCTATACGACTTCCAGCACAACGACATTTTCTCCCTATACATCGATAAAAGCAAACGGCTCTGGATACCGACAAACAGCAGCCAGAACTTAGTGATGGTCGACAAAGGAAAGCAAACCAACCGGTTCATGGCCAACGGCATTTCCCGCTCTTTCAAATGGGTTACTGTTATCCATGAACTTGAACCAAATCTGTTTTTGTTCGGTACATTGTCTGACAGCCTTTACCTGTACGACATGAAGAAAAAAACCGTCCGCAACCTTTCCACCGAACTGCAACCGGATCCCAAATTCGAAAAGTTGGGAAATATCACGGCCATTACGCAGGACAACGAAGGCTACGTCTGGATTGCGACCAATAAAAACGGCTTATACCGCCTGAACTGGAACCTGAAATTGGCCAAACACTATCAGAAAAAGGACGGGCTGTCCGACAGCTATATTAACTCACTTACAATCGACCAACACCACA
>ENA-ORQX01001501-ORQX01001501.1-human-gut-metagenome-genome-assembly--contig:-NODE-1501-length-14407-cov-3.762611_pt1 | contig 14407 bp, 10 predicted proteins | sample MGYA00242170_ERZ509124 | MGnify/ENA primary metagenome ERZ509124 (study PRJEB26280, sample SAMEA2338647) | human gut metagenome | biome: human gut; feature: human-associated habitat; material: faeces... | reverse complement strand
GTTGATGCTCACGTTTTTCATCTCCGCGGTCGCCTTTGTCAGCTCCGCCGTGATCGCGTCGATCGAAAGCCCGGGAGAAGTCCGCTCGGCCCAAGGTTCCAGCCCGATCACGCCCATTGCCACGTTTTCTCCGGCGCCGCCCAGAAGACTGTAGCCGGCAACGCTGATAAAATAGCGCACGCCGTCGATCTTCATCGCCTTGTCCGCCACTTCCGCCAGCATTTCGCCGGTCTGGTTGATGCTGGCGGTGTTGGACAGCTGCAAATTGGCAAAAATAATGCCCTGGTCCTCTTCCGGCAGAAACGACGTCGGCGTCAGCTTGAAACCGCCGACCAAAAGAACGATGACGCCCGCCGTCACCGCAACCGTAACCGGCAATTTGGCGGAAAAGAAACCGACCGCGCCGAGATATTTCTCTTTCATTTTGTCGATCATGTCGTCAAACCATTTGAAAAATCCGCGCGGCTTGTCTTCTTCGTCGCCTTTTAAGAAAATCGCGCACAACGACGGACTGAGCGTCAGCGCGTTGAAAGCGGAAAAGATAATCGCGGTTGCAATCGTCACCGCAAACTGCTGGTAAATTTTGCCGGTAATGCCGGCCATCAACCCTACCGGCACAAAAATCGACAACAACACGAACGTGGTGGCAACAATCGCGCTGCCGATCTGCTGCATCGCCTTCACCGACGCGGCATGAGAATCCATTTTCTCGTAAACCATCAGATACTGCACCCGCTCAACCACGATGATGGCGTCGTCCACCACCAGCCCGATCGCCAGGATCATGGCAAACAAAGTAAGAATATTGATGTCAAACCCCAGCAGATAAATAACGCCGAAAGTGGCGATCAGCGACACCGGAATGGTAATCAGCGGAATAAGGGTGGTCTTGGCCTTCTGCAAAAAAACATAAGTTACCAGCACCACCAGGGCAAAGGTAATGACCAGCGTTTCAATGATACCGGCGATCGATGAACGGACGTAAAGCGTGGAATCGTAGGCGATTTTCAGTTCCATGTCGTTGTCAAACGAAGTTTGCAGATCGGCAATCGCCTTGGCCACGTTGTCCATGATGTTGAGCGAATTGGAACCCGGCGTCTGGCTGAGCGACATGATTACCGCCGGCGCATTGTCAAATTTGGCGTTCATGGTATAGGTGTCGGCGCCGAGTTCCACCCTCGCCACGTCTTTCAGACGCACCAGGCCGCCGTTTTCCGAAGTGGCCACCACAATGTTGTCAAAATCTTCCACCGTATTGAGCAGACCTTTGGCGGTCAGCGACAAAACCTGATTGGTGCCGGCCGGGCTGGGCGCGGTGCCGATGCCGCCGATTGAGGCCTGCACGTTCTGGCTTTCGATAATCTGCACAATGTCCGAACTGGTCAGCCCCAAAGAAGACAGCTTTTCCGGTTTCAGCCAGACGCGCATGCTGTACTGAGGACCGAAAATCTGCACGTCGCCGATACCGTCCACCCGCGACAGCGGATTTTTCAGATTGGCGTAGGCATAGTTGCTCAGATAGAGGTCGTCATAAGTGTTCTGCGGCGAACGCAGCGCCAAAAGCGCCAGCATGTTGGACATCTGGGTATTCACCTCCAGCCCCTGCTGCTGAACAATTTCCGGCAATTGCGACATCACCTGGTTCAGGCGGTTCTGCACCTTCACCTGGGCAATGTCCGGATCGGTGCCGATGTTAAAGGTGATCGTCAGCTTGTAACTGCCGTCGTCGTTGGAACTTGACGTCATATACAGCATGTTTTCCACGCCGTTGATCTGGTTTTCCACCGGCACCGCCACCGTATCGATCACCACCTGGGCGCTGGCGCCGGGATAGGTGGTGCTGACCACGATCTGCGGCGGCGTAATTTCCGGATATTGCGAAACCGGCAGCACCGCAATCGCCAGCAGCCCGAGCAGAATCATGATAATCGAAATCACGCCGGCAAACCGCGGCCGATCAATAAAATACTCAGAAAACATCAGTTTTTCTCCCCGGCCGCCGCAGCGCCCTCCATCACGATTTTAAACTTGTGTCCCTCATCCCCCGCACCCATCTTGTCCAGCACAATACTTTCGCCGGGCGTAAAAGTGTTTTTGAGTATGTAGTTGTTGTTGCCGTATTCGCTCAAAATATTAACCGCCGTCTTCACTACCCCGTTTGCGCCGGCCACATAGATATAACTGCCGTCCGGTTCGATATAAACCAGATCCTTGCGCACAACCATGCCGCGGTATTTTTTCTCCACCAGCACATTTACGTAAGCGTTGGCGACAAGCCGCTTGTCCGGGTTGGCAAAATCCGCGTAAACCGCAATCGAATTGGTGCTTTTGTCGATTTGGTTGTCAACGTAGCCGAAAGTCCCCGTCTGCGGATAAACGGCGCCGTCGGCCAGCTTCAGCCTGAGCGTTTCGCCCGCAAACATTTCCGGGCGGCCGGCTTCCTCCAGATAATCCTTGTCGGTAATCGAAAACACGACCCGGATCGGATTATACTGGATTACTGTCAGCAACACGTTTTCCGGCGACACGTAATCTCCCTTGGAAAGCGGCACGTCGCCGACAACTCCGTCAATCGTCGCCCGGATCACCGTATAGTCGTAATTTACCTGCGCCTCCGCCAGAGCGGCTTTGGCCTGTTCCAAAGCGGCCTCCGCCGACAGGAACGAAGCCTTGGCGTTGTCCAGTTCGGTTTTTGAAACCGCCCGCGCGCCTGCCTTCTGCATCCGCTGATAATAAACGCTGCTGTTGTTGAAACTGGCCTCGGCCTGAGCAACCGCGGCCTTGGCGGCGTCAAGCCTGGCCTTGTATTCGGCCTGGTCGATAATCACCATCACGTCGCCGGCCTTCACCTCGGAACCGCCCTTCACCCGGATCTCGTCGACAAAACCGCTGATGTACGGCCGCACGCTGACGTCATGAACCGGCGTCACGTAACCGATGTAGTTTTTTTCAACCTCTGCTTCCCGCTCAATCAGCGGTGCCGCCGAAACCGTACGCTCGACGGCCTCTTCCGCCGTCTCCGGCGTTTTTTTGTAATGCTGCCAGGCAAAATAACCGGCAACAATCAAAACCACAAAAAACAAAACCGAAAACCGGCCCGCGTCCTTTTTTTTGCCGTCGTCGCTCATTCCCGTGCCTTTCTTTTGCAATTGCTCCGTAAACTAAAATTTAAATAGTGGAAGCAAACCCTAATTCAAGACGCTTCTAATGAATTTTGTCCGCGCATTTTAATCAAATTTTTATATATTCCGCCTATTTTATAAGGAAAATTTCGTTTCTTTGAGGATAATGCCGATGTTTGCCGCTTTGTTTTTACCAGATCAAATGCTTTTGATCCGCATTTTGGCCGCTTTTTTGACCGCGCTAGCCGTCGTGCTCGCCTGCGGCGGCAGATTTATCGCCTTTTTGCACGGCTGCCAGGGGCTGGGCCAGCCGATCCGCGAAAACGGCCCGCAAAGCCACCTGTTGACCAAAAAGGGCACCCCGACCATGGGCGGCATTCTCATTTTGGCGGCAATTATCGTTTCGTCCCTGTTATGGTGCAGCCTTTCCAACCTGTTCGTCTGGCTCTGTCTGGCCGTCATTCTTGTTTTCGGCGCCACCGGTTTTGCCGACGACTATGTCAAGGTCAAAAAACACACACCCGACGCCATGACCGCCAAAATGAAACTCCTGCTGCAGTTTGTCACCGCCTTTGCCGTGGTCTGGCTGGTTACCGCCAACACTTCGGAAAATCTGCGTTTCAGCCTGGTGGTTCCTTATGTTAACCGTATTTTTGACCTGTGGTGGCTTTACCTTCCGTTTGCCATGGTCGTCATTGCCGGCACCTCCAACGCCGTCAACCTGAGCGACGGGTTGGACGGACTGGCCGGCGGTCTTTGCCTGACCGCGTTTTCGGCCTTCGGCGTCATTGCCTTTACCACCGCTTTTCCCGAAACGGTCAATTTCCGCAGCGTCCTCATTCCCGAATGCGGAGAAGTCGCGGTCGTCTGCGCCGCCGCCGCCGGCGCCTGTCTCGGCTTTCTCTGGTTCAACAGTTCGCCCGCCAAAGTGTTCATGGGCGACACCGGATCGCTGGCTCTGGGCGCTCTTCTCGGCACCGTTGCGGTGATGACCAAACACGAAATCCTGCTGGCCGTCATCGGTTTTGTCTTCGTCGCCGAGGCGCTTTCGGTCATGATTCAGGTTTTCTGGTACAAACGCACGAAAAAGCGCGTCTTTCTGATGGCGCCGATCCACCACCACTTTGAACAACTGGGCTGGAAAGAAACCACGGTGGTCGCCCGTTTCCGCATCGTTGCCGTCGTCTGTGCCGTTATCGGCCTTTTTTCGCTTATTTTCTGACGGAGGACCATGGTGCTGATCTTTTCCCACAACAACCGAAGCCTCGTTGCCAACTGGTGGTGGACCGTTGACAAAACGCTTCTGGCCTGCATCAGCATTTTAATCGTCCTCGGCATCCTGCTGACTTTTTCCGCCAGCCCCGCGGTGGCAACGCGGATCGGCTTTGACAGCTACCACTTCATCAAACGCCATCTGTTCTTTGCGCCGCTGGCCTATATGGTCATGATCGCCCTTTCCATGCAGAAGCTCAAATTCATCCGCCGGCTTTCGCTGGTCGGCTACCTGGCAGCCATCGCCCTGGTCGTCTGCACTTTTTTCTTCGGCGAAGCCAACAAGGGCGCCGCCCGCTGGCTGATGGTCTTCGGCTTTTCGCTCCAGCCATCGGAATTTGTCAAACCTTTTTTCATTGTCACCGCCGCCTGGCTGTTTGACGGCGAACGCCGGCATCCGGAATTTCCCGGCAATCTGCTGTCGACCGCCCTGTTTCTGTTTACCGCCCTGCTCATCGTCCGCCAGCCGGACATCGGCATGACCATGGTCATCACCGCGGTCTGGCTGTTTCAGTTTTTCTTAAACGGCATGCCGCTGCTTCTGCTCGGCGTCGCCGGGCTGATCGGCATGGGCGCCGTCATCGCCGCCTATTTTGCCTTTCCCCATTTTCAGATCCGCATTCACCAGTTTCTGGCTTCCGGCGGCGAACTGAGCTATCAGGTCAAGAAATCGCTTGAGGCCTTCCAAAGCGGCAGCCTGTTCGGCCGCGGTCCGGGCGAAGGCGTGGTCCGCTCTTCCATCCCCGACGCGCACACCGATTTCATTTACGCGGTGGCGGCGGAAGAATACGGCGTGTTCCTCTGTCTGGCGATCGTCGCCCTGTATCTGGTCATCGTCATCCGTTCAATGATTATTTCATGCAAAGACAACAACTTGTTTATTATTTTATCGGCCTCTGGACTGGCTGCCTCTTTCGGGTTACAATCCATCATTAACATGGCTTCGACCCTGCACCTGATGCCGACCAAGGGCATGACGCTGCCGTTTATTTCCTACGGCGGCTCGTCGATCATCGCCACCGCCGTCGGCATGGGCATGCTTCTGGCCATTACGCGCAAAAACGTTCATGCGGAGGACAAAGATGACGTCTAAAAAGAAAAAAAGCAAAAAACCGCTGATTATCCTCACCGCCGGCGGCACCGGCGGACACGTCTACCCGGCCGAAGCGCTGGCGGAAGAACTTTCCGCGGCTGCCGGCTGATGCTTGTTACCGACCAGCGCGGTCTGAACAACTATCACGGCACGCTGGGCAAAATCCCCAACCGTTCGGTTTTGTCCGGCGCCGTCATGGGCAAATCAAAATGGTTCAAAATCAAAAGCCTGTTTAAGACCGCAATCGGCGTTCTGCAATGCATGTACCTGCTGCTGAAAGAACGTCCGGCCTGCGTCGTCGGCTTCGGCGGCTATGCTTCCTTCCCCTGTTCGATGGCGGCAATCCTGCTCGGCACCGACCTGATCGTCCACGAACAAAATTCGGTCATGAGTCGCACCAACCGCTTTCTCGGCCGCTATGCCACCGCCGTCGCCGCCAGTTTCAAAAAGACGAAATATGCGCCGGCCGGACGCAAAACCGTACAAACCGGCATGCCGATCCGTAAGGCGATTGCCGAATTATACGGCCGCCCCTACCCCAAAACCGGCAAAACCCTGCCTTTTAACATGCTGGTTCTGGGCGGTTCCCAAGGCGCCAAAGTGTTTGCCGAAGTCATTCCGCAGGCAATAAAAATGCTTGCCTCCAAACAGCAGAAAAGAATCCGTATGACCCAGCAGTGCCGCCGGGAAGACCTTGATGCCGTCCGCGCCGCCTATGACGGAGCCAAATGCACGCTTGAGCTTTCGCATTTCTTCGACAACATGCCGGAACTGTATGCGCAAACCCATCTGATAATCTCCCGTGCCGGCGCCTCCTCGGTTTCGGAAATTGCCGCCGCCGGCATTCCGTCAATCCTGGTTCCGCTGCCGACTGCCGCCGACGACCACCAGACTTCAAACGCGGCCGAGTTCAAAACCAACAAGGGCGGCATCGTCATCGCGCAAAAAGACTTTTCGCCGACGGCCCTCGCCGCGGTCTTAAACGACCTGCTGGAAGACCCGGCCGTTTTGAAAACAATGGCGGAAAACACTGCCAAATTCGCCATTACCGACGCCGCCGTCCGGCTTGCCGATCTGATCGAAAACAAAATCATCATTCCGGCCGCAAAACGGCCGGCGGAGAAATAAAATGTTCCGTATCCGCTTCAAAATGCCGCAGAAAAAAGACCCGTTGATCAAAATTCTGCCCGTCGTCCGCGGCCGCTATCTGCAAAACATCAGCCTTGCCCGCCACACCTGGTTCGGCGTCGGCGGCAACGCCGAAATCATGTACATTCCGGAAGACGCCGGCGACCTTGCCCATTTCCTGCGCAACAAACCGCACAACGTTCCGGTCTGCCTGATCGGCGGCGGATCCAACCTGCTGGTTCGCGACGGCGGCGTGCCCGGCGTGGTTATCAAACTGGACAACGCAAGCTTTCAGAAAGTCACCGTCGGCAACGGCACCATTACCTGCGGCGCCGGCTTTCGCAACATTGATTTGAAAAAACATCTGCTGAAGCACGAACTCGGCGGACTTGAATTTCTCTGCTCGATTCCCGGCGTCATCGGCGGCTCGGTCAAAACCAACGCCGGCTGTTTCGGCCGGGAAGTCGCTGACGTAATGCAAAGTGCGGAAATCATGAACGGCGAAGGCAAAATCCAGACCGTTACCGCGGCCGACCTGGGATTGTCCTACCGCAGCAGCCTGTTCCCCGACGACTGGATCATTCTTTCCATCACTTTTAAAACCGAACCTTCAACCCGGGAAGAAATCGCCCGGCTGCTGGAAGAACACAAGCAATACCGCAAAGCCCGCCAGCCCTATAACCAGAAAACCGCCGGCTCCACTTTCAAAAACCCGGAAGGGCTGAAAGCCTGGGAACTGATCAAAAAGGCCGGCTGCGCGGAACTTGCCGTCGGCGGCGCCAAAGTTTCCGAAAAGCACTGCAATTTTCTCATCAACACCGGCAACGCCACTGCCAAAGACATTGAAACCCTGGGTGAAACGATTATTCAAAGGGTACGGCAGGAAACTTTCATTACGCTCGAATGGGAAATAAAAAGACTGGGAATAGAAAAATAACCATGATTACCGCACCGACAGTTTCCCCGTCATCTCCGGCGGTTTCCGCCGCCGACAAACGGGTTTATCTGCCCCGGCTCTGGCCTTACCGCCTGATCGGCAACGTTTTGCTGCTTATTTTGCTCGGTTTTGCCTCGGCCGGCATGGTCATCGCCAAAAACAACCTGGTCACGCAAAAACTCAATTCCCTCTCCGATTATTTTTACACCCTCACCTCCTATCTCGGCTTTACCGTCGACGACATCCTCGTCTACGGACGCAACAAAACCGCAATCGAGGAAATCAACAACATCGTCAACACCCGCCGCGGCGACAACATACTCCGCCTCGACATCCGGCAGATGAAAAGCGACCTTGAACAGCTGCCGTGGGTCAAGTCGGCAACCGTCAGCCGCTCCTACCTGCCCAACCTGCTAAAAATCACCCTCAAAGAACGCCGGGTACGCTCGCTGTGGCAGATTAACAACGCTTTTTACCCGATCGACACCGACGGCGCCGTCATCCGTGCCGATTTTGTCCCTTCCCGTCCGGTGCTGCTGATCGTCGGCCGCGGCGCGCCGGAGCATCTGAACGAACTGCTGACCGCGGTTGAAGACGATAACGAGGTTTTTCCCCGGATCAAAGTCGCCAACTTCATTTCCGGCCGCCGCTGGAACCTCATCCTGGACGACGTCGAAAACGGCATCACCGTCAAGCTGCCGGCCGAAGATATGGACAAAGCATGGAAAAAATTGCTAAAATTGAACAAAACCCAGGGACTTCTTAAACGTAAATTAACCATCATTGATTTAAGATTCGCCAATAAAGTTTTGGTAAAACCGCGCCGAACCTCCGACGAAGAACGTCTGGCTTCGGACGCGGAGGATGAAAGCAACATTTGACAGCGAAAGGCATGAGATCGTGACTCATTCATTTAACCGATTGACCACAATTGCCGCTTTGGACATCGGCTCGTCCAAAGTCTGCTGCGTCATTGCCCGCATCAGCCGCGATCAGAAAATCAGCATTGCCGGCTACGGCTACAATGCGTCCAAGGGAATCAAAAACGGCATCATCACCGACATCAAACAGGCCACCTATTCGGTCTGTGACGCGGTGGAAGCCGCCGAACAAATGGCCAACGAACGTGTCAGCCGCATCATTGTCAACATTTCCGGCGACCGGGTAAAAAGCAGCATCAAACGCTCGGCGATCAATTTAAACAAATCCAAACCGGTATCGGAAGCCGACATAAAAAAAGTCATCGAAAAAGGCATCAACAAAATCAACGTCGAAAACAACGAGCTGATCCACTGCCTGCCGACCGGCTACCGGCTTGATTTCGGAGAAGAAACCAACGACCCGCGCAATCTTTACGGCGAAAGCCTGTCGGTCGACGTGCTGCTCGGGCTGGTACCGGAAATCATGTACAGAAACGTCAAAACCGTGCTCGACAACTCGCATCTGGAAATTGCCGAAAAGGCGCTTTCCTCCTATGCCTCCGGCCTTGCCTGTCTGGTTGACGACGAAAAGGAACTGGGCGCCACCGTGGTCGACATCGGCGGCGGCACCACCAGCATCGCCAGTTTCAAACACGGCCATCCGGTATACTTTGGCTCAATCGGCGTCGGCAGCAACAACATCACCAACGACATCGCCTGGGGGCTGACGACCTCGTTTACCCATGCCGAGCGTTTAAAAACGCTGCACGGCTGCGCTTTCATGACGTCGCAGGACAAAAACGAAACCATCAACGTCTACCCGGTCGGCGAGGAAGACGACAGCCTGATCAAACAGGTGCCGAAATCGGAACTGATCGGCATTATCACCCCGCGGGTGGAAGAAATGTTTGAAATGGTCAACGGCAAACTGGCCGACCACGGCTTAAAAGACATCAGCAGCCACCGCATTGTGCTGACCGGCGGCGGATCGCTGTTGTCGGGCATGCGGGAAGTGGCCGCCATGATTCTCGACAAGCAGGTGCGTTTGGGCCGCCCGCGCAGCATTGCCAACATGCTTGACATTTCAAACTATCCGGTACTGCAATCGCCGGCGTTTTCTTCCGTCATCGGCCTGCTTTTGTTCGTCATCAACTATACCGAGCGCAAACCGAACAAAATCATCAGCAAACCGGCGGGCATTGAAGGCGGCCGTTTCGGACGGATCCTGAACTGGCTGAAACAAAACTTTTGACAAATTAACGAAAAATATCGTTTTGGTAACGAAACCTTAAGCACTTTTCAAATATTGTATATTAAAATTGAATAAGCACAATACTTTTGGGAGCGAGCAATGTCGATAAAATTAGCAGTACCGGAAACCAACATGATCACCTTGAAACCGCGCATTTCCGTTATCGGAGTCGGCGGCGGCGGCGGCAACGCCGTCAACAACATGATCGTCAAAAATCTCGAAGGCGTTGATTTTATCGTTGCCAATACCGACGCTCAGGCGCTTGCCAATTCAAAATCCGGCCGCAAAATCCAACTCGGCGTGGAAACCACCCGCGGGCTCGGTGCCGGCGCCTGTCCCGAAGTCGGCCGCAAAGCGGCGGAAGAAGCTGCGGAAGAAATCGAAAAAGAGTTGGAAGGCGCCAACATGGTGTTCATCACCGCCGGCATGGGCGGCGGCACCGGTTCCGGCGCGGCGCCGGTCGTTGCCCGCATTGCCAAACAAAAAGGCATCCTGACCATCGGCGTCGTCACCAAACCGTTCCAGTTTGAAGGCCGCCGCCGTTACCAGATTGCCGAAGAAGCGCTCAATGACTTTACTTCGTCGGTCGACAGCATCATCATCATTCCCAACCAGAACCTGTTCCGCATTGCCGACAAAAACACCACCCTGGCCGACGCTTTTGTCATGGCCGACAACGTGCTTTACGACGGCGTCCGCTCAATTACCGACCTGATGATGATGCCGGGACTGATCAACCTCGACTTCGCCGACATCAAAAGCATTATGGAAGACAAAGGCAAAGCCATCATGGGCACCGGCGAAGCGGAAGGCGAAGACCGCGCCATTAAAGCGGCCGAACAGGCGCTTTCCAATCCGCTTCTGGACGACAGCAACATGAAAGGCGCCAAAGGGGTGCTGATCAACATCACCGGCGGCATGGACATCACCTTGTTCGAAATCGACGAAGCCGCCAACCGCATCAAAGAAGAAGTGGACGAAGAAGCCAACATCATCTTCGGTTCCAGCTTTGACGAAAATCTGGCCGGCAAAATCCGTGTTTCGATCGTTGCCACCGGCATTGAAGGCGGCCGGACGGAAATGCCGAAAGCCAAACCGCAGCCCAAACCTGCCAACTACATTGAAGAAAGCTTTTCCGATGAACCCATCATTCCGATAACCCCGAGCGAAGAAATGGATTCCAATCTGGCAAAATTCGCCGCCACCCTGCCCGCCGATCCGGAAGAAAACGAAGAAACCCCGGCCCGGCTGCAGGAAACGGATGAAGAACCGGCCGTTGAACTGACGGAAGAAGAAATCGCGGTCGAAGAAAAAACCGAACCGGCCGCCGTTGTCGAAGAAGAGCCGGAAATGTTTGCCGATCCGCAGTCCCGCGCCCCCTCATCCATGGGTGACATGCCGCAGGCGTCTTCTTTGTTCAATGCCATTCTGAACAAAAACGAATTTAACGACGTCGACGCACAGCTGGAAAGCCTGATTTCCAGCCAGGGCAGCACTTTCAGCGCCAAAAACGCGCCGCGGATGGTCGAGGAAGAACCCGAACTGTTCGGCCACAATCCGCAGCTTTTTGCCTCACCGAAAGAAGAACCGGTTGAAAAACTGATTGTCAACGACGAGGAAGAAGAATACACGCCGACCCTGATTGAACGCGTCACCGGCTTTTCCATCGCCAAACGCAACCGCAAGAAAAAAATGGAAGCCGAGCATTATCAGGAACCGGTAACCCCGTCTTTTTCCGACAGTGAGGAAGACCGCGTCAACCTTGATATCCCGTCGTTTCTCAGACGTCGTTGATACAGTAAGAAATTCTTTTTTTCATACCGGACTTGCGTCCGGTATTTTTTTATCCTTCGACCAGCTGCAAAAGAACTGTTAACGCTTTGAAAAAATAAGATTATTTGCCTTTTTTGCCTGTAGCGGAAAAAGGTACGATAAAAAGCGGCAGAAATCAAGACGAAAAAACAAAGGTTAGCGGAGAAAATTTCTATAACTATCTATCGTACAATATTTTACATCACCTGAACGAAATATATGGATAAAGGGGAAAGGTCATGAAAATATTGTATAAAACCATGGGATTGGGGCTTTTGTCCGCGTGTCTGTGCCTGTTTTGTGCGGCGCCGGCTTCGGCCAAAGTCTGTTTTGTCGGCGACGAAAACTGCGGTGCCGGCGGCAGTTTTGAACCGGCAGAGAAATTGCCTAACGAAGACCTTTGCAGACAGGAAGGCTATACTTCCCTTGCTTCAACTTGTCTTAATCCCGGAGGAACCTGTCCCTATGACGCCAAATATGTCAAATGCTGCGGTTCGGAATATGCCTATCAGGCCTGTGTCTTTCCTTTGGAAACGATAAAAGTTCAGAATTCCGAAGGCAAAGAGGTAACCGACAAATGCGGCAATTTGTACAAATGCCGGTGCAACAGCGAGTACAAAACTCCGGCCGACTGGAGTGACGAGGCCTCAAACAAATGTCAGCCGGGCGGCGGGGTGTGCATCATGAGCACCACCGATACGGTCTATTACAACAAATGCACTTGTGACGGCAATTATTTCCCCTATGAAGAAAGCTGTCCGAAAAACACGACGGAAATCGACAGCTGCACCGACAGCGACGGCCTGACCCGCAAAAGTTGCCAGTGCCCCAACACATACAAAACCTGTACCTACGGCGGCGCGCCTGGCGCCGATACCTGCATCCAGAACGGCATAACTTTGTACAGTTCGTGCAACACGCCGGAACAGGAATGTATTAACGCCGGCTATTACGAAAATTGCAGCAAACAAAGATGTTATTATGACACGCAAAACATGGAAAAGAACAAAAGCACTTATCCGATAGCCTGCGAAAACAGCAACGACGTCTGTCCGTATATGTTCGGCTACTATTTCTGCCGCTGGAGCCCGCTTAATTTCTGCAAGGCCAAACACGCGGAAATGAATATCGAATCGCCCGAAAATCCGCCGTCAAACTGTATCAAACAAGGCGTTCAGGGAACGGTAATTCCCTGCAAGATCGATTATGACGGCGAAGGCAAGAGAATGTACAGAAATACAACCGACCCGACCAAATATCTCGGCTATTACCGCTGCAAACTAAATTGCAAACAGCAGGCGGAAGCAGCCGCTCTGACCGGCGATTTAACCGAAGATCCTTATTTTCGGCAGTTAACGGCCTCGGCCACCAAAGGTTATTATCGTAAAGATTCTGCCGGGAACTACCATTTATATTTGACCGGGGATCTGGATGTTATGAGCTATACAGGTTCCCAACAGAAGAATTCAGACAATAATTCCTGGACTCAAGGTAAAGGCGCTTTCAGCAGTTACAGTTATGCACATACTTATTCGTCCATCAATGGCGTTATGGCTTTATATGATATCGACAGCAGTAAGTTTGATGCCTGTGACGATGACAGAAGTGACAAAAGCAAACGTCCGACGCTTATTCTTGATCAATACAAACTGGAATCGAACCCGATCAAATATCTGGATGTCGATTTGTCGGATATCAACGTTCAGTTCTATGCTTCACAGCCGGATTCAAACAGTTCGTACGGCGAGGTCTATTTGCTTTCCAAATCACATAAGTGGAAAAATGTCAAACTGTCGGTGAAAGTCCCAAGCCATAACTGTACGATTGCGAAGTATCATGGCAATTATGTTCCGAGATCATGCGGAGACAGTTATGACGGAACATATTACATGACAAGACAACATAACGGAGGATGCCAGTGGTACGGAAGCTATTTTGATATAACCGGCGGTAAAAATACGACCATAACTTTTACCGGGGATATTGATTTTGACTTTTCCAGCTGGGTTGTTGATGACGGTAGTCGTAAAGATCCTTATACGGGCGAGACACAGGAAACGCCTGAATTTTCAATGCGTCCGAGCTCGCAGGGAACAAAAATTATATTTGACAATGCCGTAATTTCAAAGAGCGGCGGAGATGCCATGGATTGGGACGGTGCCAGCGGGGCGACCATGATTTTCAAAAACTCTTACGGATATATGGGAAATGTGTGGAGCCATTGGAATGTCGGTATTTACAATGTCCCGTCCGGCCAAACGCTGAATTTTAACCTGGTTAAAATTACCGGTTGGGAAAACGGAGATACCAACACCAGTCTCGGCGGTTCATATTCGACTATATACAGCAAAAAATGCTACGGTTTTTACCTGAGAAGCGGTACCGTTACCATCAACAATTCGTTCCGTATAAACGGAGGCAACTCCAAGGTTTATGTCGGAGGGAAATTAACCTCCGGTCGGCCGTTGGTATTGGCCGGTGCCAACAACCATGAAATTTGTGTAGCCTATGGCGGAACATTCATCGGTAACAACTATAATTCAAGTTACAAAAGGACAGTTTCCGGTCAGGAAATTTATTACGGAAGAAAAGGTAACACCTGTATTCCTTATTGGACCGGAGATTATTCGGTGAATAAAGGCTATGCCATCGGATGTGCCCAGGATTACTGGATGCAGGGACGCGCTTCCACTCCCAGTAGCAGCTACAGTGTTTCTGGTTCATGGTATAGTTGGTGTGAAAAAAATAATAATGAGGCAACTATGTACCCGTGTTCTATGAACAAAAGCGGCTACAATGGATGGCTTTCTGATTGTGTCGCATGCAGCAGTGGCGGCATGGGTTATAAACAATAACCTTTGATCCCCGCCC
>ENA-ORQX01001475-ORQX01001475.1-human-gut-metagenome-genome-assembly--contig:-NODE-1475-length-14589-cov-2.801500_pt1 | contig 14589 bp, 13 predicted proteins | sample MGYA00242170_ERZ509124 | MGnify/ENA primary metagenome ERZ509124 (study PRJEB26280, sample SAMEA2338647) | human gut metagenome | biome: human gut; feature: human-associated habitat; material: faeces... | reverse complement strand
TTCATCCGTATGCTGTCCGGATAGAAAAATGCTCTGCCGTCCTGCCAGATAACACCAACTTTAACGCCTGCCTGCAGCAGCTCATCCATTGTCTTATGATGTGCTTCACACCATTTATGACAATCCAGATACAGCATATAAGTGCCCTCCGGCTTTGCAAGCTCTACACCATCCCAGTTTTTCGTGATAAAATCATATGCCCATTCCATATTTTCTGTCAGTACAGCTTTCAGCTCGTCCGCCCATTCCTGACCATCCTTACTGTAAGCACCGATTAGTCCGTGCATGGAAAAAATGTTCATATTGTTATAATGAGACAGGGATGTCTGCTTGTCCATCCGATCTCGAAGATACGGGTTGTATACAATATGATAGGAACCGATCAGTCCGGCAAGATTAAAGGTTTTCGTCGGCGCATACATTGCAATCGTTCTGTTTTTTGCATCCTCGGAAACCGTCTGTGTCGGAATATGCTGACGATTGCCCAGTGTCAGGTCTGACCAGATTTCATCCGAAATAACGATACAGTCGTTTTTACGATAAACCTCCATCGCAGCTTCAATTTCTTCCCGTTTCCAGACACGTCCGCTCGGATTGTGGGGAGAACAGAAAATTGCCAGATGAATATGGTTTTCTTTGATCTTTTTATCCATATCCGCATAATCCATCCGCCAAATGCCCTCTGCATCCCGTTTCAGCTCGGTATGTACTGCCCGGCGTCCATTATTGTTCAGGACGCTGGTAAATCCGGTATACGTCGGAGAATGAACCAGGATTGCCTCGCCCGGTGCAGAAAATGCCTGCAGCGCAGCGACAACACCGCCCAACACGCCATTTTCATAACCAATCGCTTCTTTTGTCAGCCCTTCAACGCCGTTGCGGACCTTCTGCCAATTGATGATGCTGTTGTAATATTCCTCGGACGGATTGAAATATCCGAACACCTGATGCTCCAGACGCTTCGTAATCGCTTCGCAAACTGACGGCGCTGTCTGGAAATTCATGTCCGCCACCCACATCGGAATCCGGTCAAACCCCTCTGCAATCTCTGCATTCGGCACCGGAATGTTTTCCCATGCGATGGAATCCTTTCCCGTTCTGTCGATCACTGATGTAAAATCGTACTTCATGTTTCTTCTTCTCTCCTGAATGAATTGTAAAATTCTGTCCGGCCTCTGCCTGTCTCAGGCTGCGTCGACTTTTTGCATCCCTTGAATTCCATAATCGGCTCCTCCTTTTTATCTGCAAAAAATCGCGCTTCCCCTGTTTAGCTTTTCCAGTGGTTTAAGCATATTCCTTTTGCAGTGCCATGTCAAGCGAGCGCAAAACGCAGGCAAAAGCTCTACTGTAGTCCACGCCTGCGCTGTCATTTTCCATGCCACACATTTTTCTGCCACGCTAAAACGGGCTGCCTGTCTTTCGACAAAACAGCCCGTCTTCCCTGTGCATAATCTCTATCGTAAATTAAGCGTCGATTTCTTTGTCTCTGATGTAATCCATAACATCGCCGACGGTTTCCAGCTTCTCAAGGTCTTCAGAAGGGATCTCAACATTGTAAGCTTCTTCAAATGCCATAACCAGTTCAAACAGATCCAGGGAATCTGCATCCAGATCATCTTTAAAAGAGGTTTCCTCTGTAATTTCAACATTGTCCAGATTCAGCTGCTCGCGGATAATGCCTGCGATTCTCTCTAACATAATACTATCTCCTTTAATTCCAAATCATATTTCAGTGAATTGACATTCAAAGTATATTATCCATCCTATCAGTTGTCAACTGTTTTCCGGTATTTTTTAAAGCAGGCTCTGATAGATGTCGCGCTTGCTCACACCCCTGTCTTTTGCCGCTTTTTTCATGGCTTCCTTTCGGTCAAAGCCCTGGCTTTCATACAGTGCAACATGTTCCTCCACCGGCATTTCCAGCCAGTTTTTCTGTGCCTCCTGCTTCTTTTCCTCGTAGCTTTTTCCCTCGATCACAAGGACATATTCTCCCCGCGGATCGTTCGTTTCGAAATAGTCCGTCGCGGCAAAAATCGTCGTCGGCATCACCGTTTCAAACCGCTTTGTCAGTTCACGGCATAACGTAATTTTCCGGTCGCCCAGCACCGCCGCAAGCTCCTGCAGCGTTTTTTTCAGATGATGGGGCGCTTCATAAAAAATCATCGTCCGGCTCTCCTCCCGGCAATCCTCCAGGATTTCGGTGCGCTCTTTTTTATCCGGCGGCAAAAAACCTTCAAAGCAAAACCGTCTGGTCGAAAGCCCCGACATCGTGAGCGCCGTGATACATGCAGCCGCACCCGGCAGGCTCGTCACCCGGATTCCTGCTTCCAGACACATCCGCACGAGCACCTCGCCCGGATCGGAGATCGCCGGCGTCCCCGCATCCGTAATCAGCGCAATATTCTGTCCCTCCTGTAGCTTTGCAATCAGCGTATATGCTTTTTCCACTTTATTATATTCGTGATAACTTGTCATAGGAGTATGAATTTCAAAATGCGTCATCAGCTTCAGGCTGTTTCGCGTATCTTCCGCCGCAATCAGATCCACGCTGCGCAGCGTTTCCACCACGCGGGGCGTCATATCGCCCAGATTGCCGATCGGTGTCGCACACAAATATAAAATTCCCGTCATTGTTCCTCTTCCTCCTGTGTCAGCAGTCCGCCCTCCGTGTAGCGGTTGGCTGCATTCCAGAGAATCCACTCCTCATATCCGGCATCGTAGACCGCCTGAATCTGCGCGCGGATTTCCTCCGGGCCATAGGAAATATGCCCCTTTACCCATGTCGCGGTAAAATCCTGCAGCCATGGACGAACCGTCGCCTGCACGCCGGTCGTAGGGTCCAGCTGGGCGATCTCTTCTTTGCTGAGAGCAAAGGTTTTCGCAGCCGCGTCCTCTGCGGCTTGCGCGTCCTCTGCAGCTTGCGCACCATCTGCAGCTTGCGCACCATCTGCAGCTTGCGCGTCTTTTGCATCCTGTGCAGCGTCGTTACCGCTAACTGCGGTTGTGCCGGACGTACTCTGGCTGTCTGCTGCCGTGTCCGCCGCATTGTTGCCGCTGACCGCTTCCCCGCCCGTAATCGCTGCGTCCGCCGCATCATTCCCACTCACATCCGCCGAAACCGGCTTCTTCCCGGTCTTCGGATCAAGCCCGGCCAGCACCATTTTGGATGCCTGCATCGCTGCGAGCACCGTGTCGTATGGCTGTGCATCCGGAACCGGAATCTGATAATTATACGGTCCATAGTGCGACGGATAAATCATCGGGCTGATCGCATCCAGTGACCTGGACATTTCCACATAGTTTTGTCCTACGATCTGCTGATCCTCTTCACTGTCGATCACAACACCATAAACATCTGCAGAAATCCGTCCGCCTGCCGCGTGGATTCTCTCCGAGGCATACAGCGTAAATCCGCTGATCGCCTCGGTTTTCGTTCTTCCCTTCGTACTGTCGCCAAAATCTACCTGCTTCATCCGGCTGTCTGTCGAAAAACGCACATAATCATACTGTACTTCATCAAATCCGGCTTTTATCGCCGCTTCCCCGACAGATGCCAGATATTCCCAGACTTCTTTGCGGTAAGGATTGACCCATGCCAGCCCGCTTTTATCCCGGAAAATGCTTCCATCACTGTTATGTAAGCTCCACTCCGGCATTTTTTCCGCCAGAATCGGATCTTTAAACGCAACCACGCGCGCAATCAAATAAATGTTCTTTTCTTTGCAGGTCTGTACGAGTGCCGGAAGGTCTTTGATATAGTGCTTCTCAGAGCCGATCTGCTCTACCAGTGGCACATCCAGCTCACAGGTCAGATACCCGTCGTCATTTTTGACGTCGATGACGAGCGCGTTTAACTCTGTACGATCGACCAGCGCAATCAGATTGTCCATTCCCGCCGTGCCCGCCATCGGACCACTGACATAAATGCCCTTTACCTTGACGCGATTCAGTTCTTTAACGGTGGCTGCATCCTCTACACTGCCTGTACTCGCGCCGGGATTTGCAGCTGTGTCGCCGTCCACAGTGGTTTCAGCCCCAGACTCGTTCGACATCCCGAACTCGCCGTCTACGCTGTCTGCGGCTCCAGTGCCGTCCTCTGTTCCTTCCTTTTCCGCAAACGCCGCCATCGTTTCCACATTTTTTCCCTGGCATCCGCTCAGGCAAAGCCCTGCCGCAAGCACTGCTGCCAGAACACCGCAGCGCAATCGACGGCACTTGCGCCTGGTACAAAACTGTCCGTCCGCTGCACCCTCCGGGCGGTCTCCCTTAATACCCATAAATCCCATAGATCTCCTCTGTATACACACCTGGCTCTTTATAGATCACCAGCGGCTTTTCCACCGTCATCCGCGGTTTCCCGCCGCGCACCGCCTGCAGCAGCACCATGTTCGGCTCGCGGTCGGCATACGGATACACCAGCTGCATCCTTTTAGGCTCGAGCTTATATTTCGACAGGGTGACGATCAGCTCTGCCAGCCGAAACGGGCGATGCACCAGATAAAAGCTTCCGCCCGGTGCAAGCAGCCGCGCCGTCTGCGCTGCGATATCCTCAAAGGTACATAAAACCTCATGTCTCGCAATCGCCTTCGGCGCTTCTGGATTGGTCAGACCATGCTGCCCGATCATATATGGCGGATTAGACGTTACAACGTCAAAAGAAGCAGCCGCAAAAAGCTTATCTGCTTCTTTGATATCTCCCTGTATGACAGAAATCCGATCCTCCAGATGGTTCATGGCAACGCTGCGCCTCGCCATATCCGCACTGTCTGCCTGAATCTCCAGACCGCACAGGGACTCCGCCTGCGTCTTTGCGGACAGCAGCAGCGGAATAATCCCCGTCCCGGTTCCCAGATCCAGCACACGCATACCCTGCCGGATGCCTGCAGAAGCGAAACCCGAAAGGAGCACCGCGTCCATTCCGAAGCAGAATCTTCCCGGGTCCTGAATGATTTTCAGCCCGTTTCTCTGCAGATCGTCAATCCGTTCGCCTGATTTTAACAAATTTGTCCGGTCAGTCATCCAGCTTTGATTTTCCTTCCTTCTTCTCCTGGCGTTCGAGCTTTTCGAGTTCTTTCATCTCTTTCTCGTCGCCCTCACCGTTTTTGCGTCCGCGTCCATGCTGTCTGCGGCGGAATTTCAGCTGCTCTACCTTATATTCGCGCAGTTCCTTTTCGTCGTTGACCTCAACCAGCACCTTGACCAGCTGGCGCAGGACGTTGACAGAGGAAACCTCGCCCTTTAGGCCGTCGTCCGTTGTCACATAATCGCCGGCATTGGGCAGACGGCGGTTCAATTCCTCATAGGTTTCCTCCTCATGCTTCAGACAGCACATCAGTCTTCCGCACACGCCGGAAATTTTGCCCGGATTCAGGGAAAGGTTCTGCTCCTTCGCCATCTTGATGGAAACCGGAATAAACTCGGACAGATGGCTGTGACAGCAAAGCACTCTGCCGCAGATGCCGATTCCGCCCAAAATCTTCGTCTCGTCGCGCACGCCGATCTGGCGCAGCTCGATTCTCGTTTTAAAAACGCCTGCAAGGTCTTTTACCAGCTCGCGGAAATCCACACGTCCGTCCGCCGTAAAATAGAACAGAACCTTATTGTTGTCAAAGGTATATTCCGCATCGATCAGCTTCATTTCCAGACCGTGCTTGCGGATTTTTTCCTGACAGATCTTAAACGCTTCTTTTTCTTTTGCCTTATTTCCGGCTTCCTGCTCGTCGTCGCGCTCTGTCGCCACGCGCAGCACCGGCTTTAAGGGCTGTACAACCTTGTCGTCCTCAACTTCCCTGGGGGAACCGACTACCGTACCGTACTCTACCCCTCTGGCAGTCTCTACAATGACATGGTCGCCTCTTTTTACCTGAAAGTTCAGCGGATCAAAATAGTAGATCTTGCCCGCTGTCCGAAATCTTACGCCAATTACCTTTACCATCTAATCTATCTACCTCCATGTTCAGGTATTCTCCTGAATCGTCAAAAACAAAAGCTCCATCGTCAGTTCGAAGCTGACATTTGCACGCAGTCTCGCCTTTGCCTTTTCAAGGGCGTCCAGAATTTTTTCCAATCCTTCATAGGAGCTTCTGTCAGCCACCCTTTTAATATACTGTATTTCTTCCCGGAAAATCAAGTGATTTGCGTCATTCATCGCCTTGAACATCAGTACATCGCGGTACCAGACGGAAATGATATCCAGATAATCCGTCATGTCGAGCTGATACTCCGTAATCTTGCGGACTGCTGCTGCCAGCTCCGTGATTTCCATCTCGTTAATATATTTGAGCAGCGTCCCCGCCTCTTCCCGCACCCGGTCAAAGTCCTCGCTCGATGCAAGCAGCTTTGCCTGTCCGATATTCCCGCGCGCAAACGCCGTACACAGCTTCGCCCGGTAATCCGGCACCTGCAGCTGCTCCATCAGGTATTTCTGCACCAGCTCGTCACGTACCGGACGCATATTCAACAGCACGCACCGGCTCTGGATCGTCGGAAGCAGCGCTTCGAGACTCGACGTCATCAGAATAATCACGCCGTATTCCGGCGGCTCCTCCAGCGTCTTTAACAGCGCGTTCTGTGCCTGAACCGTCATTTTTTCCGCTTCTTCCATCAAATAAACCTTATAAGGTCCCTGATAGGGCTTGATTCCCATATCGTTATTGACCTGCGTGCGGATATCCTCTACACCGATGCTGTTCGGTTTTTCATGCGTAATCCGGATAATATCCGGATGGTTTTCCGAAAGTGCCTGTCTGCACGAACGGCAAACCTGACAGGGCTTTTCCCCCTCTCCGGTACACTGCAGCGCCATGGCGAAAATCCGCGCGATAAATTTTTTGCCGGAATTGCGTTCTCCGTTGATAATATAAGCATGCGATACTTTTTGAAGCTTCAGCGCAGTTTGCAGATGCTCGCAGATCTGTTCCTGCCCGATAATATCCTGAAATCCCGCCATGTCACTCATCTCCTTCCAATTTCGTAATTTCCCTGAAAATCTCCTGCAGACAGCGTTCCAGATCGTCGTTTTGGAATCTTTTCACAATTCCCGCTTCGGAAAGCTTTTCTTCGGAGAAATCCGCTTCATCCGCCAGGAACCGTCGGCACAGCTCTGCATACTTCGGCTCCCTCTGCGCCCGTTCCCGTTCAACGGCACGGGACAGTCTCAGTCCGTCCTCGACCTCCACATAAATCGGAATTACCTGTTCCAAACCGTAGTAAGCCTGGACTTTCCGGTAGGATTCCAGCGTCCCCACCAACAGATAGCTATCGTTTGCCAGATCCACCTGCCCGTCGTCTACCGTAAAATAATTCCAGATTCCATGCACTGTCTGATACGAACGCAGCTCGATTACCCTGCCCGCTTCCTGCAGCCGGGACAGCCCTGCTTCGTCTGTAAAAAAATAATCCCTGCCGTTTACTTCCGTACTCCGCATCGGTCTTGTGGTATACGGTACCAGCGTGTGAAACGCAAACGTTTTATCTTCCATCAATCTCCGGTAAATCGTATCTTTTCCGGAGGCACTTTTTCCCATAATATAATAGATTTTTCCCATAACAGCTTACTTCTTTTACTCTTCCTCGTCATTGGCGAAATACAGCGCCGCACGGACTGCCTTTTTCCAGCCCTTTAAACGTCTGTCGCGGTCTTTGGGCTCCATTACCGGTGCAAAGGTACGCTCCAGTGACCAGTTGCTTCGGATATCGTCCTTATCTTTCCAGAAGCCGACCGCAAGTCCCGCCAGATAAGCGGCTCCCAGCGCGGTCGTCTCGATACATTCCGGGCGCAGCACATGCTTCTGCAGCATATCCGCCTGAAACTGCATCAAAAAGTTGTTAGCGCTCGCACCGCCGTCCACACGCAGGGCCCTCAGCTCGATTCCAGAGTCCTTTTCCATCGCTTCGATGACTTCCTCCGCCTGATAGGCAAGCGATTCCAAAACGGCGCGGATAAAATGCTCCTTCGAAGTTCCTCTCGTCAGCCCGGTCACAATCCCGCGCGCATACGGATTCCAGTAAGGCGCACCTAATCCGGTGAATGCAGGCACAACATATACGCCCTGGGTATCCTCCACCGCCGACGCATATTCCTCCGACTGCGGTGCACTCTTTAACATCCGCATCTCATCCCTCAGCCACTGCAGCGCAGCGCCTGCCACGAAAACGCTTCCTTCCAGCGCATAACGCACTTCGTCTTTGCCGCTCGCTGCGATCGTCGTCAGCAGTCCGTTTTGGGATTCAATCGGCTTTTCGCCCGTATTCATCAAAAGGAAGCAGCCGGTTCCATATGTATTTTTGGCTTCGCCCGCATCAAAACAGCACTGTCCGAACAGCGCCGCCTGCTGGTCACCCGCAGCTCCTGCAATCGGAATTTCCCCGCCGATCACGGATTCCTCCGTCACGCCAAACATTCCGCTCGACGGCAGAACCTCCGGAAGCATGCTTTTCGGAATCTGAAAATAATCCAGAATTTCCGGATCCCACTGCCGTTTGTGGATATCAAACAGCATCGTCCGGGATGCGTTGGTATAATCCGTCGCAAACACCTGTCCCTTGGTCAGGTTCCACATCAGCCAGGTGTCCACAGTGCCGAACAAAAGCTCTCCGTCCTCTGCCATCTGGCGCGCGCCCTCCACGTGCTCCAGAATCCAGCAGATTTTCGTTGCGGAAAAATAAGCGTCCGGAATCAGTCCCGTCCGTTCCCGGATCACTTTATCAAAACCGTCCTTTTTGAGCGCGTTGATCTTATCCGCTGTCCGCCTGCACTGCCATACAATCGCCGGATAAACCGGTTTTCCGGTCTTTTTCGAAAAACAGATCGTCGTCTCACGCTGATTCGTAATGCCAATTGCCGCAATATCGTCCGCCTCCGCGCCGATCTGTCCCATTGCCTCGACCGCTACGGAAAGCTGGGACGACCAGATTTCCATTGGATTGTGCTCTACCCAGCCCGGCTGGGGATAATACTGTGCAAACTCTTTCTGCGCAACAGAGCATACCTTTCCGCGCCTGTCAAACAAAATACAACGGGAACTCGTCGTTCCCTGATCCAGTGCCATGACGTACTTCTTCGCCTTCTGCATACCCGTACCCCCTGTATCGTATTTTTGCATCTGTCTTGTCTGTACCTTTGGACCTGTAAGCTGCAGCAGTCCTGCTTTTACAGAAAGAAAACCCCTCCTCCGAAATTTTTCTTCCTGTAAAAACAGAACTGCCGCGCTGAACCTCTTCAGTGCGGCAGTATGTTATTGTCTATTAAACCTCTACAACACGCAGCATGTTAGTTCTGCCGGGGATACCCAGAGGCATACCTGCAGTCAGGACAACCTTGTCGCCCTTCTTGATCAGACCTGCGTTCTCTGCAGCCTTAACTGCTTCACGGAACAGATCCTCTGCAGTGTTCTCTTCTGCGATCAGCAGAGGAGTTACGCCCCACTGCAGGTTCATCTGACGCCATACCAGACGGCTGGTTGTGCATGCGATGATCGGGCAGTTAGGTTTGAAACGTGCTACCATGCCGGAAGTAAAGCCAGACATGGATACCGGGATGATTGCTGCTGCATTCAGGTCAGTAGCAACGGTGCAGGTTGCGTGGCAGATAGAAGTGGTTGTATCCTGCTCCTGAGGAAGTCTTGCACCAGTCTTCTGCAGACGGCCTACATAGTCGATATCCTTTTCTGCGCGCTCTGCGATACGAACCATGGTCTGAACAGCTTCCAGCGGGTAATCGCCGTTTGCTGTCTCACCGGAAAGCATGATACCGGTTGTGCCATCGTAGATAGCGTTTGCAACGTCGGTTGCCTCTGCACGGGTCGGACGGGGATGCTTCATCATGGAATCCAGCATCTGTGTAGCAGTGATAACGTTCTTACCAGCTGCAGTTGTCAGCTTGATGATTCTCTTCTGGATGATCGGAACCTCTTCCATCGGGATCTCAACACCCATATCGCCACGGGCTACCATGATACCGTCGGAAACTTCGATGATCTCTTCCAGGTTCTGAATACCCTGCAGGCTCTCGATCTTGGAGATGATCTGGATCTTGGAGTTGTGCTCCTTTAAGATCTCACGGATCTGCAGTACGTCTTCTTTGCTTCTTACGAAGGAAGCTGCGATGAAATCGAAGCCCTTTTCGCAAGCGTAAACGATATCTGCGTGATCCTTTTCATCGATGAAGGGCAGGTTTAATTTTACGCCGGGAACGTTAACGCCCTTGTGGTTGGAGATAGGGCCGTCGTTCATAACGGTGCAGACGATTTCTGTGTCGCCCTGCACTTCTTCAACCTTCAGACCGATCAGACCGTCATCCAGCAGGATGGAATCGCCAGGCTTAACATCCTGAGGCAGGTTCTTATAGGTAATGGTTGCGCGCTCTGCGGTACCCATGATCTCTTCGGTGGTCAGAGTGAACTTCTGGCCTGCCTTTAATTCTACTTTGCCTTCTGCAAAGTCGCGCAGACGGATTTCAGGACCTCTTGTATCAAGCAGTACTGCAACAGGAAGGTTCAGCTCACGGCTGATCTTTCTGGTTCTTTCAAGCTTCAGTCCATGCTCTTCATAGTCGCCGTGGGAAAAGTTGAATCTCGCCACGTTCATGCCGGCCAGAATGATCTTACGAAGCATGTCTTCATCCTGAGACGACGGACCAATTGTGCAGATAATTTTGGTTCTTCTCATTGTAAATCTCCTTTTAGCATAATTTGAGTATTGTTATGGCATCATGATCGACTCCCTGAACCGGGAGATTCATTTGCCTGTAACGCGTAATCACATCGACAGCTTCCTGCGTGATCTGTTCCCCGGGCGCCACAATTGGAATTCCGGGCGGATACAGGTTGATAAACGCACCAGCTGTCTGTCCTGCCGCTTCTGTAAGCGGCACCTGCGCTTTTGGCGCATCCAGCGCATCCGTCAGACTGATCTGCTGTTTTAAAACCGGATACGCAAGCAGCTTACGGTTTTCCTGTACCGGCTCGTCCGCGGCGACACAGAAATCATCGATCTCTTTCAGGGCGTCCCACAGACGCTGCCAACCGTCTGCTGTATCACAACAGGTCATAATCGCGGTCACATAATTTCCGGCCGCCATTTCCATCTGCAAATGATATTGCTTTAAAAGAATATCGTAAAAACGCTTTCCGGTCAAACATGTTTTTGAAGTTTCTGATAAAATTTTGCCGGAATCCATCAAAAAACCGGTTTCTGACGTCATTTTCCGGCTCCATTTCGTGCCGTCCGTCAAAACCTGCAGCCGTTTCAGACTGCTGCAGCGTTCCAGAAAACGTTCTTTTTCCGTAAAAAAGCTGCCCCACAGTCCTGCGCCATGTTTTTTCACCATGTCCATACAGGAATCCATCGCCGCCATCATCAGATAGGAGGGCGAGCTCGTCTGATAAATTCCTTCAAACAGCCGGAGCCGTTCCGTACTGACCCGGCTGCCTTTTTGCAACAGGAGTGCGGTCTGTGTCAGGCACGGCATCGTCTTATGAAGGCTTACGATCGTCAGATCTGCCCCCAGTGCGACCGGATTTTTGGGAAATCCCGGATGAAATCCGAAATGTGCTCCGTGGGCGGCATCTACGATTAAAGTCTTCCCGAACCGGTGAACAGTCTCTGCAATCGACGCAATGTCTGCCGTGATTCCGTCATAGGTCGGAGAGGTCAAAAGCACTGCAGATGCGTCCGGATTCTGAATCAGCGCAGCTTCGATCTGTTCCTTTGTCAGCGTACCTGCCAGGGATGTCCCCGGCACGATATCCGGATACAGATAAACCGGCGTCAGCCGCCGCAGATAAATGCTGTGGTAAACCGCCTTGTGGCAGTTGCGCGCCAGAATCAGCTTTCCACCCTCCGGCACTGCTGCTGAAATCGCGGTCAGAAGCCCTGCCGTGCTTCCGTTGACACTATAGTAACAGCTGTCCGCACCATACAGCGCCGCCGCCTTTTCCTCCGCGTCTTTCAAAATTCCTTCGGGATCGTGCAGATTGTCAAATCCGTCGATCTCTGTAATGTCCAGTCTCGCCGCCCTTTGCAGCGCCTCCGGAAAATCCGGCAGCATCTCTGTAAGCCGCCGTTTATGTCCCGGCATATGAAAGGGATAGTAATCGCTGTCTGCATAAGCTGCCAGATTCTCAGCAAGTGTCCTCTGCGTCATCGTTTTCTGATTTCTTTCTGTTCTTATTACGCCCCTTGCGCTCCAGAAGCGTCTCCTTCAAGGAGCAGTATTTATCCGCAGTCGTCACGACCCATGCTTCCCGACAGCGCGGGATGTGGAACAGGGTCAGCGGCCACATATGCTTCCGGATAATATCCCGTTCCCGCGGTGTCAGCTGATACTCCCGGCTCGCATTTTCCAGCGCAACATTCGGATGGTGAAATCCGTGCAGCTTTTCGTGGGAATACTTGTCATGCCAGTCATAGAGGAAGTAGTCGTGGAGCAGTGCGCCCCGGACCAAGTCCCGTTCGTGACAGTGGATGCCAAGTTTTTCAAGAAATTTTTCCAGCTTTAAGCTGCATTCCGCCACGCGGATCGAATGGCTGTGTACGGACACGCTTCCGTGCTGGATAAAGCTATTGGTGCTTTTAAAGTTGCCGGACTGCAGAATGTCCCCACCATGCTTTCTCAGATTCCTGCGCAGCTTTGCATGCTGCCGTGCCCATTTCCGGAAAGCTTCTTTGCGCTTCTGCTCTTTGCGCTCGTCCTTCGTCATATTCCGGCCTTCCTGTGCCGATACACGAATCTATGCCGTTCTTTTGTCGGCACTTGCTTTTTTTCATAAAACAGCGCTTTTTTACAGTTTTATAGTATACCACATTTTGCCTTTACTTACTACGTACAAACCGTGAAATATTTGCAAAATAAAGCAGTTTTGTCATTCAAATTACATAATTATCTCCGGGCTGCCATTGCTTGGTCAGCTCCTGAATGGTGATACCCGACAAATATTCCCGAACAACCTTTTCCAGCCCCTCCCAGACCGGAAGCGTCGCACACATTCCTCTTCGCTCACATTCCCTTGCAGTGTCCTCTAAACAGGACACCGGAGCCATGCTGCCCTCCGTGAGCTTCAGGATCTCATATACATTGTATTCCTCCGCCGGTCTGGTCAGCCGGTAGCCTCCGCCTTTGCCGCGCAGACCCTCCAGCACGTCTGCCTTCGTTAAGGATTTCACGATGCTTTCCAGATATTTTTCTGAAATTTCCTGCCGCTCCGCGATATCCTTCAGCGGAATAAATTTTCCATTATTATGCTCTGCCAGATCGATCATCACGCGCAGCGCATATCGTCCTCTCGTTGAAACCATCATATCCTGTTACCCTTCCTTTCAAAGCTTTTTCAAAATTTCTTCTACACTTTCCGCCCGTAAAAATTCATGGCTTTGCCCAAAGCCCGCCTGATCGAGTGCCGAATTTTTCATAATCCACGGATGCCCGACCTCTGCCAGCATCGGCAGATCGTTATAGTTATCCCCAATCGCGATCACATCTTCCAGAGAAATCCCCAGCACACCGCAAAGATCCCGCATCCCGGTTCCTTTGTCCGACAGCATAAAATCCAGCCATTTTTCTCCTGCAACCGCCGCTGAGAACTCTCCTCTCCACGGATCACCGAAGGGCTTGTCATATTTTGCCGCGCCGCTTCTGCAATAAGCTGATACCTTTATCATGTCCTCTTTAATTTCGTCCAGGCTGTGAACAATTTCTACACGATTCCCCAAAAAATACTGAATATGATAAATATAATCGTCATGCTTTGGCATCAGATAACTGGTATTGGCTCCGGAAATCAGAACTTCCATATCGTCATTGGCAAGAATCTGCTTTGCAAGCGCTTCTGCTCGGCTGCGCGGCATCGGCCGTTTCTTTAAAATCTGATCCTTTCGATAAAGAATCGCACCGTTTTCGCACAGAAACGTCATCTCTTCTGCCTTCGGAGCAAACAGATTTTTCAGATTGCTGTACTGTCTGCCGCTCGCTGCCGCAAATAATATTCCTTTTTTCAAAAGTCTGTCGATCTGAACAAAAACTGCTTCCGGTACTTCCCTTTCTCCACTCTGAAGCAATGTTCCATCAATATCTGTCGCCACCAGTTTGATCATGTGTTCTCCATTCTCAGTTCACCCGTGCCATTCGCGAAATACCTATTTCCCCTATTACCTACTATGATAACCTCTTTTTACTGTATTTGTAAAGCACCTAACGCTTCCAATTCCTCTGTGCAGTCTCCGAACCTGTATGCTTCCATGCTTTCTTCTGCCTGGCAGCTCATTTTTTCCTCATTTTTCCAAATCTGACCGGTGTTTTTTCCCTGCTGCCGTTCTATACTGAGCTTATACGGAACGGAAAACAGTGTCCGCATCCGCAAATATGCAGGAATCGAGGACTTTTACCATGAGATATTCCAATCATATTGTTGATGAAACCACGCATGCTTTCAAATGTGCCAAATGGTTCGCATTGGTCAGCTCCCTGCTGCTTGGCATTTTCGGCACGGTGCTGCTGATCTGGCCCAATACTTCCATGAACGTTATCTGCACCCTGCTCGGTGTTTTGATGGTTGTTTTCGGCGTCAGCAAAATAGTCGGCTACTTCTTTAA
>ENA-ORQX01001461-ORQX01001461.1-human-gut-metagenome-genome-assembly--contig:-NODE-1461-length-14688-cov-3.801408_pt1 | contig 14688 bp, 9 predicted proteins | sample MGYA00242170_ERZ509124 | MGnify/ENA primary metagenome ERZ509124 (study PRJEB26280, sample SAMEA2338647) | human gut metagenome | biome: human gut; feature: human-associated habitat; material: faeces... | reverse complement strand
AAAAAAATCATTGCCGGGACACACATCAGTGTCAGTACACGGTACTTCCAGAGTTTCTGCCAGAAGTTTAGTTTTTTGCCAACCTGTTTTGTAACACCGTTCTCCTTTTTCATATATTTTCCCCTCTCCAACGTTTTCTTGAAACCGATTTCAAAACCTTGTAAAAACAAAGCACTTATATTTTTCACAAAACTGTCTGCCATCTTCCATAAGGTGTAATATTTTTTGATCTTAAGTGTCAGAAACGCCTTTATATCTTCTTTTTTGCATGTTTCCCGCACTTATCTTACACCTTCGCTGCGTAAACACCATCCATGCAGCCGGCTTTTACACCAGTTGTGTATTTTATAGTGCTTTTTAATTTGAAACCCTTTTCATATTGTTATATTACAATACATATTATGAGTTGTCAACAGGTTATTTTACTTTTTGTACATATTTATTTCACATTTATTTTATTTTTCCGTCATTCTAACGGATTTTACCGTTTTAACTCCGCTACGGATTCTCTGATGATCAGAGTCGGTGTTACTTTCTGTACCTCCGGTACTTCTTTTCCGCCAATCTTATCTAATGCGGTGTCAACCAAAAGCTTTCCAAATGCTTCATAATCATAGGAAATACTGCTCAGCCTTGGTATGACGGTATCTACAATAAACGTATTATCAAAACTGATGAGAGAAATATCCTCCGGGATCCTAAATCCATGCTCTTTGATGGAGCGCATCACACCCACTGCACTGTAGTCGTTGATCGCGATCACCGCCGTGGGAAGTGTCTTATTTCCCTGAAAGAGTGCCTCAAATCCCTGATAACCGCCCTCGATCGAATAATCAGAATTGATCACATAGCGCTCACGGTAGGTCAGACCGTTCTTTCGCAGCAGACTGCGGTAGCGGATGCGTTTATCATAGGTGGATTTCATCTCCTCGACTCCGCCGATCAGTGCGATCCTTCTATGTCCTAAACCGATCAGACACTCCATGCTCTGGTTCATACCCTCTGCCTCGTCGATTGTGACCTGGCAGCACTCACCGCCCTCCACTTTTCCTGTTGTGATGACCGGGATGGATTCAGCGACACGGTTGATCAGATCTGCGTATTCCGGCTCCGTGACAAGGCTGTCTGATTTTCCCCCGATAATGATGATCGCATCCATACGCATGTCAAACATTTTCTGAATATATTCCACCTCAAGATCCGGATTGCTTAATGTTCCGCAGATCATTGGCACATACCCGCGCGCAATGATCTCCTTCTCACAGTTTTCCACCATGGATGAATAATAAGGATTGACCAGATCTGCAGCAAGCACACCGATGACGTTCGTTTTCGTCTTGATCAGTCCCTGCGCAAGCGCGTTTGGCCTGTAATCATATTTGCGGATCACTGCTTCCACACGCGCTCTCTTTTCCTCGCTCACCCTCGCATTTTTTGTCATGACTCTCGACACTGTTGCCGGTGAAACTCCCGCTTCCTGTGCAATTTTATAAATATTTAACTCACTGCCCATCGGCCATCCCCCTTAAAATTAACTTGAAAACGTTTTCAAGTTAATTTTATCGGGATTCTGCATGTTTGTCAATATTCGGTCAGATTCTTTTTTTCGTCCATTTTCGTGAGCGGAAACGGATAAAAAAGATACTTCCGCGGAACATCTCATCGAGCATGAACGCGATCCAGCATCCTGCCAGCCCCATCCTAAGGCGTATCCCAAGCAGATATGCAAACAAAATGCTGACGCCCCAGCAGGAAATCACGGCGATGACCATCGGAAAGAACACATCCCCCGCTCCCCGGAGCGAATTGTCCTCGACATGGTTGAATGCACGCCCGATTTCCACAAAAATATCGATAAAAAAGATCACGCCCGTCATCCCGATGATCTCCTCACTCTGCGTAAACAAATGCATCAATGGTCTATGGCAGAGAAAGATCAGAACCGAAAGCACGATATTTAAGCTGACCGCGATTTTTAACACCTGCTGGTTCAGCCGGTATGCCTTTTCATACTCCTTTGCCCCCGTCATCCATCCCATCAGGATCGCCGTGGAAAGTCCAAGTGACATTCCGGTCACATAGACATAAAACACGATGGATGAAACATAGATCTTTGCGGTGAGCGCCGCTGTTCCAAGCACTGCTAAGATCGATGTTGACACGATCTGTGAAAAGGAATACGACAGGGAACTGATCCCTCCCGGCAGTCCGATCTTTAAGATTCCACCCACGCAGGATAATGTCTTTAAATTTTTCGATGCAAAATCAAGATGCAGTCCGCAATGGAACAGAAACCAGACGCCAAGTAAAAGCGCCGTCCCATGACTTGCCACGTTTGCCATTGCAATCCCTTCCACGCCCTCCGGCACAATTTTCACCGGCTGGAAAATCACAACGTAATTTAACACTGCATTCACGATATTCATAAACAAAGATACCGTCACTGCAAGTTTCGGTTTTCCATAACTGCGCAGTACCGCGGAGATAGCAGAAATAATGCCCTGCAGTACGGAAAAGCCGATACAGATGCGAAAATATACCACCGCCATCTCATACACCGATGTTTCTAACTGCATCGGACGCATGACTGCACCTGCAAAAAATGCCAGTATCGTTCCTAAGATCAGGCTGATCGCGCCTCCGCACACGATGGAGGTAAACGCTGCATCCGACGCCCTTTTTTCATCTCCCGCCCCCAGTCTGTGGCTGATGACGACCGATGCGCCGCCGCTGAATACCGCATAAAACGTGTACAAAAATCCGATCACCTGGTTTGCCGCACCGACTGCCGCGACCGCATCATCCGCATAGTGCCCAAGCATCAGCGTATTGACCGTACCGGTCATATTCATCAAAAGCTGTTCAATAAACAACGGGATAAACAATCCTTTCAGCGTCAGCGTTCCCTCTGCCGTAGTAACGCTGGTGCAGTCTGCATCAATCCATTTCCACTTCAAGATGCATTCCTCCTTTTTCTGCTATGCAGTTCTTTTGTGCTATGCTGTCTGTCTCTAAAATTTCTACACGGATCTTTCCCCTGTTTATTCTTCTCACATAGATCATGAGCTTTCCGTCCTTTGTCTTTCTCGCATTTTCCGCATATGGAGTCACATCCGACAGATCCCCGTTCTCGATCCCTGCCAACATACCTGCCCCGCTCACTGCCACACGCAGTTTTCTGTCATCCCAGACAACCTTCTGCCCATTTTGATCCACAAGTGTGAGCGCGACCTGATAGAGATATCCATTTTCCTGTGTCTCTGAAAAAGGAATCTCCTCCGGTTGATAGACCTCAGCTTTGATACCAGCGGCGTTCTGCGTTGTAAGCAGTCTCTCCTGTTCTATGATATTTCCGTTTTCATCATAACCACTCGCCTCAAGGATCCCTGCCTCCCAGAATACCTCAAAACGATATGCGCCGTCGTCGTTATAGCCAATCTGTCTGCCAGCCTCTTTTCCATTGATAAAAACAGCTGTCTCCGGCAGATTTGAGTAACACATCACGATGACCTTTTCTCCAGCTTTGTAATTCCAGTTTTCCCGACATGGGATCCACTCTGCAGATTCCTCACTCCACGGTCTTGTGGCAAGATAAAGCTGCAGTTCTTCACACCACAATGATTTTCTGCGGTAATATCTTGCTTTTTCAAATCCGGCACAGTCCAAAATTCCGGCTCCAGATCCATGAACCGGCCAGCCATGTGCCTCCCCTAAATAATCGATCCCGGTCCACAAAAACTGTCCGCTGATATAATCATTTGATTTTACCGCATCCCACGCCTCATAGCTGTGCCCGTTTTCACTCCCTAAAAACGGGATCTGAGGGAAATCTTTGTGATCGGCTTCGTAATACTGCTCCTTATAGTTGTAGCCTGCCACATCCAGATGCTCTAACATACCAAGCTTTGCAGACAGCTCCGGGTAGGCAAGTGCCATGGTGACCGGACGGCTCTCATCTTCACTCTTTACAATACTGGAAAGTTCTTCGGCGATCGGAAGCAGTCTTCGCATGTCCGGTTTTGCCGGATCATACTGCCGTTCTGCCGCCGGTTTGTTCGCGTCGTTATTTCCGGTCATCTCCAGAAAACTCGGATGACAATACGGATCGTTTGGATAGTCAATCTCATTTCCGATGCTCCACAAAATGATGGACGGATGATTGCGGTCACGCCTTACCATGGCACGCAGATCCTTTTCGTGCCATTCTGGAAAATCTTCAAAATAACCCTGATGTTTTGGCGGATAAACATTGTGTCCCGTGGACCATTTGTTTTTTGCATTTTCCCACTCATCAAACGCCTCATCCATCACAAGAAATCCCATCGTGTCGCACAGCTCATACAGTTCCGGCATATGCGGGTTGTGGCTGCACCGGATCGCATTCCAGCCACATTCCTTTAGTTTTGCAAACCGTCTGTGCCATACTTCCTTTGTCACCGCAGCGCCGAGACAGCCGGCGTCATGATGCACACAGACACCTTTGATTTTCATCGGCACACCGTTTAAGAAAAATCCCCGGTCCGCGTCAAATTCTGCCACACGGATCCCTACCTTCTGTTTATCTGCAAGATAAGATATTTTCTTTCCATCCTCGTCCGTTGTCTCATACCAGGTTTCCATCCCATAGAGATCCGGGTGCTCCGGCGACCAGCACTTCGGATCACGGATGGTGCCATGCATGCTGCAGGATACCGTATTTCCTGCCGGGATCTGTACCTGTTCTTTCCACTCTGCCACAGGTGTTCCCTGCGGATCAGACAGTTTTGTGCAGACCACACATGTTTTCTGCTCCTTCGTCTGGTTGCATATCTCATGATGGATACTGACTGCCGCCTGCACTTCCCACCAGCCACAAGTTTCTCTGTCACAAACGTCACGCCATATTCTGCCGGATGCACCTGTTCTTCCACCACAAGAGTGACTTTCCGCGTGATCCCACTTCCCGTGTACCATCTCGAATCCGCAATGTCCGTGTGCGTCACTTTCACACTGACCACATTTTCCTGCTCCCCAAAATGTGCGATCCCAGAGATATCATAGGAAAATCCGGTGTAACCATACGGGTGTTTTCCCTGATAATAACTGTTGACCCACACCTGGCTGTTTTTATACACACCGTCGAATACCAGACGGATCGCTTTCCCCTGATATTCCTCTGGCAGATAAAAATGCAGCCGGTACCAGCCGATCCCGCCTGTGAGATATCCGGTGCCGCTGGAATATTGTTTTGAAAACGGATAAGCCACTGCCCAGTCATGCGGCAGCATGACACGCTCAAATGCACGATCGTCATATCCCTGATACCATGCCTCCTCACATTCTCCAAAATGAAACTTCCATCCCTCATTTAATAACAGTTCTGTTTTATTCATAATCATAAAAAATACCTCCATTTTTTACTACGGTCTATGTTTTCTTTTAAACACATCATAGTAAAAAACAGAGGTATGATACAATGGAGAATAGTGACGTTTTTTGTCTTTTAGCGACTTTTCATGATTTATTTTTTGACAGAGAATCTGCGTAGGCGCGCGGTGACATCCCGACATTGCGCTTAAACACTTTGCTGAAATAATATTCATCCGGGTAGCCGACCTCCTGGCCGATCACCCCGGTATGCATCGTCGTCTGCGCGATCAGACGCTTGGCATGTTCCATGCGGACTGCCGTCAGATACTGGAAAATGGTCTGTCCTGTCACGCGCTTAAAGATGCGGTTCATGTAATCAAAATTGCCGTCAAACTCCTCCTCTAACCGCTCCCCCGAAATGTCTGCCGCATAAGACGCATTCAGCCATTCCTGTATTTTCTGGACTTTATAATAGCTTTCCGGGAACCCGCCTGCAGTCCTTTCGCGTTCCGCTGTCGCAAAACAGCGCGCGATCTCGATCAACGCCTCCTGTATCCGGCAGGCACAGAGGATCTTATGATTCTCAAACGTGCTGTAATCCTCCGCGATCGCCTGCTTGATCAGCTCATCAATGTGGATCTGGTCGGTGACTTTTTTGATATGCCAGTATTTCGGCAGCCAGATCTCACTCTCATCATAACTTCCATAAGGCTCACACGGCTCCTTTGCCATCGCCTTTCTCCGGCGTTCAAACTGCTGCCTGGCGACTTCCTCTTCTTTTGCATCGACCAGTTCCATCTCCCCATGCATGAAATGTACATAATAATAATTGCAGGTCGTCGCCTTTGTTCCCTCATGCGTGCGATCCTTATCCAGCAGACAGACATCCCCCGGCTTTAAGATCAGAGGCTTTCCGTCCTCAAGCAGATGCATCTCCCCGTGCCGGATAAAATATAAGATCTGTTCTCCCGCCCTGCGTTTCCTGTGGACATAAGGCGGTCTTATCTCTGTCTCATCCACAAAATTTACCTTCGGGAGCATCTGCGCATTTATCCTGTAAAATTCCATCTCTTCCCCTTTACCAGTAGATCTGCCAGTCTTTCTGCAGCCTCGTCAGCGCCTCCATGTAAAAATAATCGCCCCAGCTATTGCACTCATCCACACCGCACGGATTGCAGGTATTATACGGCGAACGGTTCGAATATGTGCTGTGCAGTACGATCCCGTTGGATTTTTCAAAATCTTTTACCGCATAGTTCCGGTATACAGAACCAATAAATTTTTCCGCAAGATCCCGGTAAAATGCCGCCTCCTCATCATATAAGTATTTTGCCATCTCAAGCATTCCGCACGCTGCAATGGAGGCGGAGGAAGAATCCCTCGGCTGTGCATCACCATCCGAAAACTCCAGATCCCAGTACGGTACGAGATCTTTCGGCAGATGCTCTATATAATATTTACTGACACCACGGAAAATATATTTGTATTCCTCTCTTTTTGTATAGCGGTATGCGAGTGCCGTTCCGTAAATTCCCCACGCCTGGCCTCTCGCCCAGGCAGAACCGTCCCGGTAGCCCTGACAGGTTGCCCCGTGATCCGGATTTCCAGTTACCGGATCAAAGAAAAATGTATGCCAGGTCGAAAAGTCCGGGCGGATCACATTTTCAAGTGTGGTATGTACATGCCGGTCAGCGATCTGACGGTAACTCTCATCTCCCGTTTCCTGTGACGCCCAGTAAAGCAGCGGTACGTTGAGCAGACAGTCTATGATCAGCCTGTAATTTTCCGGCTCTCCCATAGTGCCCCACGCCTGGATAAATTCTCCCTTTTCCTGAAAACGGCTCTTTAACTGGTCTGCCGCAAGGAGCGCCGCTCTTTTTCCCGTCCCGGAACCGGTCAGCTTATAACCTGCGACACAGGATGGTGTATACAAAAATCCCATATCATGATGATCCACACAGATCTTCTGCTCGATCCGGTGCAAAAAATCCTGCATCTGGATCTCTGCCGCCTTTAACAGAACGTCCTCCCCGCCATATTCATAGGCAAGCCAGATCTCCCCCGTCCAGAATCCCGTCGTCCACTCCACGTTGTCGATTGGACGGTAAAATCCATTTTCACTGTATGCATTCTGAAATTTTGTCGTAAATTCCGGCAGAACACGCTTTACCTGCATGCATGCAGATGCCAGAGCATCCTCGCGCTCCTCTTTTGTGACTGGCATGACGCCTTTTAACTTATTCTTTGTCTTCTCTGATAACTGCATATGCTTCCCCCATTTTCTTTTCGACAATGATTTTTTTCCCTTTCACCGGCACACAGAGGCGGAACTCTCTGATTTCCTTTGGGATGTGCGGTGTCCAGTAATATCCACCCTTCTCTGCCGCGTCTATATGTACACCCGCGATCTCTTCAATCAAAATCGGGATTGGTGCAGATGCCCAGGGGTGACACAGGCTGGTATTCCATTTCTGGTCTTTCCCCCAGGCCTCAAAACAGGTCGTTGCGCCCTCGCGCAGCATATTGACCCATCCGTGTTCGCCCTCATTGACCAGCAGCTCATACACCATATCGTACTGTCCGCGTTCTGCGAACACACGCAGCACAAAATAGCTCAGCATCACGCCGCAGGAAAATCCCTTCTGTTTCATAAACGTCAGTATTTTCTCTTCGTCCGCTTCTGGCAGTAAATGAAAGTACATCGCATAAACATTCGAATGCAGTGCCGCGTGGCTGCTCGTCTCGCTGTCCGCTAAAAGTCCTGTCTTTTCCCGGTAAAAAGCGTTCCGGTATGCTTTTTTAATTTCTTTCGTCTGATACGGCATTTCCCTGCCACAGATCTCTGCCAGCGTATTCTGTGTCTCCATCGCCCCGATGTAGAGTGCATTGATCACATTATGGCAGCCCAGCGCCACCACAGGTCTCGTCAGTGGAAAATCATATCCATCCCGCAGATTTTCCGGCCAGTCCACAAGATTCCATTTGTCAGCGACCTGCTCTAACAGACCGTCCTCCCTCGCATACTGCGAAAAATGTTTTAAAATCCCATCTGCGATTCCATAATAACGGTCCACCGTCTCTTTCTCCCCGGTAAAACGATAATACAGCAAAAGGAGCTGCGAATACAACAGTGAAAAATCTGCAATCTCCTGCATCAGGCCGCCCGGCGCAACCGCAAGCAGTCCCGGACAGACCCTCGCTGTCTGTGCAAACTGATCGATGCATTTTAACAGCATATCCGTCTTTCCGGTCAAAAGTACCTGCGCGTGCGCCGTCACGACCGCATCCCCTAAGTACTGACCTTTTTCCCTCGTCGGGCAGTCCACATAATTCTCCTGTGTTCCAAGACGCACTGCATTTTTGCAGATTTGAAAAATATTTTCTAATGTTTTCTCCTCTGTCTTTAACTCACAAAGTGATTCATCCATCGGATAATGCCTTACCAGAAAACGGATATCCGACAGTTTAACGCCCCCGTCCGGCACGATCTTAACATACCGGAATCCCTTGTAATCATACGGATCAAACTCACATCTGCCATCCGCCAGCGTCCAGATTTCTCTGTAACAGCAGTTGCACCGCATGTCATAGCGCACACTGCCCTTCCCGTCCAGTTCCTCCCCGTAAAACAACTTCACCTGATCGCCGTCTTTCCCCTCCGCGGTGAGCAGGATCATGCCTGTGATCTCCTCGCCCGCATCCAGAAGCATCGAACCATCGGGATCTTGTCTTATCACGGACGGTGTGATCTGATGTATGTGACCGTTATGATCTGCACACTTGTGCTCTAGCTTTGCCGGTTCCAATGGCTGTACGGCATCAGAGTGCAGCTTTGTCGGTTCTAGTGGATGCTCATTACCAGCGTGCAGCTTTATAGTCCCCAACTGATATTCCATGTAAGAGAGCATCTCCGTTGGCTGCTTCGTCAGCGTGTAATCTGCCCACACCGCCGGAACGGGTTTCTCCCAGCCGTCCGCATCAAACCCGGTATTTTTCCACCCATACGGGTATTTCCGGCTGTCAAAATTTTCCAAAAACTGTGTCTCGTATCCGACTGTCTCTCCCTCATAACAATCCGTTTTCAAAAAGCAAAAAGAAACCGGTATCTCCTTTCCCTTTTCATCCCACAGCTCCGCCGCAAAGGCAAAACGCAAATCCCCGCTATTCCACACACGGTTCACAAGTCCCTGATAATACAGATGGAGTGCCAGCACATGCTCCCCGGCAGCAAATGTCCCCAGTTCCAAAACATTGTAATAATACTTCGTATGATATGCCGCGGCAGGTCCTTCCCCCATAAACGCTCCATCCAGATATGCCTTATAATGGTCATCGGCTGTGACCTTACAGAAAATCTTCTGTGCACGCTCTAAAGTAAAATGCCCGCGCACAAACACATGGACATTCTGAAATTCTGCCGTTTTGATGTCTTCAACAGACGGCTGTACCTGTTCCTTATGAAACAGATTAAGGGGCACAGCATCAGCAAACTCCGGTATAGTGAGCCATCTGGCATCCCACGACTCGTTTTTCTTAACTTCCTCTCCCATATTTTCCCCCATAATATATTTTCCAATAAGTAAGCAAAAACAGGGCGCCATGTGACGCCCTGCCAAATTTTTACTTATTCTTCTGACACTTCTTCAACTTCAAGTCCCAGTTCTTCCAACTGTTTTTTATCCACGATACCAGGTGCCTGTGTCATCAGACAGGATGCATCTTTTACTTTCGGGAATGCAATGACATCACGGATGGAATCTGCGTGTACCATATGCATAACCAGACGGTCCAGTCCATAAGCCAATCCTGCGTGTGGCGGAACACCGTATTTGAATGCATCTAACAGGAATCCGAACTGCTCATGTGCGCGTTCTTTGGTAAATCCAAGCACCTCAAACATCTTCTCCTGAATGTCATCCTGATGGATACGGACGGAACCACCGCCAAGCTCTGTACCGTTTAATACGATGTCATATGCCTTTGCACGCACACTGCCCGGATCAGAATCGATCTTGTCCCAGTCCTCTTCCATCGGCATGGTAAACGGATGGTGCATTGCCATAAAACGGTTTTCCTCGTCAGACCACTCTAACAGCGGGAACTCTGTTACCCATAAAAAGTTGTACTGGTTTGGATCAAGCAGATCTAATTCTTTCGCAAGTTCAAGACGAAGCGCTCCAAGCACGTTCCATACAATCTTATTTTTGTCTGCTGCAAATAATAATAAGTCTCCCGGCTCTCCCTGCATTGCAGATACCAGTGCCTTTAACTCATCCTCTGTCATGAATTTTGCAAAGGAAGATTTGTAAGTGTCATCCTCATTCACTGCAAGGTAAGCAAGTCCTTTTGCACCGTAGCCTTTTGCAAATTCCACCAGTTTGTCGATCTTTTTACGCGGCATGCCGGCCTGTCCTTTTGCGTTGATACCACGGACGGAACCACCATTTTCGAGTGCTCCTGTGAATACGGAGAATCCGCAGCCCTCTACAACTTTGGATACGTCACAGAGTTCCATGCCAAAACGTGTATCCGGCTTATCGGAACCGAAACGGTCCATTGCTTCCTGCCATGGCATTCTCGGCAGCGGCAGTGTCACATCCACACCGATTGCTTCCTTGAAGATATATTTGAGCAGTCTCTCATTGACATCAAGTACATCTTCCACATCCACAAATGCAAGTTCCATATCTGCCTGTGTAAATTCCGGCTGACGGTCTGCACGAAGATCCTCGTCACGGAAACATCTTGCGATCTGGAAATAACGGTCATAACCGGAACACATTAAAAGCTGTTTGTAAAGCTGCGGTGACTGCGGCAGTGCATAAAAATGTCCCGGATGGACACGGCTCGGTACCAGGTAATCCCTTGCACCTTCCGGTGTTGATTTACATAACATCGGAGTCTCAATCTCAAGGAATCCCTCTTTTGCCATAAAGTCACGCATCAGATATGCAACTTTGCTGCGGAGCATCAGGTTCTTCTGGATATCCGGTCTGCGCAGGTCTAAATAACGGTATTTTAAACGGACTTCGTCTTTCGTCTGGCTGTTCTCCTCGATCTGGAATGGAGGTGTCTCTGCCTCGGATAAGATGCGGATATCGGTTGCGATCACTTCGATATCACCAGTCTTTAAAGACTCATTCACTGCTGCGGAACGTTTTTCAACTTTTCCGGTTACCGCGATCACATACTCACTTCTTAAACGCTCTGCTTTCTCATATCCCTCTTTGCCGACGCTCTCTTCGTTAAATACGAGCTGTAAGATACCCGAACGGTCTCTTAAGTCGATAAAGATCAGACTTCCTAAATTTCTTCTCTTCTGTACCCATCCCATGACGGTTACGGTCTCACCGATGTTCTGATTTGAAACCTCGGTACATCTATGGCTTCTGTGTAAGCCTTTCATTGATTCTGCCATTACTGCAAACCTCTTTCCTTTTACTTATTAAAAAATTCTACAATCTCGAAGAGATTATTCACTCTGTCATTAAACTTTATTTATTGAAAAACTCAATGATTTCGAAGAGATTGTACTTTTATCCGATATCTATTTATTGAAGTATTCTATAATCTCTTTGTATCCCTCGGCGTCTAATTTTTCCTTCTGGAATTTTTTATTCTTGTTCATGCGGACAACCAGCACCTGTTTGCCTGCCGCACGTTCTTCCTGTGCCTTTCCGATGATCTCGCCGAGTTTTTCTGCAGGGCATCCCTTTTCAATCAGGTATGCTACTTTCGGGCGCTGTGTCGGAACCGTAAATCCGCTCTCCATCAGAAGAAGGATGATACGCTCAAAACCGATGGAAAATCCACATGCCGGCACATCCTGTCCGGTAAATTTGCCAACCATCTTATCATAACGTCCACCGCCGCCACAGGCTGCGCCAAGCTCCGGCATGGAGATCTCAAAAATGGTTCCGGTATAGTAGCTCATACCACGAACCAAAGTCGGATCAAATACCATTTTAAAGGAAGCCGCCTTTGCACCCTCCACAGTATCGATGATCTCTAAAAGATTACGCTCCACCTCAGGATCTAAATATCCCTCCAAAGTCTTTGCAAGGTATTTGATGCCGTTTTCTGCTTCCTCAACACCTTTAAAAAGTGCAAGGTATTTCTCGATCGACTCTTTTGCATAGCCCTCTTTTTCAAGTTCCTCTGCCACACCGTCAAGTCCGATCTTGTCCATCTTATCTAAGATGATAAATACAGTATCGAAATCTTCCTCTGCAAATCCACTGTATGCTGCCATCGCCTTTAAGATCCGGCGCTCATTGATGCGGATCTCGAAATTCTTAAATCCGAGTTTTCCGATCGTTGTAGTCGTTGCTAAGATCAGCTCAATCTCTGCAAGGTTCGTCGGCTCTCCGATAATATCGATGTCACACTGCATAAACTGACGATAACGTCCACGCTGTGGGCGGTCAGCTCTCCAGACATTTCCCATCTGAATCGCCTTAAACGGAGATGGAAGATCATTTGCATTATTCGAATAAAAACGAACTAACGGAACAGTCAGATCATAACGCATACCAAAATCAACTAAATCCGCTTCTTCTTTTGCTTCAGCGACTTTCAGCTTTTCACCACGCTTCATTACCTTAAAAATCAGTTTTTCATTTTCTCCACCCTGTTTATTGCTCAGGTTTGCAATATTTTCCATACAAGGTGTCTCGATCGGCGTAAATCCGAAACTGCGGTAAGTCTCTTTGATGACTTGCTGCACATAATCCCGGATCTGCATCTCCTCCGGTAAAATATCTTTCATGCCGTTGACCGGCTTTTTACTTAATGCCATGAAATTTCCTCCATCTTCTGTCTGAATATCCTTTGCCTATTATACGTTTCACAGTTGTATACGTCAAGAACTGTCCTGTGTACAGTACAAAAAATCTTATTTTTATGTTACTTCAATGTCATTTCGTTAAGTTACAGGGTTAGCCCCTAACTGGTGGTCTAATCCAAATTTTTTCAAAAAAGTTACCAAAATTGAAGAGTTGTCAAAACAGTACCTGATGAACACCACTACTTTGAAATCCGTTTTCAAAGCAGTCTATGGAATGCCCATCGCTTCTTACATGAAAGAATACCGTATGAAGTTGGCATCGAATATGCTGTTGCAGGAAGATAAATCTATTTCGGAAATTGCCGCCGCTGTGGGATATAAAAGCCAAAGTAAATTTACATCGGCCTTCCGAGATATATTTCAGATATTACCTACTGCATATCAGGAACAAGTATCCTATACAAATGCACTTGCAAACGCTTGAAATTATAGGATTTAAGGAGTCTGTGAAGAAATCAAATACATAGCACTGTAAAATCAAAGTAAATATTTCGATCAACAGAACCTTTTATGACAACATCTCTTTCACACAAGTACTTCGATAATCACTTGGTGATATTTTATATCTTTCTTTAAATACTCGGTTAAACGTTCTCTGACTTTCAAATCCACTATCCAGACAAATATTTGTAATAGAATCACTCGTATTTTCCAAACGATGGCATGCATAGTTCAGCCTTGCATCGTTAAGATATTGATTAAAGTTTCTATGGAATGTCTTGGAAAAGAGTCTGGATAAAACATATTTGCTCACGCCCAGGTCTTTTGCCATCTCTTCCAACGAAAACTTCTTCTTGAAATTTGCTGATATATAGGAAACTGTCTGGTAAATAAGATCGTTGCTCCCCACACTGCTCTTTTCTACCAAATTTAATTTTCCTATGCAGCGTGCCAACACAATTTGAAGATATGCCTGTGCAACAGTAATATCCGACTGTTCTGTCTCTAAAATTGCATTTATAACCCTATATACCTCTGATTCAACCTTTTCCGCTGTGATGATTGGGTATTCAGGAGCCATGGATTGCATGATATCTGCAAATTTGGCAATCGTAAATGGCGATGCAATCAGATAAGTCGCTTTATTTACACCGGGTGTCAGTACCTGATAGTGATGAATAACATCTGGAAATACAAAGCCTATATCTCCTTTTTCCATATGGTATAGTTCCTGTCCGACACCAAGTTCTAATGATCCACTTGTTACACAAACGATCTCCAGTGCATTATGAAGATGTGGTTCAATATGTTTTGACTTCCTATTTATTGCTATAATCTCCTCTTTTGTGTCAACATATTTTAACTGCATGAAATACTCCCCTTTGCAACATTTGTCTATATCTTCTTTCGATTTGGCAAGCAATTCTTTTACACCTATCTTATAATCAACTTGTAAATAAGGAAAGGAGGAATTACAAATCTAATTCATGTCCGATTTATCTGTTACTTCATCTGCAGCAATTCCTTTTTCTGCTTTCAGTTTTTTATTTGCA
>ENA-ORQX01001460-ORQX01001460.1-human-gut-metagenome-genome-assembly--contig:-NODE-1460-length-14689-cov-3.691062_pt1 | contig 14689 bp, 16 predicted proteins | sample MGYA00242170_ERZ509124 | MGnify/ENA primary metagenome ERZ509124 (study PRJEB26280, sample SAMEA2338647) | human gut metagenome | biome: human gut; feature: human-associated habitat; material: faeces... | reverse complement strand
TTTTTTTCGCAGTCTGAACATAATCATAGTAAGACACTTTGTGTCGAGTATTCGGTATTGATAGGATTGCTTTGATGCTGTCCGTTCTTTTGGACATCTAACAATCTAAAGTGATACTATCTGGCGAAGAGGAGGTGGAGTGCATGGCATACAGCGAGTTGGTCAAAAGCTTTGAACGGATCCGGAACTATATGCGCGAGTTCTATGTCTATGGATTTAAGAGCCGTGATGAGTATGGAATGAAGAGCGCCAGGAGCTATGACAACGAACGGCGCAGAATTGAAAGCTGGCTGGGCGACTACATGTCTTTTCATCAAGAGTCATCCGGAAAGAAAGTATTTCTCTCTATGGATAGCCGGAGAGTTCCCTGCAATCCGCTTTATAAGGCATTCAAAGCGAAGAGCTTCACGGATAAGGACATTACTCTCCACTTCTATATTATGGATCTTCTTGCGGATGGCAGTGCGCTATCTTCCAAGGAGATTGTTGACCGGATCAACGATGACTACCTCTCACATTTCAACGGAGACTTCTCCCTGGATGAGTCCACCGTGCGGAAGAAACTCAAGGAATATGAAGATATCGGTTTATTGCAGTCGGAGAAAATCGGGCGTGAAGTCATCTACCGGAGGACTGACAATGCTGAAATCGACTTGGATTCCTGGGCGGATGCGCTTGCCTATTATTCAGAAGCAGATCCTCTTGGTGTCGTAGGTTCCTTCCTTTTGGATAAGCTGAAACACACAAAGGACATCTTTCGCTTCAAGCACCATTACATTCTGCACGCGCTTGATAGCGATATTCTGTGTGATCTGCTGCTGGCGATCAACGAGCGCCGAGCAGTGGAGCTCTCTATCTGCAGCTCGCGCAATGGGCGCGACTACCAACGAACTGTCTGCCCGCTAAAGATCTACAGCAGCACGCAATCCGGCAGGCAATATCTCCTCGGCTACCACTACCGTGGCAGGCACCTGATATTCTTCCGCTTGGACGCGATCAAGAAAGTCACAGCCGGAAGCGTTGAAAAGCAGTATGAAAAGTACTTAGGTTTCCAGCAGAAATTCGATGAGCATCTCTGGGGCGTTTCGACTGGCCCGGACTATAACCTGGATCATATTGAGATGACGATCCACTTCGGTCCCGGTGAGGAATTCATTCTTCATCGACTGGATCGCGAAAAGCGCCACGGCCGCATAGAGCTCTTGGACGATCAGACCTGCCGTTTTATCGCCGATGTTTATGACGCTTCGGAGATGCTGCCGTGGATTCGAACCTTCATCGGTCGCATAGTAGACCTTCAATGCAGCAACAAATTTGTTGTTAAAACCTTCAATGATGATCTCAGGCACATGGAAGCCATTTATGGGGGTGAGACAGATGCTGTTTAGTGAGATCTACGGCAGCTACTTCAATGTCGTTGCCGCTGTATTGTCCGAGGCTGCGGAAAATACACTGACAACTGGCAAACTGACTGCTATCGTGCAGGAAAAAGCGTTTGCGGAAAGTGTACTGTCCATTCCTGCCGCCTTGCAGTCCGGAGCATGGCCGTTACTGGACAGCGGCTACCATACGGTGCTGCGAGGAAAGCCGACAATGCCTTTAACCACTTTGCAAAAGCGATGGCTGAAGGCCCTTCTCTCAGATCCGAGGATCGCTTTATTCGATCCAGACATGAGAGGTCTCGAAGACGTGGAACCGTTATATACCCAGGATACCTTCGTCCGGTTTGACCAGTACGCAGACGGAGATCCCTATTCCGATCCCAATTATGTTCATTGCTTTCGCATGGTATTGCGAGCGATCCATGAGAATCGAAAAATGCGAATTCGATTCCATGGACATACTGGAGTCCGCCATTCTTTTGTCTGCAATCCGTACCGCTTGGAGTATTCGGAGAAGGACGATAAATTCCGGATCTTAGTGACGGGGATGCGGAGGATGAACACGATCAACATGGCCCGTATTCGCTCCTGCGAGCTGCTGGAAGAATATGACCCAGGCGCTGTGACCGTGCCGAAAGGACGCCTCAAAGCACTTACGCTACTTCTCCATGATGAGCGCAATGGCTTGGAGCGTGTCCTATTGCATTTCTCCCATTTTGAAAAGGAGACGCAGAAGCTGGACGAGCGGCTATATCGAATCACACTCCGATATGACCAAGATGATGAAACAGAGTTGCTGATCCGCGTATTGTCCTTCGGGCCAGTCCTTGAGGTCGTGGCACCCATTACGTTTCGGCAACTCATGAGAAATCGAATTCAAAAGCAGGCATTGTATGCAGCCAGAGGATTCAGTCAATAACAGAAAAATGAGGGCTTTCACTACATGTGTGAAAGCCCTCAACAATTAAATGATACAGTAATCGCGCAGAGATGTCAATCTGGTCTTGCACATTCGCGCCACATTTCATTGTAATGACTAGTTTTTTGAAAGATAAGTTGTGTCTTTCCTGCATTGATTTTTTGTCTATCCTATGCTATCTTATAGGTACAGAAAGGGTGAATCCAATGTACAGCTAACTCCCTCTCAACTCAAGAAAGCGAGGTTAAATTGATGTTAGATACTAAGAACAAAAGATGAGCCTTGACTGCTTTTGCTGGTGGTCAAGGCTCATCTTTTTCGTGTAAATCACAAGTCCCGAAAGGGGCTTTTTTTGTTTGCAGGTAATTTGATAATCATCTGTATTCAAGGTGCCAATAGGGATAATTCGCATTGTCCGTTCTTTTGGACACCGACAGCTCTATGATGATTACAATCGAACGAAAGAAGGAGCAATTGCCGTGGAGTACATTGTCATGGATATGGAGTGGAATCAGGCGCTTACCTTTTCTGAGATGGTCAAAGATCCGGTTTTCTTGACAGGTGAGATTATTCAGATCGGAGCAATCAAGCTAAATCAGACTCTTGAAGTGGTAGACTCCTTCAATGAACGGATTGCGCCTCAGTACTATACAGAGCTTCACCCCAAGGTTGCGGAGATCACTAAACTTTCCAATCGGGATTTACAAAAAGGGAAAGGGTTCCATACGGTGTTTAATTCTTTCTGCGATTGGTGTGGCGATGACTTTGTGTTCCTGGTCTGGGGGACGGAAGATCTTCGTATTTTGCGAAAGAATATGGAGCTCCATAATATTGATACCAGCTTTATGCCCCCGTGTTTCAATCTACAGAACATCTTTGTGGATCAAGTTACACACGATACAAAGCAATACGCATTGGCCAATGCATTGGCGATCGTCGGCGAGGTTGCATTTGATTCCCACGATGCCCTAAATGACGCAAGGAGCACAGCGCTTCTCTGTACACATTTAGACCTCATAAGGGGGCTGAACGAGTACAAGGAGACCGTAGAGAATAGAAATGGCATCGTTGAGAGTTACGAGTTTGAAGAGCCCTATGCCGATATTGGCGATGCTCTGAGCGATGATTACGTTGTATCCTTCGAGTGTCCACATTGCGGCGAGATCGTCTGGGGAGAAAACTGGATTCGAAAGACGGGTACAAATCTCCTGTCTCTATCACAGTGCAGCGATGGACAAGAATACCTTATTAGCCTCAAATTCCGACCGATTGCAGAGAATAAGGTTGTTGTGAAGCGGCTGGTCTATGCTCTGACGGATGAACTGCGAACGGACTATCAGCAGTGTATGGAGCAGGCTGCTGCATGGAGCAAATATGTGATCCCCGCATACTCGTTTTGACTGTGAGGAAATAACCATGTTGAAGCTTTTCGATACCGTTACCTTGAAAAATGATGATCCCGAAACTGGGGTCAAAGCAGGGACCGAAGGAACCATTGTCGATGTACTCGGTAACGGCAAAGCATTTACCGTTGAATTCTTTGATGAAGATGGGAATACAATAGAGGCATCCCTTTATACAGAGTACACTCCAGCGCAATTACAAAAGGTCGAAACAGCCCTGACCCTAACATAGCAGATTTAATCTGTGCAAGACGCACTCAATGGCGTTTAGAGCGCAGGATTCCATAAAATACAAAAAGCTATATAGAGGACTGGACATGCGCATTTTGACCTGTTATAATAATATAATGCATCCGGGTATAGCGAAGTTGGTATCGCGCCTGGTTTGGGACCAGGAGACCGTGCGTTCGAGTCGCACTACTCGGACCAACGAAAAAAGGGACTCTGAAATTGCTGATTTCAGAGTCCCTTTTCCTTGTTCAATGTCTACTGTGATGTTGGATCTAAATCCGTCGAATTCGACGGGTTTAGGCAGTTAGCCAGATCCGATCCATAATCACCACGCACTACCGCACTCGGTGAGTGAACGACATTAACCTGCACATTGACACTTGCGTTCATAAAAACGCCGATCTTTTCAGCCGCGCCTCGCTTCATTTGTTCTGTCACATGCGTGTAAGTGTCCAGCGTGAATGCGGCACTATAGTGGCCGAGCATGCCAGCGACCGTTTTTGCATCTACGCCGCTCTGAATTGCTAAGGTCGAAAATGTATGTCTCAAGTCATGAAAGCGAACGCTTTCATCCACTCCGGCAGCGGCGAGCATTTGTTTGTGTAAATGTCGAAGAGAGTCCGGACTCCAGTAACCATTAGTTCTTGGACACCAAAACATGAGGGGACTATCCGGATGCTTGTTGTGCTCATCTATGAGCAAAGCAACAGTATTCTCCGGAAGAGCTATTGTTCGAATCGAATTCTCAGTCTTCGGTACAGAAATACACAACTCTCCCCCAGAACGAGTGAGCTGCTTGTTAACCGTCAGCATTCGTGTTTCCGGATTCAAGTCGGCCCACTCCAGGCCAAGTAATTCTCCCCGTCGAAGCCCACTTGTCAATTCCAAATAGAAAAGCGCATAGACCCCAAGTCGCTTTGCCTCATCCAGATATGCACCTATCTTGTCCTGCGGCAGGACGTGCATTTCTTTCTTTTCACGCTTTGGGATTTTGCAGTTATCGCAAGGGTTGAAGGGAATAATCCGCTCCTTAACTGCCTGTTTCAGAGCGCCGCTCAATACCGCATGAATGTGCTTCACGGTGCTTGCAGACAATGGCTCATATTTCCGATTTCCATGGTTGTCTAAGCGGCCCTGTGTGTGCAGATCATTGTAGAAGCGCTGAATCTGGATTGAGCTGAGCTTTGAAAGCTGGATATGGCCCAAAACCGGGATGATGTGGTTCTCGATCATGCTCCTATAACCATCTGCTGAGCTGGGGCGAAGATTTGGCTTTGTGTAGGAATCAAACCAAAGCCGAATCCATGTAGAAAGGGGCTGTGAATCATATCCTTTGCCCTTGCGATAATAAGGCCCTGTATCCTGTTGGATGGCTCGTGCCAGCTTCGCTGCGCATTCTTTTCGTGTCTTAGCAAAAAAGCCCTTTTGAATACGCTTTCCCGTTAGAATATCGTAGCCGGCAGTATATCGACCTTCCCAACAGCCGGGGTATCTCTCTCGAATGCTGCCTTCGCCATTCGCTCTTTGCCTACCAGCCATAATGATCTCTCTTTTCCATTTGCGTCTGAGCATCAAGCCACGAGAGAAATTTTCCTTTGTCAATATAGACCCTTTGACCACTTACTGTATGGGGAAAGTCATCTCTCTTTAGAAGTCTATATGCAACCGTAAGACTGCATCCGAGGGTCTTTGCAACGAGCGGCATCGTCATCACATCCGGAAGATCTTCTTTGCGCCGGATTCGCGGCATCTTACTATCGTCCATCCTTGTCACTCCGTATAGAAGAGAGAGTCCTTCTCTTCTGTTTGCACATTTAGCCAGGTAAGGAATTTATCTTTCGGCACGAAGATACGACTTCCAACTTTGAAGGCAGGAAAGTCGATGCGCTTCACAAGCTCATAGACCTGAGACAGCCCGAGGCCGAGGAAATTGGACACCTCTTGAACATTGAGGATAAGGGGTAGCTCATCGGAACTCTTATACTGGCAACTTTTCATTTTGCATTCCTCCTGTGAAGTAATCTATATCAATACTTACGAGGAGGTTTGGTAACCAACAACAGGTTCGTACAAATTATCAGCAATAGAAGGCAGAAACTGCATTTTATTTGTGGCGAATTTGCCGCAATTAAACGGCAGTTGCGTTGGGGCGTTATGAGATTAGCTAAAAAAGAAGCACTTACGGATCAATACCGTAAGTGCCTCTCTATGGGTTTTCAAATTACTGGATGGCGTCTTTGAAAGCCTTTCCTGCTTTGAACGCAGGTGCCTTAGATGCAGGGATATCAATCTGCTCACCTGTTGCAGGATTCTTGCCAGTACGGGCAGCACGTTCTTTGACCTCGAAAGAGCCGAAGCCCACCAGCTGCACTTTGTTGCCAGCCTTCAAAGCGCTCTCAGTAGTCGTGATAAATGCAGCGAGAGCAGCCTCGCAATCCTTCTTGGAAAGGCCACTCGCTTCAGCCATTGCGGCAATCAGTTCGGTTTTATTCATAGTTTTTCTCCTTGATGTTATTTTGTTTTCTGTATAATTGTTTAGGTGCCTATGGAATGAAATGACAAGACCCTCTTAGAGTTTTTCACGCACCATCATAAGGGCATAACCAAGTAGATTTTGGCCTTGCCATTTTGCCCGGTCAAGTCTGCTTGGATCACGCATGGATAAACCAATGCCCCAAATCCGATCATTTACAGCACACTCAGCAAGAAATGCATTTCCAGTATCTTTCAGTCTCTCCCTTAGATCAGGGTTCTGCGTAAACTTTGCGAAAAGCCCCTCATAGACGACGATTTGTCGAATACCGTTCCATAGGCTCTCATCATAGCCGGATACAAGCCGTCCAAGAGCCTTTATCTCGGCAGCATTATCCGTAGCAAGAATCTGTGTGGCAACCTTTTCATCGCCAAAGGAAAGTGCCTTGCGGTACATCATATACTGCTCCATTGAGGAAAAGGTGATACCATTGTGCGTAAATGTGGAAGGATACCAGTTGCTAAGGTATCCATTCTCTTCGTTATTGTTGTGAAAACAGATAACAGTCATTCCCATTTCCTCGTTCCTCCATAAACGAACATCTTCTCATGCATGGATATCTCTGACATATTACTATTATACCGAGCGCAGGATGAAATGGCAATCTCAACTTTTTTACTGCCAATTTCTACTTCTTCCTTATTTGGATGGAACTCCAGTAAGTCAACAGAGGGCCAGCCCCATTAGAGCTGGCCCTCTATGCACCAAAAGGCATACTTTTTGGCTGATGGCATTTTTGGTCGATCGAAATCAAATATGTGTTTCAAAATGCCATAAACAAATTAGTGAGATATTTCAAAAAACAATGGACATTATGGTGCAATTCTTCTCCATAAAACGTCGCCCTTTCCCGATGCTCGCATTACAATCGCATTAATGCTTTTAGAACAGTATAGCAAACTATTCGCAGAGAGTGATCAGGGGGATTTTCGTACCATCGGTGGAGCAAAATACTGTCTTTCGGCTAAAATTACTTTTCGTATACTGCGAATTACCGCATATACAATTGTCTGTCGCTGATGAAGGGTGATAAGGTTGTCAAGCTGCTGAAAAAACTCTCCAACTTTTGCTTGTTCTATCTGATTGGGAAGCGAAATGGGAGTCTTTTTCCCACTTTCAATGGTATAAGTTCCAACAGTACCGATACCAGCTGATTCATTTATGAAGCCTTGAATCTGCTCCGCCGAGAACGAATAAAAGAGGAACTTGCCATCTATTTTATCTGAGTTTTGGAACCATATAATATTACCGTCTTTGAAATACAAAGGCTCCAAATTCCTCACTAAATAAGGCACTCCGATAGTACCAACACCCGTCACAAGCAAATCTGAAACACCGACTTTTCCCGACAATGTACTGTATTCTTCGTACTTCTCTTTTGAAATATAGAGATAGTCATCCGGCTCTTCATTCTTTGCAGCAGCAACAATATCTCTTGCTCTAAGGAACCTTACTCCACTGTCTGTCCAGTCTGATTGATGGATGCGCTTAACAGATGTAACATTCATCATATCACCGAGCTTACGCTGTTCCCAAGAGAATGTATAAAAAGGGGGTGTCAGTTGGACAATCAGAGAAATATCCGGAGGTGACTGCAAAAATGGCTGTCGTTGATGAAGGGTGATAAGGTGGTCGAGCTGCTGAAAGAAACCTCCAATAGTCTGTTGTTCTCGCATCGTTGGCGGCATCATCAGCTCCATTACAGCCATTTGCTTTCCCGAAACCTCGACGAAAGTTGATCCAGCCCCAACAAGCTCTCCATATCGTTTTAATTCTTCGGTTCGAGAAAAAATGAAGTAAGAGTCAAGCTCTCCACGATGTGGGACAATGGACTGAAATCCCTGATTAGTACAGCCTTTTCGGGTTAAAATGGCTGTTTTCCCGATCCCTGCACGAGATGTAAACAGGACTGTACCGGGAGGAAGCATTTTGGCTGAACTATTCTCATAACCCAAGCCGGTTATCTTTTTCTGACTCGAATTTGCATAGATTTGATCCGCAATTTCAGCAGGTGCATACCAATCAATATCACCGTCCCAATAGCTCTGATTTCCTGTACTTGGGGTTCCACCACCCACAATGTCAGCAATATCTCCCAACTTACGCTGTTCCCAAGCTATTCGGTTACTGTCGAGCTTACACAGGTGTGAAATATCGGAATTAAGTTTGATATTTCGGGATTTATAGTTGCTATTTCGGGATTATATGCTATAATATAAAATGTGTTTTAGTACTTACTCGCGGACCGAGAGAAAGGAATGATATGATGGCTGTAAGCTATAAAAAACTCTGGCACATTCTGCTTGATCGAGATATGAAGAAAAGAGATTTGCAGGAAGCTGCAGGGCTCACAAAATACGCAATGAATAAGCTTAGTCGTGATGAAAATGTCAGCACTGAAGTGTTGGGAAAAATCTGCTCTGCTTTGAATTGTACAACTGACGATATTATGGAGTTTGTTTCTGACGAAAAGTAAGTCCGTTTTATGGGACACTAGTTGTGTGTATCATGATAGGGGGTAGTACGTTGCCCTTAGAAAAAGAAAAAGGATGGGGTCACAGAATGAATAAGCAACAACTTGCTCAGAAAATATGGGCTTCCGCAAATCAAATGCGTTCCAAAATTGAAGCAAATGAATATAAGGATTACATACTAGGCTTTATTTTTTACAAGTATCTTTCCGATAAGGAAGTTAAGTTCTTGAAGGAGAACGACTATGATAATGAACTCCTGAAAACCGTATCGGAGGAAGATGCCGAAACAGTTGAATGGATCCAAAAAAACATAGGCTACTTTATTGCCTATAAGGATCTTTTCTCCACTTGGCTCACGATGGGTAAGGACTTTGATGTTTCAAATGTCCGTGATGCTCTTTCTGCATTTAGCCGACTAATTTCTAGTTCGCATAAAAGGGTATTTGAAAAAGTATTTGATACCCTGCAAACAGGCCTTTCCAAACTTGGCGATAGCTCCGGTTCACAAACGAAAGCAATTAGTGGGCTGCTGACGCTGATAAAAGATATTCCTATGGATGGCAAGCAGGACTACGATGTTCTCGGTTTCATCTACGAATATCTTATCAGTAACTTTGCAGCAAATGCTGGAAAGAAAGCTGGCGAGTTCTACACCCCGCACGAGGTATCGCTTCTGATGTCCGAGATCGTTGCGAGTCATTTGAAGGGTAAAAGTGAAATCAAAATCTACGACCCGACAAGCGGTTCGGGCTCACTGCTTATCAATATTGGTCAAAGCGTTGCGAAGTATATGAGCGACGACAACAATATTCAGTATTACGCTCAGGAGTTGAAAGAGAATACTTATAACCTGACCCGAATGAATTTGGTTATGAGAGGCATTGATCCCGCTAACATTATCACTCGTAACGGCGATACTCTCGAGGAGGATTGGCCGTACTTTGATGAAAATGATCCGGTCAATACCTATAACCCTCTCTATGTGGATGCGGTCGTGTCCAATCCGCCGTATTCGCAGGCTTGGGATCCGTCTAATAAAGAGGGAGATCCTCGTTATGCTCGTTTTGGACTTGCTCCCAAAGGAAAAGCCGACTATGCTTTCCTACTTCACGACCTGTTCCATATCAAACCGGACGGCATTATGACAATTGTTCTTCCCCACGGCGTACTGTTCCGTGGCGGTGAGGAAGGTGAAATCAGAAAAAACCTGATCGAGAATAACCATATCGACGCCATTATCGGGCTGCCTGCAAATATCTTCTTCGGGACAGGGATCCCCACCATTATTATGGTGCTGCGCCAAAAGCGTGAGAACACCGATGTTCTTATCATCGACGCATCCAAGGGATTTATCAAAGAGGGTAAAAATAACAAGCTCCGTGCGTCTGACATTAAACGCATAGCAGACACCTTTATCAAGCGTGAAAGCGTCCCGAAGTTTTCACGAGTTGTCAGTCGTGAAGAAATTCGCAGCAATGATTATAACCTGAACATTCCTCGCTATGTGGACTCATCTGAAGCAGCCGAGCATTGGGATGTCTATGCGTCTATGTTTGGCGGTATCCCGACGGCAGAAATTGAAGAGCTGGGCGAATTTTGGACGGCGTTCCCGGCACTGAAAAAGGCTCTGTTTACAGAGAGTGGCATCCCCTATGTGAATGTGTCTGTCGATGACATTAAGAGTGCCATCAAGAGCCACCCCGATGTGGTCGGATTTGAGGATGCTTTTAATGCCGCCTTTTCTACTTTCCCGGCGTTCCTGAAAGAAGAACTCATCGACCGGATGGAAAGCATTGAAATCTCTAAGGCTGAAACCGTTCTGAGCGCTGATATTTTTGAGCGTCTGAAGGATATTCCGCTTATCGACAAATATGCGGCGTTCCAACTCCTTGACGACGATTGGACTGGGATTTCTATTGATCTTGAGGTCTTGCAGACCGAGGGCTTTTCTGCGACAAAGGAAGTCGATCCGAACCTTGTCATCAAGAAAAAGGATGGCAAAGATCAAGAGGTGCAAGAAGGCTGGGTAGGTCACATTATCCCGTTTGACTTGGTACAGGCGACTTTGCTCTCCGCAGAAACGGATGAGCTCCACGGTTTGGAAAGCCGTTTGGCGGAAATCCCGTCTGAATATGAGTCCATCCTTGATGAAATGACAGAGGAGGATAAAGAGAGCTGCAACGATGTTCTCACCGAGGAAGGCGATGCTTTCGTTCCGAAAGAAGTATCCAAAAAGATTAAGGAACTGAAGAAAGACCGTTCTCCTGAAAGCGTTGCGCTTCGTACACTCTTAGAAAAGGTAGAGTCTTTGGTCAAGAGCGAGAAAGAAATCAAGGCGGAGATCAAGGCAAAGAGTGCTGCGTTGCAGGCAAAAACAAAGGATACGATTGAAAGACTGAGCGACGAGCAGGCTTTGGATCTGCTCGAAAAGAAGTGGATTGCTCCTCTCATTGAGAGCATTCACAAACTGCCTGATACCGTAATCGACAGCTTGGTGAGCAAAATTCAAGCCCTTCAAAACAAGTATGCTACAACTTTCTTCGAGGTCGAACAGCAGATCAGCGAAACCGAAGCAACGCTTTCGGGAATGATCGATGACCTTGAGGGTAATGAGTATGATATGCTGGGACTTAATGAGTTGAAGAAATTGCTGGGAGGTAGTGCAGAATGACGAAAAAATCAGATGCTCCCGCAATTCGCTTCAAAGGATTCTCAGACGCTTGGGAACAGCGTGAGGTTGGGGATTTGCTCATAGAGCGTAGTCAACAAGCACCAATGAGCGATGAATATCCCCTTATGGCATTCATAGCAAATGAAGGTGTTGCCCCTAAAGGTGAGCGTTATGACCGAAGCGCCTTAGTTACGGACACGGTAAACAAGCTATATAAGAAAACAGAGAAAGGCGATTTCATATATAGCTCCAACAACCTTGAAACCGGCTCAATAGGTCTGAATAAGTACGGAAAAGCCTGCATTTCACCAGTATATAGCATTTTTGAACCCACTGGCATTGCTGACTCGGATTTTTTAGGAAGAAGATTAGTCAGAAAAGATTTTATAAATGCTATGGTCAAATGGCGTCAGGGTGTCATTTATGGTCAATGGAGAATACACGAGTCCGATTTTCTGAAAATTGAAATATCTGTACCTTCAGTCGAGGAACAACGGAAGATCGGTGCTTATTTAGACCAGCTTGACAACCTTATCACCCTTCATCAGCGTAAGCCATTTTTAATGAAATGGAGGACTTCTGATGCTAACAGAAACCAAACGAACAGACTTGTTCTGTGAATATTATGCAAAATGGATTACGGTGTATAAGAAGGGCGCAATCAGAAAGGTGACGATGGATAAGTACCTGATGACGCAGAAATGGCTCGTTAAGCTCGTCCCGAACCTGAGAGTATGTGATATGAACCGGATCGCTTATCAGCAGCTGTTGAACGACTATGCTGAGTTCCACGAGCGCCAAACAACAATGGATTTCCACCACCAGCTCAAGGGCGCTATACTTGACGCCGTTGATGAGGGCTTGATTGAAAGAGATCCTACTCGCAAGGCAATCATCAAGGGGAAGCCACCGGTTGCTAAGAAAATTAAGTATCTCAATCAGTTTGAGCTACACACGCTGCTGATCTCGCTTGACCTGAAGGATAAGGTGAATTGGGACTACTTTATCCTGTTGGTAGCAAAGACGGGGATGCGCTTTTCTGAAGCACTGGCTCTTACCCCGAAAGACTTCGACTTTGCCCATCAAACACTGTCCATAAGCAAGACTTGGGACTACAAGGGAAAGGGCGGCTTCCAGCCTACGAAAAATAAGTCGTCTGTGCGGAAAATTCAAATTGACTGGCAAACCGTCATTCAATTTTCTGAATTGGTAAAGCACCTTCCCGAAGATAAGCCCATCTTTGTCAATTCCACTGTCTATAATTCGACGGTGAACGACATTCTCGGCAGGCATTGCAAAGCCTGTAACATCCCTGTCATCTCTATCCACGGATTACGGCATACACACGCCTCTTTGCTGTTATTTACGGGCGTTTCCATTGCGAGCGTTGCCCGCCGTCTTGGACATTCAAGTATGACCACTACGCAAAAAACCTATCTGCACATCATTCAGGAACTTGAAAACAAAGACATCGACTTGGTGATGCGCTCTCTTTCGGGTTTGAGCTAAAAGATTAAACCGGCTTGCGCTGATTAAAGGTGATAAAAAAGATGCCATCCGAAAGGGTGGCATCTTGATTTCATCTGTTGTAGAATCCAGCTCAATAATGTCATCACCAGCAAAACTGCAGACAAATGGATAACCTATTTTTGTGACATATCGTATTACCTTCTTTAGTGCACTTCCCGCAGCTTTCTTATAAGAATTATCCCAGAAACTGCTTTGTCGCAGCAAACAAGGCCTTTGCTCGTTGAATATGGAAAGCGCTGATGTTCTTTGCCATATGCACCTCGCTATATTCTACCGAGATTATCTTTGAAGATCACTTGCGTTCGAATACAAAACTGATACGGTCTTGGTATTCAGGCAACTGCTCCAGATAGACATTAAGGCGCCGTTCTACCTCAGCACGCTCCAATGCTGACGCTTCTACCGGGTTTAGGTCGTGCCCACCTTCCTCCATGATATCCACTGCCATTTCATACAGCAGCTTATCCAGAAGCTCTTCGGGGCTATCAATTACAAGGCAGTCCATGTCGCCGACAGTACCACGGCAACTATCGATGCTGATGTAGATATACCCGACCTTACCAGACCATACAATATCGAAGTATGGAGTTGTTTTGATGTACTCGGAGAATACGCTCATGACTCGTTCAATGGCCTCTTTCACGCTGGTGTCATATTCCTTTTTCATGTCGGAGTCCTCCTTAAAATCGAATGGATGGGAGATGCACCTCTCCATACTTATCCGCTTCATGGATAATGCGAGGATAAGCACAGTAGAAGAACAAACCTCCTTGCCTATAATCCGTTCCTGTCCGGAACTCGTTGATTAAATTGTTCTGACATTCCCGGCATTGGTTGTTATGCCAATCGTGCGTTTTCGGGCATATGTACCAGTCCCGTGGATTACCCTTGATTCGGCTGCACTTCGGCGCATAGGGTTGGTTATCACGGAGGAAGGCATCAAACCGCTTCCGCTTGCTCAACAGAATGTTTTGTAGGCCGTCTTCAGTAAAAAGATCTGGCGCAAAACCATCATCAATGAAGAATCGGCGATAGTCGGCATACCCGTCATCGTCTACGATCGCCCACTCCACCTTCACGAGCCATTCGCAACCGTCGTCATCATGGTCTTCGGTGAGCTGCAGAACGACTGCTATATCTGTGGATCGCTGAGGAACAACTGAAGCGAGCGCGCGATTCGGCCACTTCCACACAAACTTGTTCTCATCATCCAGGCTGCTGGAGATATACTCATTCCCAAAGGCGTAGGTCTCATCGAACACCCAAATCACCTTATAGCCGGCCCTCGTGTAGAACTTATTGCGCAGTTCAAATTCACCGGCAGAAATCGGACTGTGCTGAAACTCAATGACATAGCCGCCCATCAAGATGTCTGCACGATGGCATTCGCCCCTGTGTTCCACGACAATCTCACGAACATTTTCGGGAAAACGCGATTGCCATCCTCGGTGCCATTCAGACATATCGTATTTCCAGTCATCCATACACGAGGTCACATGAGCGAAGTGCCACGAATTGACTTCGCCCTGGCGAGGAATCACCTGGT
>ENA-ORQX01001459-ORQX01001459.1-human-gut-metagenome-genome-assembly--contig:-NODE-1459-length-14691-cov-4.744329_pt1 | contig 14691 bp, 9 predicted proteins | sample MGYA00242170_ERZ509124 | MGnify/ENA primary metagenome ERZ509124 (study PRJEB26280, sample SAMEA2338647) | human gut metagenome | biome: human gut; feature: human-associated habitat; material: faeces... | reverse complement strand
CCCCTGCCATACCGGTCATGAACATGGCGCCCGTAATCGGCGTGAACTGGAAGCACGTCATCACGAGGAATTCGCCAATGCGACCCTGCTTGGGACCGGGTTGAGAATCCAACACCATGTTGATGGACTTGGCCACCGGCAACACAATGCCGCCCGAGCGAGCCGTCACACTCGGCATAGCCGGTGCGAGGATCAGATCAGCAACACCCAGACTGAAAGCAATCCCAAGCGAAGAGCCGCCGAACAAAGAAAGCATTTTGTAGGCGATGCGGCGTCCCAAACCCGATTCAACAAAGCCCAGAGACAGCACGTAAGCCGAGAAAATCATCCAGACCGTACCGGAAGCCAAGCCCGACAGTGCGGCACTGAAACTCAACGTATTGGTAAAGATCGTGACGGCAAGCGCTATGAACATCAAAGCGCCTGAAGCAATAGGAGCACACAGAATACCGATAATCGTGGCAACGAAAATGGCAAACATGTGCCAGGCCTGAACAGTCAGTCCTTCGGGAACGGGACTGACCCAGATGCCCAACAGCAAAACAATCGGAATCGCCCACTGCCACCACTTTACTTGTTTTTCAGCCATGACAATTTTCCTTTGATTTGATGCAAGACAGGCTGAACGATTTCTCATGTCGCCCAGCCCGAAAACAGTGACAGGAAAGTGCGGCAAGCACCTTCCCGTTAATCACTCCGTCAGATGTTTTCCCACTTGGCGACCACGCGGTCCACGAATTCGGGTGCAAGACCGATGTAGCTGTGCGGGTTGAGCATGAGGTCAACTTCCTCTTCCGTGAAGGCTTGCGTCACTTCCGGGGTCTGCATGAGGATCTGCTTTAAGGGAACTTCCTGTTCATAGGCCTTCATGCAGCTCTTGTAGACGATCTCGTGAGCCGTCAGACGACCGAGCTTGCGAGCCAGATGCATCATCACGCATTCGCTCATCATCAGCCCCTTCTGGGCATTGAGATTGCGTTCCATATGCTTTTCGTACACGATGAGGTTTTCAAGGATGTACTTGGACTTCTGCAATGCAGCGCCGAACATATGGCAAGCGCGCGGAATGGCTTCCCATTCGGACAGGAAGCAGCCCCAGTCGCGTTCGTTTTCACTCACCATCGATTCGACGATGGAGGGTGCAATGCTGCGCACATTGCGGCACAGAGCCAGCACGTTTTCCAGCACCGCCGGATTGCGCTTGTGCGGCATGGTGGAGGAACCGACCTTACCCATGAAGAACGGTTCTTCCAATTCAAGAATCTCGGTGTGCTGCAGAGAGAAAATTTCGTGGTTGATACGGCCGATCGTACCGGCGCAAATTGCAAGTGTGCTCACGAACTCAGCCTGGTTGTCGCGAGCAACGTGCCAAGCAATCGTCGGGACGTTCAAGCCCAGGATCTCCATCATGCGCTTTTGCGTTTCGAGTCCCTTTTCAGGCTGAGAAGCAAGCGTACCGACGGCACCGGCCATTTCACCGACGAACACGCGATCCTTCATCGCTTCGAGACGTTCGATGTCACGTCCGAGTTCATCAGCCCAAACGGCAGCCTTGTAGCCGAACGTGATCGGAATGGCATGCACGACGTGCGTACGGCCGGCCTGAGCGGTATTGCGATACTTCTTGGCCAGCGTCAGGCAGTGCTTAAGGCACTCCTTCATGTCGCGCAAGATCACCTGATAAGCATCGCGTTCGAGCAGCACCAAACCCGTGTCTACGATGTCCTGGCTCGTCGCACCCCAGTGTACGAATTCGCCCGCGTTATCCGGAAGCACCTTCTTGAAAGCCTTCAGAAGCGGGACAATCGTGATGGAGCTCTTGTAGAACTCGCCGATCGAGGCCAAATCAAGCAGATTGGCATCGGCGTACTTGTTAATAATGTCGGCCTTTTCCTTCGGAATCACGCCGAGTTCGCCCTGCGCCTTGGCCAAAGCCGCCTCGGTGTCAAGCCATTTCTGTGCCCAGGACTTGTCGCTGAAAATTTCACGCATTTCGTCCGTGCTGAACAAAAAGCCGTGAATGACGCTGTCAACTGCGCTGGAAGCCATTTTTCTCTCCTGTAGCTGTTTGAAAAAATCCAATGAGAACAAGCCTCAAACCGATTACGGCGTTGCTTGCCCCTTGCGGAGAATTTTCAAAAAAGAACTTTCGGAGATCGAAGAAACGCGTCAAATGATTTGATCAACATCAAAAGGTCGAGGGGGCTCGAAGATAAAAATCGTTAAAAATCAAAGGATTAACATTTGTTCCTTCTTTATTTCTTTCAATAGATCTTTGGAACAAATGCAAAAATACCCCATCAATCAAGGCTTTCTTTGATTTTGGAAAAACGTCTTAACAGAATTTAGTGGTACAAATACCTTGTCCGAAATCCGTATCGTTTCTACGCCAAGCGGCCTACACCAAAATGCGAAAAGAACTCTTGTGGCAGAAACTCGCCAACAAACTGGCGCATCGCATTGCAACCGGGTGCTATCCGCTGGGTTCTCAGTTACCCACGGAACTCATGCTTGTGGGAACAGAAAAAGTTTCACGCAACACCGTGCGGGCGGCACTACAGGAACTCAAAGCTCGGGGACTCATTGAGCGACAGGCGCACAACTGTACTCGTGTCATTTCAACGGGCGGTGCTCGTAATTTCCATCAGAAACTGTCGTCGCTTCGAGATCTTGACGATTTCGGTCATAACTACGGACGTCGCGTCATAGACATTGATTTCGTCACAGCTGATCGGCGTATGGCCGAAGCCATCAACTGCGCCGTCGGTGCCACCTTTCTACGCTTTGTCAACACGCGCACAAGCAACGACCCTGAAGATCCTGCCGTTGTCTGCACGAAAGTCTTCATCAACGCCGCCTACGGCGAAATCGTGACGCAAGCTCGGCAGCACCCCGAAACGCTCATCATCACCTTCATTGAAGAACTTTTTCACAAGCACTGTGTGCGAGTCAAGCAGTCCATTCAGGCTGTTGCGCTACCCGCCGACATTGCCAAAATTCTCGGCGCAACCGCCGGCGAACCGGCCTTGCGCATCCTTCGCCACTATCTTGACGCCAAAGAACAAGTCCTCGAAATTTCTGTTTCCTACCACCCGGGAAGACGCTATGCGTTCAACATGACGCTTGGGAAAAATTCGCGTTGATCGGGCATTCCTGGATACTGCTGAAAACAGGTATTGGCATAGAACAGACTATTGCAAAGCCAAATCTCTTGTCGTTGCAAAAATGCCAAACCTCCTAAAAAACGAGAACGGTGCTAGTCTAGACGTGTACGTGTAATGCGCCGTTTCGTGCCAAAAACACAAACGGCAAGATTGTTATGGCCTACCGTTTTGACAGCTTTTATATCGGCGGTGCTTGGGTCCACCGATGTTCTCACTCTCGAAAATCCCGCCACACGCGCTCCCTTTGCTACCGTCCCTGATGCCACGCCTGCCGATGCCGTTGCCGCCATTGAAGCAGCGGCCTCAGCGCTACCCGCTTGGTCTGCCACGCCGCTTGCCAAACGCGTTGATCTGATGCAAAAGGCCTTGGAAATCTTCAAAACCTACCGAGACGAAATCATTCGGCTTGAAGCTCTGGAATTGGGAGCGCCCGTCAGCTATTCGGCCAACGCACACTGCGACTATCAGTTCACCCGCATCGAGTCCTACATTCGCGAAAGCCAGAAGGTCGTTCTCGAAGAACAGTTCGAACAAAGCACCGTCGTTCGCGAGCCCATCGGCGTCATCGCCTGCATCACCCCCTGGAACTATCCGCTCGGACAAGTCGTCCAGAAAATCATCCCGGCACTTTTGATGGGCAACACGGTTGTGCTTAAACCCAGCCAGCACACTCCTCTGACAGCCTATCTTCTCGTGGATTCCCTTGATCGCGCCGGATTCCCGGCCGGAACCGTCAATCTGATCACGGGACGCGGATCAAAACTGGGCGACACGCTTGCCACACACCCGCTCATCGACATGATCTCCTTTACCGGATCGACGGCTGTTGGCATCAAGCTCAGTCAAAAGGCTCTGGAAGGTGTCAAACGCATTTCTTTGGAGCTCGGTGGAAAATCGCCTTTTATCTGGCTTCCGAGCGAAGACTATGAGCCTGCCATCAATCAGCTCTTTGGTTCCGTTTTCTACAACTCAGGTCAAACATGCACAGCCCTGACTCGCCTTCTGGTTCCTGAATCAGATCTCGAGAAGGTCAAAGCGCTGTTGCTGCGTCGCATTCCGCAACTCGTCGTGGGCGATCCGATGGATCCCAAGACAAACATCGGACCGATGGCTTCCAAAGCGCAATACGACAAGGTGCTCTCGTACATTGAACTCGGCCAATCGGAGGGCGCCGAATTGCTCTGCGGCGGTCGAGCTCCTGAAGCCGGCAAAGGCTACTTCATCAAGCCGACGGTCTTTGTCAACGTCACCAATTCCATGCGCATTGCTCGTGAAGAAATCTTCGGTCCCGTACTTTGCGTGATCACGTACAAGACGGTCGATGAGGCCGTTGCCATTGCCAACGATACCCCCTATGGCCTAAATGCCGCCGTTTTCGGCGAACGTGAGCTCGCTTTGTCCGTGGCCAAACGCATCAAGGCCGGCAATGTCTACGTCAACGGAGGTCCGCGCGATGTAACTGCTCCCTTCGGCGGCTACAAACAAAGCGGCATCGGACGCGAAGGCGGCCGCTATGGTTTGATGGAATTCACACAACTCAAAGCAACGTTTGATCGTTGATTACTTGTCAACTCACAGAAGGCGGCCTTTCAAGGCCGCTTTCTCGCTTCCGCTAAATCTGCCAGAGACTGTGGGCCACAACATCGTCAGACAAAAACCGTTGATGTGGCGTCATACAAATCAACACGCCGTCACCACGGGCCTTAAACCGGACCATGCCGCCTTTGTGCTGTTTAAAGCGCGTCAGTCCGCACTCAAGATCCTTGAGTGCCTGCTGCAAAGTCTGGTCCGGAGATTCAGACAACCAGAGGCTTGAATCATCCTTCTTCCAGCCAACCAAATGAGAAGCCAGTTCCTTGTAGGAGACAAACGGCCGTTTGTTTTCAAGCTGCCGAATCTGAATTTCAACTGCCTTGTTATAGACGTAGCGGCAATTACCTACAAACTGGGCACACTTAGCCCTCTGTTCGGGCTTCAGAATGAGTTCGAATTTGTAGGCGCAGTTGACTTTCGTGCGCGAGATCTTACCAAAGAGCAGAATTTTGTATACTTTTTCACAAATCTCAACGCCATTCATCCGCCAGCTCACGCAGGCGGTCTTCTGGCGTTAGTCAGTTGAAGTTTTCCGAGAGATGCGCGATTTCTTTCTCGGCCGTTCTGGGAAAATACATGATGATCCTCCTGAGACTTTACTTCTCGGAAAAATCCTATCGTTCACTATGGGAAAATCCGATAGTCAATGATCGAAAAATTCCATAGTCAGTCTTGTCAGCTCTTGCGACATTTGTCCAATGCAAAGACCTCGTTAAGCTTCGCGAAGTTTTTGGGTTGCCATAATCAGCGCTTCTTGATTCGGTTCCCCATTGTCTGCCATGTTGAAGAAAACCTGCCTTGCCGCATTCTCTCTGAGTCTTTTTGTTCCGCTTGCCAACGCCACTGCCTACACCGACAAAGTCGCTGAGATGCAGGCTAAATACGAGCTTGCCGTCAAAGGAGACAAAGCCGCGGCCGCCTACGTCTGCCGCCAAGGCAACCTGCCGCAGCTCAAAGTGCGCCTCATTGATCGCGACAAGCACGCACAAGCCTGCCGCCAGTATGCTCAAAACATCGCTTCTGATCCGCAGGTCTACCGCTGGTTTATGGAATGGTCGATGCACCTGCCCCACGAATTGATCGGACCGGTCTTTAAGAACCTCACCGACGCCGGCATCTATCCCGTCAACAAGATCAACTATCTCTTTGCCTCTTGGCTCTACGGCGAAAAGAAAAGCGTGGTCAATTTGAGCGAAGCCGAAAGCACCAAGCTCTACCAGAACTGGGTCACTGAAAACTACAAAGCCGGGCACCCCGGTTTTGCAGGCCTCTATGTTTTTCTTAAAACCGAGAAAAACGGCAAAAGCAGCCTTTCTGACGCAGAAATCGACAAAATTGTCGACAATTGCCTGCAAAAGAAGGACTTTGACTCCTTAAAACTCTTCTACTCACGCCTGGGCGAAGGCAACTACGAGGCCGTTGAAAAGAAACTCAACGGCAAGCCCACGCATTCCTCACTCGATATTGCGCGAGCGCTCACGCAAGACAAACTCAAGCTCACGCCCGAACAGTTTGCCGCCATTGTGAAGTCCGCCATTGAGTCGGCCGATGAACGCACACTTGACTCGGACTACACCACGCTTTGCAAAATTGCCCTGGAAGTCAACGACAAGTCCGTGCAAAAAACGCTTTTTGAGAAAATGCTCGCCTACCGCATTGATCCTGCGAAGATCGCCGGTGCCATGGATGCGGCAGTGCTTGAGAGCGTCGTCAAAAACGAATTCAACAAAGACGGCTGGGCCGAAGCGGCCATGGCCTCCGTTTATCTCTCCACGGACGACTATCACAAAGCCATCGAAGCCTTTCAAAAGGCAAGCAAATTGGGTTATACGGGAGAAAACCTGCTCTTTAAGCTCGCCGACAGTCTCTTTCACGACGCCAAGGGCAATGTCTCGGCTCAAGACACGCTTGACGCCTACCGGTTCCTTGCCAAGAACTTCTTTTATCCGATCGGTGATCTGGGCATGAGCTTTGAGCTCTATCAGCTCGAGAAATTTGCCAAAGCCACAGGCCAGGAAAATCGTATCGTCGAGTACTATCAAGACAAGTTCGATCATGCTTCCAGCGCCAAGGAAAGCATGGAGATTGCCTATCGCATCGCCAAGCATCAGGCTCAAAGCGGTACGGTTTCACAGGGAGATCTCGCCGCCCAACTTGAAAAGGCCTACCAAGAAATCTCCAGCATCCGCTTTATTACCGCCAATGGCGATGATCCCCGTAAAAAGCCGAGTGCCGCACAAAGCATTGCCAACGGGTTCATCGACGCGTCGCTCTTTGGTATCAACTGCTCGGAAGCCGTGAAGTGGTACCAACGCACACTCTCGGGCATTCTTGAGACAACCGATCCCAAGGACTTGGCAGCCGTCTATCAGGACATGGGACGCTGCTACCTGTGGGCTCCCGATGGCGATGCGCTCAAGCGCGATCCCATCAAGGCTCGAGAAGCATTGAAGAAAGCCTATTCGCTCGTTGAAAAGGGAGACTTTCCGGTCTACCGCGGTGAAATGCCGCACCCGGCTCGCCTGCAGGAAATTGCGAGTCTGCTCACCGACAGTTGTCTGGAAACAGGAAACGAAAAAGAAGCCTTGGACTGGGCCAACCGTGCCGTCACGATCAAGTTCGGTACGAGCGACGTGATTGCCGCCGATGCGGCGTACACCGTAGGGCTTTACTTCGAAAGCAAAGGAAACTATCAGTCTGCACAACACTGGTACGGACTGCTTAAAGAAAAGAGTTCGGCCGGCAGCGACACCAATCTTGCCAACCTGTACTTCTCCGGCAAAGGCGTGAAACAAGATTTCGGAAAAGCCGCTTCGCTCTATCAATCGGCCTTCTGCAAGGCTCCCGAACCCATGCACGCCAACAATCTGGCTCTTGTCTATGCCGAAGGCAAGGGCGTCAAACAAAATCCGAGCTACGCTTATGCGCTCTACAACCTCTCAGGAGACACCCGCGCCAAGCACGGCATGATGATGCTCGACGAGATGCTTTTAGCCGATCAAAAGCAACAGGCCCAGACGCTTAACATGAGAGAAATTCTCTGCAAATAAGCACTGTTCTCGGAAAAAGAGCCGGTTTTCGATTGAATTCCGGCTCTTTTTTGCGAAGTTTGCTGAAAACGACTACGCCTTAAGTGTTTCGGAGATGAACTTCTTCACCGCTCCGACATCGGCCGGCATCACCGTGACGTGTTGTTCGCGATTTTCGATACCGACATAGCTTGAAGGCACTTCGGGAGCCGCGCCGATCGCTTCCTGAATTGTTGCGGCGAACTTCGCCGGAAGCGCTGTTTCCAAAGAAAGCATCTTGACGCCTGCGCGCTCGTATTGCCGTGCGGCAAAAATGCCGTCGGCCGTGTGCGGATCCACGATGAGGCCTTCTTTTTCAAAGACTTCACGAATCGTATTGATGCGATCGGCATGAGTGCTCTTGGCCGACACGAAGCCGCTTTCGCGTACTTGCGCCATTTCGCTCTCAGTAAGAGCAAAACCACCCTTAAGAGCAAGCTGTGTCCAAAGTTCCCTGATGCGCCCGGCGTTGCGCCCGACGATATCGTAGATATAGCGCTCGAAATTGCTCGCCTTGGAAATATCCATCGAAGGAGAGCTCGTCACGAACGTATGTTCGCTGTCGCGCACACGGTAGACACCGGTCTTGAAGAACTCGTCGAGAACGTCATTTTCGTTTGTCGCCACCACGAGTCGTCCGATCGGCAGTCCCATCTGCTTGGCAATCCAGCCGGCCAGGATATTTCCGAAGTTACCAGACGGAACCGTGACGTCAATCACTTCACCAGGCTTTTCCGTGACTTCCAGCCAGCCCTTGAAGTAATAGACGACCTGCGCCGAAACGCGGGCCCAATTGATGGAATTGACCGTGCCGATGTTGTAGGTTGCCTTAAAGCCGGCATCCTGACTGCAGGCCTTGACGATATCCTGCGCGTCGTCAAACGAACCTTTGACCGCGATATTGAAGATATTGGGGTCCTTGAGGCTGTACATCTGGGCTCGCTGAAACGCGCTCATGCGTCCCTCAGGAGAGAGCATGAAGACGCGCACGCCTTTGCGCCCGCGCATGGCGTATTCGGCAGCCGACCCGGTATCCCCCGATGTGGCCCCCAAAATATTGAGTTCCGTGTTGCGCTTTTCGAGGATGTATTCAAAGAGCGCTCCAAGGTACTGCATCGCCATGTCTTTGAAAGCAAGCGTCGGGCCATTGGAAAGTTCCAAAATGCGAATCTTGCCGCCGTTAATGGACCGCGTCGGCGTGATCTTGGAAAAGTCCTCCCCGGTGCGGCCGTTGTTGTAGACATCCTCGCGGTACACGCCCGCAAGCATAGTCTTGAGCGTATCTTCCTCAATATCGGTTGCAAACAAACGCAGGATCTCAAACGCAAGTTCTGCGTAGGACAAATGACGCCAATCCTCAAGATCGGTCTTGGTGACCTGCGGATAAATGCGGGGCATGAAAAGACCGCCGTCAGCCGCAAGTCCCTTGAGCACGATGTCACTGTAGCCCGCGCCCTCGTCTTCGCCGCGCGTGGACTGATAGGTCATTGCGTATTTGATTGCCATTTCTCGGCTCCGAATTAATTGAGTTCTTCCTTGCGGATCATCACTACTTTGCCCCGCGTGCTCGGCAGCGCTTCAATGGCTTCAATGGCTGCCGTCACAGATCCTTCCAGAGCGCTGTGCGTCATCGCCACGATCTCCGTGTCTTTTTCGCCGATCACAGCTTCGGGCTGCAGCACCGACTCAATCGAGATTGACTGTTCGGCAAAAATGCGAGCCACCTGTGCGAGCACGCCCGGTTCATCGGCCACAGGAATGCGCAGATAATAAGAGCTCACCGTTTGACTCATCGGCAACCAACCGAGTTGCGTCGTTTCCTGATTGTGTTCTGCGGGCTTAAGCGCCTGAGCGTCGCCCGCTGCCGTCATACGCACGATGTCCACCAAATCGGCTACCACGGCCGAGGCAGTGGGCTCGGCACCGGCGCCACGTCCGTAAAAAAGCGTGCTGCCGACAGCGTCGCCCTTGACAACCACCGCGTTCATCACGCCTTCGACGTTGGCTAGCAGTCGGCGCATCGGCACCAATGCTGGATGAACTCGCAACTCTATGCCGTGTTCCGTACGCTTGGTAATGCCCAAAAGTTTGATGCGGTAGCCCATGTTTTCCGCATAACGGATGTCAGTCGCCGTCAGTTTTGTGATGCCTTCGACTGTCACGGCATCAAAGTTAACGGGCGTTCCGAAAGCCAGTGCACTTAGGAGCGTGATCTTGTGCGCCGCATCAATCCCTTCGATGTCAAACGTGGGGTCGGCTTCTGCGTAGCCCAAGGCCTTGGCCTGCGCAAGCGCCTCTTCGAAGGAAAGCCCCTTGTCACGCATGGTCGACAAAATGAAATTGCAGGTGCCGTTGATGATGCCGGCGATCCATTCGATGCGGTTGGCGGCAAGGCCTTCGCGCAAACTCTTAATGATCGGAATGCCCCCTGCCACGGCAGCTTCATAAGATACGGCCACTCCCTTTTCGGCTGCCGCCGTGAAAATTTCATTGCCATGCAACGCAAGAAGCGCCTTATTGGCCGTTACGACATGCTTGCCGGCGGCAATGGCTTCAAGCACCAGACTCTTGGCTGGCTCAATGCCGCCCATTACTTCCACGACGATGTCGATTTCCGGATCACTGACCAGATCGTGCCAGTCTTTAGAGAGCGTCACTCGTTCGTCAACGATGCCGCGAGCGCGATCAATATTGCGACAAACCACGGTCTTGACTTCAATGGGAGCACCGGCTCGGCGCGAAAGTTCCTGTGCGTTACGCTTAAGAACGGCATACGTGCCGCCCCCTACGGTTCCGAGTCCGGCGATGCCGATTTTGACTGCTTCCATTGTTTCTTTCCTTTTGTTTTGCAATTGTTCGGGCGCTTTCGTTTGGCCGAAGACAAAAATGAATGCGCTTTCTGTGATTGTATTGATCTGTTGCGCCGCGCACCTCGGCGCTATTGCGTAGCCGAGAAAAAATTATGCGGCGCCTTCCAGTAACAAAGACGCCGCTTTTGTTTGCTTTGACCGATCAGCCTTTCACGGGTTCGGGACGAGGAGCATCCGGGTCGATAAGACCGTCTTTTCTGAACATGTGTTTGATACCGTGCAGTGCCTGACGAATTCGGAATTCGTTTTCAATCAACGCGATGCGCACATGATCGTCACCATATTCCCCGAAACCGATACCTGGGCTCACAGCCACCTTGGCGTCTTCAAGAAGGCGCTTACTGAACTCCACGGAACCGAGCTTGCGATACGGTTCGGGGATCTTGGCCCAGATATACATGGATGCTTTCGGGCACTCGACCGGCCAGCCGATTTCGTTGAGTCCCTTCCAGAGAATATCGCGGCGCTTCTGATACTTCAGACGCACCTCCTCGACACAACTCTGATCACCCTCAAGCGCCTCAATGGCTGCAACCTGCAGCGGCGTGAACGTTCCGTAGTCGTGGTAGCTCTTAATACGAGCCAATGCATGCACCAGCTCCTTGTTGCCGACCATGTAGCCCAGTCGCCAGCCTGCCATGTTGTACGATTTAGACATCGTGAAGAATTCGACGGCAATGTCCTTAGCGCCCGGCACCTGCATAATCGAGGGAGCCTTGTAGCCATCAAAACAGATATCGGCGTATGCCAGATCGTGCACAACCCAAATGCCATAGCGCTTACCGAGTTCAACGACCTTGGCCAGAAAATCGAGTTCCACGCACTGCGCCGTCGGGTTGGACGGGAAACCCAGAATCATCATCTTGGGGCGAGGCACGGTTTCCACAATGGCGCGCTCAAGTTCTGCCAGAAAGTCGACGCCCGGAATCATTTTGACCGAACGGATGTCTGCGCCCGCAATAATCGCACCGTAGATATGAATGGGATAAGAAGGGTTAGGTACGAGCACCGTGTCGCCACGATCCGTACAAGCAAGCATCAGGTGTGCAATACCTTCTTTGGAGCCGATCGTCACGATGGCTTCCTCATCGGGATCGATGTCGACGTCGAACTTACGCTTATACCAATTGCTGATTGCTTTGCGCAGACGCGGAATGCCTTTGGAAACCGAGTAGCCGTGCGTATTGTCGCGCGATGCGACTTCAATCATCTTATCGACAATATGCTTTGGAGTCGGACCGTCGGGGTTACCCATCGAAAAGTCAATGATGTCTTCTCCTCGACGACGAGCTGCCATCTTGAGAGCGCCCGTAATGTTGAAGACATACGGCGGCAGCCGTTTGATGCGAGAAAAGTCGGAATTCATATGGGTCTCCCAGAAATTTTTCAATCCGAATCAATCGGATACATCGGGAGATATTAGCAGGAGCCCAAAGACACAACACTTCGAAATAACTTTTTCGAAGCTCTCTAGACCAAACGGTGCAAAGCGATACCTCCAAATAACTACGAGATTAATCTCAGTCGGCCAGAAGTTTTCCGGGGTTCAATATGCCCTTGGGGTCAAAAACGCGTTTGATGGCACCCATCAGTTCCAATTCGAGCGGATCTTTAAGCTTGAGAAAGTGCGCACGCTTGAGTTGTCCGATGCCGTGTTCGGCAGAAATCGAACCGTTGTGGCGACTCACAACCTCGTAGACCGTCTCACGGATGCCCTCTTCATTTTCAAAGGCCAGATTGGGCGGAATGGAGCCGATATTAAAGTGCAGATTACCGTCGCCGAGGTGACCGAACACGGAAGGATCAATCCAGTCGAAACGCGCGTTGAGTGCGGCAAGCGCTTCGTCGACAAAAGCGGCGATGTCACTGATTTCGATACTCACGTCATTGTGCAGATTGCCGCCCACGTGTGCGTCTGCACTCGGAATCGACTCGCGAATCGCCCAAAAAGCCCGGCTGTCCTTGACCGAATTCGACAAAAAGGCGTCTACCACATTACCCTTCTCGAACTGTTTTTCAAGAATAGATTCCAGCGGATTGCAACCGGGGTCTCGAGCATAACTCAATTCCACCAGGCACCACCACGGCGCCGATGAAACGTCGCCGGGCAACGTCACCGACTCAATCTGCTCGCCCACGCGCTCAATGCACTTGGCCTGCATCAGCTCAAAGCCGGTCAGCGCCGGACCGGCAGCAGTTTTCACAGAAGCCAACAATTCGCAGGCTTTATGCGGATCTTCTACACCCACCAACGCCGTGCAGGTGGTCTGCGGAAGATTAAAGAGCTTGACGACGGCACGCGTGATAACACCCAACGTTCCTTCGCTGGAAATAAAAAGCTGCTTCAGATCGTAGCCCGTGTTGTCTTTGCGGAGCCCTCGCATCATGTTGACGACACGACCGTCGGCAAGCACCACTTCCAGGCCAAGCACCAAATCACGCGTGTTGCCGTAGCGAAGAACAGCCGTACCGCCCGCGTTCGTTGCAATGCAGCCGCCGAGACATGCTGTTCCTTCGGCCGCAAAGCTCAAAGGAAAGAGCCGACCGGCCTCTTGTGCCGCTTGTTGTGCTTTTTCAAGAACCACACCGGCCTGTACCGTCATGGTATCGTTGACCGCATCAATCTCCTCAATTTTGTTCATGCGTGAAAGCGACAACAAAATCGCGTCGCCCTTTGGCGAAGGGGTTCCTCCTCCCACCAGACTCGTGTTGCCCGACTGAGGCACCACAGGCGTGCCCGTGCGATTGGCCCAGGCAAGCACCTGGGCAACTTCTTCGGTATTGCCCGGACGAACCACGGCGGGCGTCTTGCCGAAGAATCGGTTGCTCCAGTCGACCAGATAGCCGGCGGTGTCGGCATCTTCGGTGAGCACATTGTTTTCGCCCACAATGGCGCGCAGTTCGGCAAGCATGTCCATCTTTTTCTCTTTCCTGTCTTTGTTCGTTATTCGTTTTGCCTTTGAGGAACGCGGCACAAACCTAAGCAACGTCAAACGTAGCAGCCGGCAAGCAGTCCCAGAATACGGTCGCAGCGATTCGTAGCCGATGACGTCGGGATATCTGCAGCCTGCGCTCCGGGGCGACGAGCTTTGCGAACTTGCGCCTTTTGCACGCGTACCGAACCGTCTTCGTCAATGATGAACTCCACGGCGGAACTGCCCGAAGTCAGTCCCAGAAAATCGCGGATGTTCTTCGGTACGGTCACTTGTCCCTTGATCGTTAAGCGCTGGCTCATTTTTTCACTCCTGTTTAGCCGATTTGTCCCCATCGGACGGGTTCGGCAAGTCGGATTAAATCCACCCTGTTTTCACACACAAAAAAAGCCATCCAATCCATTTCGATCAGACGGCCGTTGTATCCGTTTGGTTGCCTAATCAAGGCCACATCCGCTGTCTCTGAGAGAAGCGTTTCCACCTTGCCCGGACGGAGCAGGTTGGCGCAGACTTTTGGTTTCTGCTTCGAAATGTACCGCTCATCTTACAGATCCGGACAACTCCGCACAATAAGGCATATTGCCTATGTCGGCATGGCACTCAAAAGCACAACGTTATGGCATTTAACGAACAGACAAAACGGGCGCCTTTTCGTTTGAAGGAAAAGACGCCCTGCAAGCCTTCGTCTTGTGCGCGATTACGCTTCAGGAACCAGCTTTTCAACGCCGCCCATGTAAGGACGCAAAGCTTCGGGCACCGTCACGGAACCATCGGCATTCTGGTAGTTTTCAAGCACAGCCACAAGCGTACGGCCCACAGCAAGGCCCGAACCGTTGAGCGTATGGACAAAGTGCGTACGACCGTCGGCGTCCTTGTAGCGAGCGCCCATGCGGCGAGCCTGGAAGGCTTCGCAGTTGGAGCAGGAACTGATTTCGCGATAAGTGTTCTGAGCAGGCAGCCACACTTCAAGGTCATAGGTCTTGGCCGAGCCAAAGCCCATGTCGCCGGTGCACAGCAATACCTTGCGATACGGCAGGCCGAGCTTCTTGAGGATGTTTTCGGC
>ENA-ORQX01001446-ORQX01001446.1-human-gut-metagenome-genome-assembly--contig:-NODE-1446-length-14780-cov-3.755993_pt1 | contig 14780 bp, 14 predicted proteins | sample MGYA00242170_ERZ509124 | MGnify/ENA primary metagenome ERZ509124 (study PRJEB26280, sample SAMEA2338647) | human gut metagenome | biome: human gut; feature: human-associated habitat; material: faeces... | reverse complement strand
ACGCAGGCGCCGCCGATGATGTCCGTTGCGGGTATGATTTCGATTTTCATGTCGTCAGAGTTTTAGGAAATTGCGTAGTATCCGCTCGCCCGCCCGCCCGCTCTTTTCGGGGTGGAACTGCGTGCCGAAGAAATTGCCGCGCCCCAGGGCGGCGCTGAAGATCCCTCCGTAGTCGGTTTGGGCGATCGTGGCGTCGCACGCCTGCGCCGCGAAGGAGTGGACATAGTAGAGGTAGGTGTCTTCGCCGAGGCCGTCGAAAAGCGGGCTGCGGAGCCTGCCGACGGTGTCCCAGCCTACGTGGGGAATCTTCAGCGGATTTTCCCCGCCTCTCAGCCGCACGACGTGCGCGGGGAAGATGCCCAGGCAGCGGGTGTCTCCCTCCTCGCTGTCCAGGCACATCAGCTGCATGCCGATGCAGATGCCCAGTACGGGTTGCGTCAGGGTGGGGATGAGCGCATCCAGTCCCCGTTCGCGGAGTTTGGCCATTGCCGACGAGGCTTCGCCCACGCCCGGGAGGAGCACCCTGTCCGCCTGCCGCAGCACCGCGGCGTCGGACGTGACCGTAAATTCGGCGCCGATGCGCCGCAGGGCATTGGCCACCGAACGCAGGTTGCCCGTATCGTAATCCGTGATCGCTATCATAGTATGCCTTTGCTGCTGGGTATGTCGTATCCGAAGCCGGTGCGTGCCACGGCCATGCGCAGCGCACGCGCGAAAGCCTTGAAGATCGCCTCGGCCTTGTGGTGGTCGTTCCCGCCGCGCGCCGAAATCTGCAGGTTGCAGCGTGCCGCGCAGCAGAGCGAGTGGAAAAAGTGGCGGAACATCTCCGTCGGGACGTCCCCGACCCGCTCGCGGCGGAATTCGGCGTCCCATTCGAAGTCGATGCGCCCCCCGAAGTCGAGCAGTACCAGCGCCCGGCAGTCGTCCATCGGCAGTGCGAAGCCGTAGCGGCCGATGCCCGCCTTCGACCCCAGGGCGCGGTCGATGGCCTCGCCCAGCACGATCGCCACGTCTTCCATCGTGTGGTGCTCGTCGATGTCCAGGTCGCCGTGCGCCTCCACCGTGAGCGACACCCCGCCGTGGTGGGCGATCTGGGTCAGCATGTGATCCAGGAACCGCAGCCCGGTGGAAATCCCGTCGCCGGGGGCGGCCCCGCAGGTACCGAAGCCCCGGCCGTCGAGGTCTATGCGTACGGTGATCTGCGTTTCGCGCGTTTCGCGCGTCACGACGACCCGCCGTTCCCCGCGGCGGATGTATTCCGCGATCTCGGCCCACGAGTCCGTGATGAGCACGCATGCCTCTTCCGCGCCCGCTTCCCGCAGCATCCTGCGTCCTTCGGCGGCAGGCGCCAAAAGGATGCCCTTCGCCCCGAGGTTGCGCGCCAGCAGGATGTCGGTCGCCCGGTCGCCGACGACGTAGCTCGTCCCGAGGTCGTACGACCCGTCCGTGTAGCGGCCGAACATGCCCGTACGGGGTTTGCGCGTCGGGGCATCGTCGCTTTCGAACGTGCGGTCGATGAGCATGTCGTCGAACGCGACGCCTTCGCCTGCGAGCGTGCGCAGCATTTTTTCGTGCGGCGGCCGGAAATCCTCCTCCGGGAAGGCCTCCGTGCCCAGCCCGTCCTGGTTCGTCGCCATCACCAGCTCGAAATCCAGCCCCCGGAGCGTCCGGAGCGCCGAGATCGCACCGGGTATGAATTCCAGCTTTTCGAGGCTGTCGACCTGGTAATCCGCGGGCGGCTCCGCGATCACGGTGCCGTCGCGGTCTATGAAGAGCGCTTTTTTCATGGGCGGAAATTTTTGACGGTTTCCAACATGCGGTCGTTCTCCTCCGGGCGCCCGACCGTGATGCGCAGGCAGCCTTCGCAACCTGCGATCCGCGAACGGTTGCGGACGATGACCCCCGCTGCGACCAGCTCCCGGTACAACGGGTCGGGTGCCGCGGTCTTTACCAGCAGGAAGTTGCCTTCCGACGGGTAGACCTGCCCGATGCAGGGGCATGCCGCGAGTGCCGCCGCCAGGCGCGAGCGTTCGGCGCGGATCGCCGCGACCTGGGCCGAGATGTCCCTGCGGAGCGATTCCGCGACGGCCCGCTGCGTGAGCGTGTTGATGTTGTAAGGGTATTTCACCCGGCCGAATAGGCCGGCGATCTCCTCCGAGGCGAAAGCCAGTCCGAGCCGCAGCCCGGCCATGCCCCACGCCTTGGAGAGCGTCTGGAGGACGATCAGGTTCGGAAACTCGCCGAGCCGCGGCAGGAACCCGCCGCCGTCGGCGAAGTCGATGTAGGCTTCGTCCAGCACGACGATGCCGTCGAAGCGGCGGAGCAGGCTTTCGATCTCCTGTGCCGGGAACGCATTGCCCGTGGGGTTGTTGGGCGAGCAGAGCCATATCAGCTTCGTGCGCTCGTCGGCTGCCGCCAGCAGCGCCCCGACCGGGAGCGAGTAGCCGGCTCCCAGCGGCACTTCGCGCATCTGCACGTCGTTCGTCGCAGCCGCCACGCGGTACATCCCGTAGGTCGGGGCGATCGACACGGCGTTGTCCAGCCCCGGCCGGCAGAAGATCCGGAATGCGAGGTCGATGGCCTCGTCGCTGCCGTTGCCGAGGAAGATCCGCCCGGCGTCCACGTCCTTCAGTTCTGCGATCAGGGCTTTCAGCGCCCGCTGGTGCGGGTCGGGGTAACGGTTCACGCCGTTGTCGTAGGGGCTTTCGTTGGCGTCGAGCCATACGTCGATCCCGCCGCCCGCATATTCGTCGCGGGCTGTGGAGTAGGGTTGCAGCGCCAGGATGTTGGGGCGCACCAACTGCGACAGCGGTTTCATAGTATCCCTCCTTTCATCCGGACGCGCACGGCGTTGGCGTGTGCGTCGAGCCCTTCGGCCTCGGCCATGGCCGTGATTGCGGGCGCCAGCGCGTCGAGCCCGTCGCGCGTCAGCTCCTGGAATGTGATCTTGCGCATGAAACTGTCGACGTTCACCCCGCTGCAGGCACGGGCCCAGCCGCCCGTGGGCAGCGTGTGATTGGTGCCCGAGGCGTAGTCCCCGGCGCTTTCGGGCGAGTAATTGCCGATGAAGACGCTGCCCGCGGCCGTGATCTTGGCGGCGATGCCCCATGCGTCGCGCATCGAGACGATCAGGTGCTCCGGGGCATAGGCGTTGGCGAACGCAATCTGCTTGTATTCCTCGTCGAACAATACGATCCGGCTGTTGGCCAGCGAATTGCGGATCGCCTCGCCGCGGCTGAGATACCGGATCTGCTCCTCGACGGCCCGGGTTACCTGCCGTGCGAAACGCTCCGTCCGGCAGACCAGGATGGCCTGGCTGTCGTCCCCGTGCTCGGCCTGCGACAGCAGATCGGCGGCGACGAATTCCGCCCGGGCGCTGTTGTCGGCCAGCACCATCACCTCCGAAGGGGCCTGCCGGCAGGTCTACGGCCACGGCCTCGGTGCTTACCAGCTGCTTGGCGCGGGTGACGTACCGGTTTCCCGGGCCGAAGATTTTTTCCACGTGCGGGATGCTTTCCGTGCCGTAGGCCATGGCGGCCACGGCCTGCGCCCCGCCGACGGCGAAGATGCGGTCGACGCCGCACAGGTCGGCGGCGAAAAGCACCTCGGGGGCGATCTTCCCGCCGCGCCCGGCCGGGGTGCAGAGTATGACCTCGCCGCACCCGGCGATCCGGGCGGGGAGGGCGAGCATCAGCACCGTCGAGAAGAGCGGGGCATTGCCGCCCGGGACGTAGAGCCCCACGCGGCCGATGGCTACGGCACGCTGCACGCACCGCACGCCGGGCATCACTTCGATGTCGACCTGCGGCGGGAGCTGTGCCCTGTGGAAGGCTTCGATATTGGACTTGGCGATCGCCAGCGCCGTCTTGAGCCGTTGCGGCACGGCTTTGGCCGCTTCGGTGCGCTGTCTGCGGGAAACCTCGAACCTCTCGGGGACGTAACCTTCGATGCGGGCCACGAGGTCGCGCAGCGCCTTGTCGCCGCCCGGGCGCACGTGTGAGAGGAGGGCGGCGACCCGTTCCGTGATTTCGCCCTCCTGTCGCGTGCAGCGGGCCGTGAGGGCCGGCCATTCACGGCGCGGCGGGTTGTTGTGGATTTTCAGCATTTCCATATCCGGGTGTTTTTCGGGGTCAGCGGATCATGTTTTCGAGCGTCAGCACCAGGATGTCCTCCGCGCCGATCTCCTTGAGCCGTTCGATGCGTTCCCAGAGCTGGGATTCGCTGATCACGGCGTGTATCGAACACCATCCCTCCTGCGCCAGCGGCAGGATCGTGGGGCTGCGCATGCCGGGCAGGATGACGATTGCTTCCTGGAGTTTCTCCGCCGGGAGGTTCATCAGCACGTATTTCATGCCCCGGCTTTCGAGGATGGAGTTGAAGCGGAAGGTGAGCTGTGCCGTTTCACGGCGCTTCGCCTCGTCCATTTCCGGGTTGGCGATCAGCACCGCTTCGGAATAAAAGACCTTCTCGACTTCGACCAGCCCGTTCGAGATGAGCGTGCCGCCCGACGATACGATGTCGAAGATCGCGTCGGACATCCCGACCGCCGGGGCGATCTCCACCGAGCCCTCGATGGTGTGTATTTCGGCGTCGATGCCCTTTTCGGCGAAGAACCGCGTGAGGATGTTGGGGTAGGAGGTGGCGACGCGCTTGCCGCGGAAATAATCCAGCCCTTCGTATGCCACCGTGCGTTCCACGGCCAGCGAGATGCGGCAGTTCCCGAACCCGAGATCCATCGCCTGCTCTACGCGGAATCCTTTCTCCGCCACTTCGTTCAGCCCCACGATGCCCAGGTCGGCGACGCCCATCGCCACGGCCTGCGGGATGTCGTCGTCGCGCAGGTAGAGCACTTCCAGCGGGAAGCCCCCGGCGCGCGAGATGAGTTTGCGTTTGCTTTCGGCGACGCGGATGCCCGCCTCGGAGAGCAGTTCGATGCTCTGTTCGTTGAGTCGGCCCTTGGCCTGGATTGCGATTCTCAGCATTTTTGTCTCGTTTTTGGCACACCGCCCGCGGCATAAGCACGAAAAAAGCCCACCCGCAGGAGGTGAGCTTCGTATATACTTTTGTTAAACTTATGGTTCCGTTTACATGTACATATCCGTCTTACCCCTTCGGAAAGTGGTGATGGTGATGATGGATATGGTGAAATATTGTCATATATGCTGTCGTTGGGACAAATGTATCTATTTTGTCCGAAAAAACAAAATTCCAAGTAAAATTTTTTAATATATTTTCAAAATCAGCCCTGGATACCCTCGGCGCGATCTTCGTCTGTCCCGTGCGGCCTGTTTCCGGTAGCGTGCGGCCGGTGCATGGAGTTTGCAGAAATTGCACGTCCGGCGTCCGGGTGTTTGCAATGCCGGTATTTGTGCCCTGCTGCCGGTCGTCTTCACCGTGTCCGTTTTTTTTGCTATTTTTGTCTGCCGGCAGACGGTTTCAGTGGGGCAGTTCGGCGCTTCGGTTTTACCTGTTGCCCCTGCTGCCGTGATTCCCGTGGGGTGGTTGCGGCCGCTCCGGGGGCGGGGCGGGCGGCGGGAGGAAAGTCCGGGGCTTATTCATCCGCTTCGCCGTATACCTTGCCGCGCAGTGCGTCGTCCGAATAGACGTGCAGGCTGTGCCCCGTGGGGCTCAGGCAGGTGATGCGGTGTATGTGGTTGTCGAAACACCCCGGTTTCCCGATTGCGAAGAACGCGCACGGGGCTTCGACCTCGGCGCTCTGCACCGGACGTGCCGTGCCGCCGCCTGCGGGTTCGAAGATTTCGAGCCGGAACCTGCCGTCGGCGAAGTGGTAGCCTGCGAATTGCGGGTGGGCGTGGATGCTCGTGCGGTTGCCCTCCTGCCAGCTCATCACGATCGCCTCCCATCCCGTTTCCGGCGATCGGCCCAGGTAGGTGCGGCGGTAGGCCGTCGCGGAATAGTCGTCGAATTCCGTCAGCGGGTGCCCCTCGAGCCAGCCGAGCACGTAGCCCTGTATTCGCTCGCCCAATGCGTCGTCGACGGGTTTCCTGCCGATGATCCCCAGCAGTCCGGTAAAAAACTCCCCGTACACGGCTGTGCAGGCCGAAGCCTCCTGCAAATCCTCCGCGAGTGTCGTCGCATGTCGTTCCTGTTTCATGGTGTTGTCCGTTTGGTGCAAAGATAGCTGGCCGCCCCGTGCAAACCTTCAGTAAAAATACTTATTCCTGCGCTGCATGTCGGTTTCCCGGGTGTGCGGGTGCTGCGCGGCATCTCTGCCGGGCGGCCTTTCCGGTCGCTTTGCCGTTCGTTCTCCCGTTTACCCCGGCCGTTTTTTCCGGCACGGCCCCCGGGCGGGCGCAAGCCGTTCCCCGATGTTGTTTTTTTAGTCGAAAAATGCCCTTCGATTGCGGCCGTACAGCCTTTTTTGCTATATTTGTAACTTAAATCCGAACGCTGACTCCGCTTATGACACCTCTCGCCGTTATCGCCACCGTATTGGGCTATATAGCCGTACTTTTTGTCGTCGCCTGGCTCTCGGGCCGGCGTGCCGACAATGCCGGGTTCTTCACCGGCAACCGGAGCACGCCGTGGTATATGGCAGCCTTCGCCATGATCGGGGCTGCAATCTCGGGCGTGACTTTCATCTCGGTGCCGGGCTCGGTCGCCGTCGATTCCTTCTCCTACATGCAGATGGTCGCCGGTTTCACCGTGGGGCAGCTGGTCGTCGCGTTCCTGCTCATCCCGACCTTCTACCGCCTCCGGGTGGTGTCGCTCTACGAATACCTCGACGGGCGCTTCGGCATCCTCTCGCACCATACCGGGGCATGGTTCTTCTTCGTGTCGAAGATGCTGGGTGCCGCGCTGCGTGTCTACGTGGTCTGCGCCGTCATGCAACTGCTGGTTTTCAGCCACTACGGGCTGCCCTTCTGGCTCAATGCACTGGTGACGATGCTCTTCGTCTGGCTCTATACGCAGCAGGGGGGTGTCAAGTCGCTCATCTGGACGGATACGCTCAAGACTTTCTGCCTGGTGGGCAGCCTCGTGCTGTCGATCGTCTTCATCATGCAGGCGCTCGGCATGTCGTTCGGCGAAATGACCCGCGAGGTCGCCGCGTCGCCCTATTCGCGGGTGTTTTTCTTCGACGACCCCTCCTCCGACCGCTATTTCTGGAAGATGTTTCTCGCGGGCGTCGTGCTGCTGATCTCCATGACGGGGCTCGACCAGGACATGATGCAGCGGAACCTGAGCTGCGCCACGCCGCGCGATTCGCAGAAAAACATCGTCCTGACGGCCGTCAGCCAGATATTCGTCATCTTCCTGTTCCTCGTGCTGGGTGTGCTGCTCTACATTTACATCGGCCGCACCGGCCTTGCCGTGCCCGCAAAGGGCGACCAGGTATTCTCGCTGGTGGCTGTCGAGGGCGGATTGCCGGTATTTGTTGGCATACTGTTTGTTGTGGGGCTTATTTCGAGTACTTATTCAGCTGCCGGTTCGGCGCTTACGGCCCTTACGACTTCGTTCACGGTCGACATCCTGCAAGGCACCAGGCGCTACGGTGACGAACGCCTTACCCGCATCCGGAAGGGCGTGCACGTCGGCATGGCCGTCGGCATGGCGCTGGTGATCCTCGGCTTCGAATACCTGGCCGACGACAGCGTCATCAACCTCGTCTACAAGGTTGCCAGCTATACCTACGGGCCGATCCTGGGTATGTTCGCCTTCGGGATGTTCACGCGCCTGAGAATCCGCGACGGCTGGATGCCCGTGGTCGCCGTCGCCGCCCCCGTGCTGAGCGCCCTCGTGCAATACTGGGCGCGCGAGGCGTGGGACTACCGGATCGGGTTCGAACTTTTGATTTACAATGCCGTCTTTACCATGGCCGGCATGTTGTTGCTTGCCAAGAAGAATGAAAACTAAATTCCTGTTGTTTTTTCTGCTGCTCTGCTTCGGCTGGCAGCAAGCCCCGGCCGCCGGGGTCGACGCCGTGACCCGCCGCGAGATCGGCCGTACGTTGTCGCGTATCGTCGCCCGTGAGGTTTCGGGCGGCTTTGTCCGGATCGAGGGCGTGGACGCCTCGCGCAAGCGGGTGCGCATTTACACCTCGGTGGGGCTTTCCTATTACCCGTTCCGCGAGCAGAACCTGCGGGCCATGTACGACTCGGTGCGTGCCGTCCTGCCGCCGGAGTACCGTAAAGCCTCCATCGAGCTTTATTCCGACAAGCGCGAAGTGCGGGGGCTGATCCCGATGGCCTACCGCACCGATGCCGAGTTCAGGAAACTGCTGCGCAAGAAGAAGGTCGTGCCCTTCGTCAACCGTTCGCAGCGGCCGCTCGTCGTCCGCCAGTCCTCGCCCGCAGCTCCCACGCAGGGGCTCTCCGGGCGCCATATCGCGCTGTGGCAGAGCCACGGACGCTATTTCGACCAGCCTGCGAACCGCTGGAAATGGCAGCGTTCGCGGCTGTGGATGACCTGCGAAGACCTCTATACCCAGAGCTATGTGCTGCCTTACCTGGTGCCGATGCTCGAAAATGCGGGAGCCTGCGTGATGTTGCCCCGCGAGCGCGATGTGCAGAAATACGAGGTGTTGGCCGACAACGATGCCGCCGGGCAATACGCCGAGACGGACGGCCCCGAGAAATGGCAGCCGGGCGGTGTCGGATTCGCGCATACGCGGCAGGTATACCGCACCGGCGAAAACCCGTTCCGGGATGGTACGACCCGCCGTGTGCGGACGGTTGCCGGGGGTGCCGAGAGCCGCGCCGCGTGGCGTGCCTCCATCCCCGAGCGGGGTGAATACGCCGTCTATGTAAGCTATGAAACGGTGCCCGGAAGCACCGACGACGCGCAGTATACGGTGCATCACCTCGGCGGCGAGAGTACGTTCGCCGTGAACCAGACGATGGGCGGCGGGACATGGATTTACCTCGGGCATTTCCTCTTCGGGCCGGGTGAGCAGCCGGTCGTGACGCTCACCAACCGCTCGCGTCAGGCGGGCCGCATCGTCTCGGCCGGCGGCGGCTACGGCAATGTCGCCCGCTCGGTCAGCGATTCGCTGCGCCGTCCCGGCGTCGAATATGCCGAGGAGACGAGCGGCTATCCCCGTTTCTGCGAGGGCGCCCGCTACTGGCTCCAGTGGGCGGGGTTCGACCCGAAGGTATACACCCCGAAGGAGAACGCCGACGATTATAAGGACGACTACATGTCGCGCGCCCACTGGGTCAATGCCCTGATGGGGGGTTCGGAGCGGATGCCCGACAGCACGGGACTGCGGATTCCGGTCGACATGGCGCTGGCCTTCCATTCCGATGCGGGCGTGCGGCTCAACGACGAGACCATCGGCACGCTGGGCATCTTCTATACCCGCGAGAACAAGGGGCGTTTCGAGGGCGGTGCCGACCGCTACCGCTCGCGCGACCTGACGGACATCGTCATGACGCAGATCGTCTCCGACATCCGCCGTACCTGCGAACCCGAATGGAACCGCCGCGGGCTCTGGAACCGCGCCTATTACGAAGCGCGCGTGCCGGGTGCCCCGACCATGCTGCTCGAACTGCTCTCGCACCAGAATTTCGCAGACATGCGCTATGGCAGCGACCCGCGCTTCAAGTTCCTCGTGAGCCGTGCTATCTACAAGGGTATCTTGCAGTATATCAGTTCGCAGTACGAATTACCTTATGTAGTGCAGCCGCTGCCTGTGGAGTCCCTCGCCGCGGAGTTCGCCGCTGACGGCAAGGTGGCCGTTTCGTGGTCGCCCGTGATGGATTCGCTCGAAACGACTGCCGCCCCGACCGGTTATGTGGTCTATACGCGCATCGACGACGGCGGCTTCGACAACGGCCGCTATACCGACAAGCCCTATTTGCTCTCCGAGCAGGAACCGGGGCGCATTTACAGCTATAAGGTGACCGCCGTGAACGAAGGCGGGGAGAGTTTTCCCAGCGAGGTCGTCGCCGCCTGCCGTATCCCCGGCGGGAAAGGGAACGTGTTGGTCGTAAACGGATTCGACCGCATCAGCGCCCCGCTGAGCATGCGCCGCGATTCGCTGGCCGGGTTCTATACCGAGCTTGACGGCGGGGTGCCCGACAAACAGGACATTTCGTTCATCGGCGGGCAGCAGGTGTTCGACCTGGCGATGGCCAGGTGCGAGGTCGACAGCATCGCCCTCGGCGCCTGCAACTGTGACTACGAGACGGAGGTAATCGGCGGCAATACGTTCGACTATCCCTATGTGCACGGCCGTTCCATAGCCCGGGCGGGCTATTCGTTCTGCTCGGCCTCGGTGCGGGCGGTGGAGGATCGCGGCGTGTCATTGGAGGAGTATTCCGCAGTCGACCTGATTCTGGGCAAACAGCGCTCCGTGACTATCGGGCGCGGTGTGGCGGGGTATGCGTTCAAAACGTTTTCGCCTGAATTACAGGATGTCCTGAGACGTTATATGGCCGGTGACGGAGCCCTTTTCGTGTCGGGCAGCTACGTGGCGACCGACCTTTGGACGGGCGGGGAGGCCACCGGTGAAGACCGCGCTTTTGCCGAGGAGGTGTTGCACTACACCTACGACGGCGACCAGGCCGCCGACCGCAACCGGGTGCGGGTCGTGACTTCGCATGCGGGTTTTTCGCGCGACGAGTACCGCTATGTCAACGATTTCCGCCCCGACCGATACCGGGTCGAACGGGTCGATGCCCTGAGACCCGCGGGTGGCGGGGCTTTCCCCGTGATGCGCTATGTGGACAACAACCGCTGCGCGGGCGTGGCCTGCGCGGACAGCCGCACGTTCGTCATGGGCTTTCCGTTCGAAGCCCTCGAGAGCGATGTGCAGCGCGACCGGCTGATGGCCGACATACTGGGTTTCCTGCTCGGCGGGAAGAGCGGAGGGGACGATTAGCCGGCCGTGCGGCCGGCCTCCGGCGCCGGTTTTGCGGCGGTTACGCTCCGGCTGTGGCGCCCCAAGCGCCGTGTGCCGCCCGGCGGGGCGCCCCGAAAGAGGACGGACAAACGATTGTTTTTTGTAAAATAGATAAATTATGTCACTCGAACAACAGATTTCGAAAGGTATCATGGAGGCCATGAAGGCCAAGGATACCGTGCGCCTGGGCGCATTGCGCAATGCCAAGAAGTATATCATCGAGGCCAAGACCGCGGGCCCGGAAATCGCCGAACTGCCCGATGCCGACGTGCTGAAAATCATCTCCAAACTGGCCAAGCAGGGTGCCGATTCCGCCGCGATCTTCACAGAGCAGAACCGCCCCGACCTCGCGGCCGAGGAGTTGGCGCAGGTCGCCGTCTTCCAGGAGTTCCTGCCCCGGCAGCTTACGCCCGAAGAGCTGGAGGCCGAGGTCAGGGCCGTGATCGCCCAGGTCGGCGCCACGTCGGTGAAGGAGATGGGCAAGGTGATGGGCGTGGTCACGAAGAAACTCGCCGGACGTGCCGACGGCAAGGATATTTCGGCCAAGGTCAGGGAACTGCTTTCGTAAGGCCGGTGTGCCGATGAAGCGCCTGCTGTTTGTCCTGTGCAGTCTGGTCGCGGTGCAGGAGGTCTGCGCCCGGCGTCCTGCCGTGCGGTTCGACCTGCCCTATACGGTCGAGCACGGCAAATATGTCGTGGTGCTCGGCACGCCTGCGGGCCCCCGCCGGTTTATCTTCGACACCGGGGCGTCAGGCACCTGCATCAGCGAATCGCTGCGCGACGAACTGGGGGCCGAGATCGTGAAAACCCAAAAAGTCCGCGATTTCGAGGGCCATGTCGTCCCCATCGACCTGGTTCGGCTCGACAGCCTGCGGATGGGCGACGCGCTTTTCCGCGACCATCCGGTGCTGGTCATGCCCGACACTTCGCTGGTCTTCGCCTGCCTGCGGGTCGACGGCATCGCGGGGTGCGACCTGCTGCGCTGGTGCGCCGTCCGCATGCCCAATGCCGACTCGACAATCACCGTCACGGACGATGTCCGCACGCTGGGGCTGCCCCGCGGCCGACGCATGTCGCGCATGGAACTGGGCGGCGGATGCCCGTTTCTGCCGGTGACATGCCGCAACGGCGACAGGCAGGCCCGGATGTACGTCAAATTCGACACCGGCTCGGCGGGCTATTTCCATTTCTCCTATGCCGATTCCGGCGATGCGCCCCCGCCCCTGTGGTTCATCGACAGCCTGCGCTGGGCCGACGGATATGCGTCGGCTATCGGCTGGACGAACCGCAACAGGGTGAACAGCCATTTCCGGGGTACGATCCCCCGGTTCGAAATTCAGGGGACGGCCATTGCCGACATGCCGGTCAAGCGCACCTTCGGCCACAACCGGATCCTCGGCTGCAAGTTGTTCGACTGGGGGCAGGTCGTGCTCGATTTCCGCCGCAAGCGCTTCCTGTTCATACCCCGCGGGGGCGAGGCGAAAGCCCCGCCGCAGCCCGCCTGTAATTTTACGCTGGCCCTTTCCGCCGGGCAGCTCGTCGTCGGGCAGGTGTGGGACGAGGCGCTCGCGGACGTCATCGCCCCCGGCGACCGCATCCTCTCGCTCGACGGGCACCCCTGGGACGGCGACGTCTGCCGATTCCTGCTCGACCCCGACCCGCTGGACGGTACGGTGTGCGGGATCGGGACGGCCTCCGGGCAGCATGTTGTCCTAACGATTGAAACCATGAAATAATGCACGTACTGGAATACCTGCACCGCAATGTCAAGACCGTCGCCATGCCGACGGCCATGGTGGTCGGGGCGTTGCTTTGCCGCCCCGTGACCGCCCTCGAGGGGTGGACGCACCAGATGATTACACCCTCGCTGATCTTCCTGATGCTCTTCGTCACATTCTGCCGCGTCAAGCCCCGGCAGATGAAGCCTTCGATGCTGCATTTCTGGCTGCTGCTGTTTCAGGTCGTGGTGAGCGTGGCGGTCTATTTCCTGCTGCTGCCGCTGAATCCCATCGTGGCACAGGGGGCGATGATCTGTGTGCTGGCGCCCGTGGCGATGGCCGCGGTGGTGATCGCCGGGATGCTCGGGGCCAATGTCCCGACGATGGCTACATACAGCCTCGTGTGCAACATGGTGATCGCGCTCGTGGCGCCCGTCGTTCTGTCGCTGGCCGGGACGGGGGCATGCTCCTTCACGCAGATACTGGCGCGTATCGCGCCGCTGCTCATCATGCCCTTCGCGGCTGCGCAGTTCTGCCGTTTCGTACTGCCCGGAGCGGCGAAATGGATCGGGGATCACAGTCAGATTTCATTTTACATGTGGCTCGTATCGCTGGTGGTGATCATCGGCCGTACGACGGCCTTTATCCTCGATTTGCACGATGCTTCGCCCGCGACCGGGCTGTGGCTGGCATTCGCGGCGCTGGTAATCTGCCTGGTGCAGTTCAAGGTCGGCCGCTCGCTCGGCCGCCGTTACGGCGACGCTCCGGCGGGCGGGCAGTCGCTCGGGCAGAAAAACACGGTGCTGGCCGTCTGGATGGCGCAGTCGTTCCTCGACCCGATCTCCTCGATCGCCCCGACGGCATATATTGTCTGGCAGAACTTCGTCAATTCCTACCAGATATGGAAAAAGGACAAAGAAAGTCGAATAAATTGATTGTAAAAAACTAATAAGCAATATTTTATATTTCTTTGCTCTCTTTTCTCTTGTTTTCCCCGTTTTCCTGTTTTAGCCGATAAATGCCTTTGTTTTGTTACTATTTTGTTACTTGAAAGGCGCGAAGTAACAAAACAAATCGCTATATTTGCCGTTGTAACGAAAAAGGAATTAGGGTATGGCGAAGACGAAGCAAACGGTCAAGTTAAAAGCCCCGGTGCAAATCCGGTTCAAGCAGCTTGCCAACGGCAACCAATCTATCTATTTGGATTATTATACGGGCGATGTCATCCGTAAGGAGAACTATGTCGGCGGCAAGCGGCAGTATGAGTTTCTGAAACTCTACCTGATCCCGGAGCGGACACGGGAGGATAAGACGAAGAACGAGGCGACGCTTGCGCTTGCCAAAGCGATCCAAAGTAAGCGCATTGTGGAGATACAGAACGACGCGCACGGGTTTCAGAACACGAACAAGTCCAAAGTAAATCTGCTCGACTATCTGGAGAGCATCGGGAAACAGTCAGCCGAGCGGGGGAGCGGGAACTATGCGCGAACGGTGCTGAATACCGTCCGTGCGTTGAAGTTGTTTCGGGGTGATTATATCGCGTTTCGCGATGTCGATAAATAGTTTCTTTCGGAGTTTACCGATTTCCTGCGGCAGATGCCCAAGGCCAGCAAATACGGAGTGCGGAAAACCGGAGGCGTGCTGGGGAATAATTCGGTCGTTTCCTATTACGGCACGTTGCGCACGGCGATCAACCGAGCCTATAAAGAGGGTATAATTACGATCAACCCTACAAAGGAGTTTGATTTTGCAGATAAAGTAAGACAAGAGCCGAGCCGCCGGGAATACCTGACTATCGAGGAGTTGAAGTTGCTGATAGCTACCCCGTGTCGGCACGAGATCATTAAACAAGCCTTTCTGTTTAGTTGCCTGTGCGGGTTGCGGGTGAGCGACATTCGGAAACTGACATGGAGCGACTTGCAGCAGAGCGGCGGGCGTGTGCGCATCGAGATCAAAATGCAGAAAACGAAGGAGCCGCTTTACCTGCCGATCTCCGACGAAGCGTTGAAGTGGCTGCCGGAACGAGGCGAAGCGAAAGACGGCGATTCTATCTATCCGTTGACGCACGAAGGGACGGTGAACGACACGTTACAGCATTGGGCAAAGACAGCGAAAATCACCAAACATATCTCTTTTCACACGGCGAAACATCATACAATCTCTATCTAATTGAAAATTAAACAGTTATTTCTGTTTAA
>ENA-ORQX01001408-ORQX01001408.1-human-gut-metagenome-genome-assembly--contig:-NODE-1408-length-15117-cov-7.567853_pt1 | contig 15117 bp, 10 predicted proteins | sample MGYA00242170_ERZ509124 | MGnify/ENA primary metagenome ERZ509124 (study PRJEB26280, sample SAMEA2338647) | human gut metagenome | biome: human gut; feature: human-associated habitat; material: faeces... | reverse complement strand
TTCCGACGGTAGCGACCAGCAAAACGCCGGGGATGGAAATATGCAAGGCTCGCCCCTCGGGCGATTCGCATGGCCTTGCATATTTCCATCTCTGACGTTTAATTCCCTGCTGGTGGGAAAACTTACATCGAAAATTACCCTGCTATTGACGAAGTAAGATCGGGAATCGAATTAGCTGTAAGATAGGAGGCCATTACCGTGCGACCTTGAAGACGCTGCTGAGTTTCTCGCTTAATGCCGCCATATCCTGTCCGATTTTATCATTGGTGATCTTAGCATAGATTTGGGTCGTGGTGATCCGCTTATGCCCCAGCATCTTGCTGACCGTTTCCAGAGGTACGCCCTGCGTGAGCGTAACCGTCGTGGCGAAGGTATGCCGCGCGAGGTGGATCGTGGGGTTGAACGACAGACCGGCGTGTCTGGCAACATGCCGCAAGGACATGTTCAGCGTATTATAAGTGCCTTTGAGCGGAAAGACCCGGTCGCCTGAGAGGTGCATATCCTTATAACGCTCGTAGAGCATTTCGGCAACGGGAAGAAGTTTGACACGGAACTGCGTACCTGTTTTCTGGCGCCTGTCGATAATCCAGCGCTCTCCGTTATCGTCCGTATGGATGTCCGCGTGGGTGAGTTTTACTACGTCTGCATGGCTCAGGCCCGTAAAGGCGCAGAAAACGAAGGCATCCCGGTTAATGCCCGTCCGGTAGTTGGGGAGCCTGACATCCATCACGGCCTGCAATTCCGAAGCGGATAGATAACGTCGTTCAGCGTATTCCGCTTTGACATAGAACCCGGCGAAAGGATCGACGGCAATCCAGCCGTTCTTATACGCCGTGTAGGTCATCAGCTTCAATTTCTTGAGCGTAGAATGGATCGTCCCGGAACGCATCCCTTGTACCGAGGAGAGGTAGACCACAAACTTTTCGATGAAATCCCGCTTCAGCTCTTTGAACGCAATGTCCTTGACGCGGTACTCGTATCCGAGGAAGGAGGCCAGACGCCGGCGGCGTTTGCAGTAGTCCTCATAACTGGAATAAGCGCGGTCTTTGCCCACGCGCTTGCGGAAATCTGCAAGATATTCGTCGAAGGTCTGCAACAGCAGGCGGCAGTCGTCACCCATACCGAGGAAAGCGTTGCGGACCTTTTCGGCCGTAACGTATGAATCACGGTCGCAGAGACGTTGGTACTGCTTGCCGATATTGGTTTTGATATTTTCCAACTTTTCATTGAGACGCTGGGCTTCAAGACTTCTGCCGGAGGCTTTGTTGGCTTTGGCATCCCAAAGGCTGGAACGAACGGAGAGTTTGCTGCTGAACTGCGACATCGTACCGTTGATCGTGATACGGCCTATAAAATATAAGAACTTGAAAAACAAATACTTCAATGCAAAACAAAACATTTCGGGCAGGTAACAGAGAGTACACGACTTACCGTTAAACCTGCCCGAATTTGCAATTTTACTGCTCGGAGCATATGCAGAAAAGAGAATTAAACACCTCTGCACTTTCCCTTGCCTACAAATACCGAACCTTTCGGGGTGTGGGATTATAATGATGTAACGACTTGATTTATCGGGTCGTTACATTTTTGTATAGGATAATAGGTAACGAAAAGGCAACGGTTTATTTTCAGTTAATTGCACGAAAATACCGCATTTCAAATAACCTACTGCAAGATACGAAAAATTTTCCGACCGGGCAAATTTCGGGACAGCCTTTACCAATGTCAAGTTCCGGAGTGATTTGCTCCGGTATCTGATAAAAAGTTTTGGTTCAAACATAGTTAAGTTTGTTTCTCCGTAGTTCTTTGAGTAAAATTATATAAACCCGTTGGCGGAATTAAAATTACAAAAGATTTATGCATAAAAAGTTATGCATAATACTAATTATTAACACATTAATGGTTTCCGATCAATTAATAGCTAATTCATATATGCACAACCTATATGCAATATTCGCAAAATTTCGCGACATCTGCAAGCAGTTTGCAGGGAACTTGATCAACGAAGAATATACCTCGATGTGGTGTCGTTCCCAGATTTTCCGACTTGGAAGTGGTTGCTCTCAATATGGCTTCTGAATCCATTGGTATTGACAGCGAATCCCTTTTATTCGTTAAACTGAGAGAATATAAATCTGAGATTCCTCATTTAATATCTCGTCGGTAATACAATGGCAGACGAAAGTTCACGGCTTCTCTTTGTGCTGCCATTCGAGAAAAGATGGCAGCAGCTATTGATGGTGGTGAAGACTACTTCTGTATAGATTCAAAACCGATAGAAATCTGTCGTCCTGCCTGTGCCAAGCGATGTTCCATGGGCAAAAATGAAATAGAAAAAGCTCCTTCGTTTGGATATTGTGCATCACAAGGAGTTTATTACTACGGTTCATTAGTGTCCACTAAAAAATCATAAGAGTTCTTTGAAATTATTGAAATTCAAATTGTTATAGCAGATTTTGAGGCGCAACGATTTGAAATTACTTTTGCAGTCTGAATCAGGCTGTTATGAATAAAGACAAATATGTTTTCGCCCAATTAGTCGGCTTCCTGGACAATTTTAAGTTCCTCCGCATTGTAAAGAAGTATGAAGGCGACAAGTATATAAAGAGTTATACTTGTTGGAATCAACTACTTACGATGATGTTCGGACAGCTGTCAAATCGAGAGAGCCTGCGGGATCTCATTGTTGCGATGGAAGCGCATGCCGGAAAACTTTATCACCTCGGCATCGGCAAATCCGTGACCAGAAGCAATCTTAACAAGGCTAACGAGCAGCGCAACTACCGCATATTCGAGGAGTTCGCGACCGACAGTAGTGATGCCAAAGAACAAAAAAATAACATTACCTTTACGGAACGATTTCGGGATTTGCCGTGATCCCAAAATCGTCCCGAATACAACCTCTGACACAGTTTATTTTACGATCCCATCAAGTTGAAGAATTCTTGCACATTCCGCTCCGATTTAGGGCAGACACATTCCTCGAACTTCATTCCGTCATTGAGACTGCCAAGAAGCACAACCATACTTCTTTTAGTGCCATTCAAGCCTTGTTTGAGGTCTGAAACCTTGACATGCACCTACCGCTGAATAGTTACTAAAAAACATTGATTATCAATCATGCGTAAAATTGCGACATATCTGTCGGCAATCGTGCTGCTGACGGCCTGCATAACGAATAACCGGCAGAATAACAGAATTTTATACGTTTCGATACAACCGCTGCAAAGCCTTGTGGACAGCATTGTCGGCGGAGATTTCGAAGTCGAAGTACTCGTGCCCGCCGGAGCCAGTCCCGAAACGTTCGAACCTACGCCCAGACAATTTGTGGAGCTAAACGAAGCGCAACTTATTTTCAATGTGGGACTTATCGACTTCGAAACCTCGCTGTTGGGCAAAGTCGAACAACAGGAGAAAGTCATCGACCTGAGCCACGGAATCGACCTGATCGAAGGCTCTTGTTCGCACAGCAGTCACGGACACAATCATACGCACGGTGTCGATCCCCATGTCTGGATCTCCCCGAAGGCGTTGCAGAAGATGGCGACAAACGCTTTCGAAGCCATTCGCAAAGCCTATCCCGATTCGGTGAAATACGAAACCAATTATAACAGGTTGCAGAAGGAGTTACAAGCATTGGACGCTCGCACGGCGGAGAAAATCGCACGGAGCGGCATCGAATATTTCATCGTCTACCACCCCGCCCTCACCTATTATGCCCGCGACTACGGGCTGCGGCAGGTCGCCATCGAAACAGACGGTAAGGAGCCCTCGGCCAAGCAGTTGACGGCAATCATCCGGCAAGCCCGGGAGGATGGAGTACGCCGGATATTCTACCAAAAGCAATTCCCGGCATCGACCGTGGAGGTCATAGCCCGAGACATCGACGCCGAATACGTGGCGATTGATCCGCTGGACCGGGACGCCATAGCGAACATCGACACGATAACCGACTTAATCACCGCAAAATGAATCTGGTAACGATGCGCGACGTAAGCGTCGCATACGACGGATACGAAGCCATTCAACATGTCGATCTGGAAATCGGCGACGACGATTTCCTGGGTGTCATAGGTCCCAACGGCGGCGGAAAGACGACACTCGTGAAAGCCATACTCGGAACCGTGCCCCATACGGGCGAAATATGTTTGGCGCCGGAGTTGTTCCGGGGCAAGGAGCGGCTGATCGGCTATATGCCGCAGTTGTCGGATTTCGACCGGGAGTTTCCGATCTCGGTGCTCGAAGTCGTGCTGTCGGGATTGCAGGGCCGCCGCGGGTTCCGCTCCCCCTACACCCGGGAGGACCGCGAAAAGGCGATGGCGCTGCTGGCCTCGTCGGGGATTGCCGAAACGGCCCGCCAGCCGATCGGAGAGGTGTCGGGCGGCCAGATGCAGCGGGCGCTGCTGGCCCGGGCCGTGATCTCGGACCCGAAGCTGCTGATTCTGGACGAACCCGCGAATTTCGTGGACAACAAGTTCGAGAAAGAGCTTTACCGTACGCTGCATGAGCTGAATACGCGCATGGCAATCGTCATGGTGTCGCACGACATCGGCACGATCACGAGTGTCGTGAAAGAGATCGTCTGTGTCAACCGCCGCGTGCACCGTCACCGTTCGAACGTGCTGACCGAAGAGCAGCTGCGCAACTACGACTGCCCTATTCAGCTCGTTTCGCACGGCCACATTCCCCACACCGTGCTGGAGCACCACCCGGGGGACGGATGCTGCGACCACGATTCTGTCCGATAACGACCACCGCGACAATGGTCATACAGCCGGGCGCATTAGGGCGGAGAATGCCTCCCTGCGGCGTTATTCGTTTATATCTTTCACGCAGCGCACGCCGCCATAATTGCCTGTGCCGGACAACAAATACAGTACGCCGTTATTCTGGCTAACGGAAAATCCGGGGCGGCCCGAGTCGAACTGGAAGCGGGTGCGCGAAAAATGGTTGTTGAGTGTCCAGTTTCCGTCATTGCCGATTCGGGAGTGCATCAGCGCCAGTTCCCGCTGGTTGGGGATACGGTATCCTGCCGGACACGGGGAGTTGCCTGCGCTTGCCGCGCTCCTCAGCGACTCCCAATTATATCCATGGCCTCCGGATGGCGTGTTTAGAACTTCGAATATCCTCCAAGGTTTGTTGGCCGCCTCGCGTTCGTGGTGCTCGGGCAGTTCGGCGGTCTGGAAATAGCCGCGGATGGATTGCTGATCGATTCGGGCAAGCGAGATCCTGCGGGTCATCGCATCGTAGGTGGCCATATCGTCGGGCTTGACGGTTCCGGCGGCCGTGCGTGGAATTCCCAGATTACGGACACAACGATAATAAACAGGAGTAGAAATCGAACTGGAATAATTTTGGGAAAGTTTTCCGGTCGAGGAGCCTTCGGATGACCATAGGATTATGGGGTTGTCATAGCCAAGGTACTTCTCGTGAACCGTACTGCTGGCGAAATACTGCTCCTGCCCCTCTGTCCAGGTCGTTTTCCTGTAAAGCCTGGCTCGCTGGTCGAAGGACCATTCGCCGATCCATAGATCCGTCAACTGGTTGATGGCCGCCAGATACCATTGCACCTCGTTCTCGTCGATCGTGCCGTCGCCGTCGTTGTCGCGGTTCATCCGCAGACATTTGTATTTGGCAGCCTCGTAATCGGACTTCAGGGTCCAGGTCGACGTCGTGACGTAATCGCTCCAGCGTTTGGTCGTACTGCCGCCCAGCCACATCCGGAGCGTATTCGCACGTCCGTTGTTCGAGTCGTTGTATGTCGGGTTGGAAACGTCGTTCGTGTTTTTTTCGAATGCGACCGGCGTTTCTTCCTGGATCATCTCCGTGCCCCAGGCCGTGAAATTCTCTTCGTCCATGATGTTATACATGGTCTGGATTGAGGACTGGCGGATCGAATAGATGGCGTTGGTCTTCGTGCTCTGGCGATCGGGGCTGTACGCCAGATTCGAAAGGATGTTCATGACCCGCGCCTGCTGGTTGACGAATTTCTTCCACAAGCCGTTCACGGCCGTTTCCGAAGGATCGGTCGGGCTCGTCTCGTAATAGTATTCGTCGACGAATGCCGTGAAGCGCATGTAGTCGCTACTGTCGAACAGGTGGTCGGAGCCCCCGCTTCCGCTGGTACGGTAACGCTCCTTGCAGGCCTGAAGGATATTCACCAACTGGTCGACATACAGCAGTTTGTCCGTCCCGTTCGCCACGTCAGTCATATAGGTGTCCAGCGAGACCGTCCCCGTGTAGACCGCATCGTTGCCCGGATAGGCGCGGAAATCGGTGCTACTGTAGAAGTTGCTGCTGTTCTTGCTGTTGATCCGGAACTTTATCCACTTGTAGTCGGCCGGATGTTCGCCGGCGGCGCCCCGCGAGAAGGGGGTGTTGACGTCCCAGGTCATGGTCTCGTCCACGTTGCTCTGGTGGAAACTCAGGGTGAACACCTCGTTGTACGCGTCCAGCTCCTTGATCTGCAGCGCCATCACGACATCGCCCTCGGCGCCGGGACGCCGCTCGTCCTCCTCGGTCTTCTTGCTCGAATCGACCTCGATGATGATTTTGTCCACCGACACGATTTTCACGTTATAGGTATAGTAGGTGTTGCGGAGCAAGTTGTAGTCGTCGACGCCTTCCACGCCTCCGAGATGGATCGTATAGACCACATCGGTCGATATTTCCACGCCCGACGACGCGTCCTTGTAGCGTATGTCACCCCGCAACTGGACGCAGGTTCCGGTCTTCGGCGCATAGGTATAGTCGCCGTTGGCGACCTCGATTCCCGCGCCGGTCGGGGTCTTGTCTTGTTTCTCGCGCAGCGCATACTGCTCCTCATAGGTGCCCGCCGTGACGGGAATCTCGGCCCGGGGCGTCAGGACGCTCTCCAGCGAATAGAAGGCGAAGGTCTTGCCGTCCTCCTCGAAATGAGCCCACTCCGTATCGAAGCACTCCGCGGGGTCGGTGCACAGGTCGGTGCGCGAAGCCATCATCCCCGCCTTGCGTGGAACCGACACGACGCGCCAGTCGTCGGAAGTGAAGGTGACGCCCGAAGCCTCGGTGACGCGGAAGCGGATTTTGGAGTCGACGCGTGTCAGCGGCACGGTAGCCGAGACGGGACTGCCGGCCGTGACGGTGACATTCTCGGCGACGCCCGTCATCAGGAAGTTGGTGCCCCGTTCGATGAACTTGCCCCGGAGGTTCACCACGCACGAATCCAACGCCGCACGCGAGGCGATGCCGTCGAGCATCTCGCGGGTAATGTCGACGACCGTATTGTCCGTATTGGCAATGGCGGCCACGCTTTTCCCCGTGCCGCACGTCAGGCCGCCGATGGTTCCGGTCCAGCTCGATGCGCTCAGGCTGGAGATATAGTTGCGGTAATCGACCGACCCGTCCGGGTTGAATATGAAGATGTAGAGGTTGTTGATCCGCTGTTCGTCGGCATCGGCCGACACGGCGCGGGTCTTCACGTCGTTCTGCGAAGAGGCGACGCTCAGCGTCAGCGAGGCAAACTCGCCATGCGTTCCGGGCAATTCATCCTTCGAGCACGCCGCGACGGCCAGACACATCCAGGCTATATGGAATAATCGTTTCATAATCGTCAATCGAAATCGGGGACATCAATGGTTTCCTGGTTCCAGTCCTGCACCACACAGGTCAGCGCCATCTCGCCGAACGGGGTGAACTTCAGTCTGAAAACATATCGCTTGCTGGCTTCGATGCTGCCGGAGACGACGAAATCGCCGATATTCCGAACTATTGCAGATTCCCGCGTCACGCCGTTCGACGTGTAGCGGACCGTGACGGTGAGCAGGTCGTCGTCATCGATCTGTTGCGGCCAAAGCATCGCGCAGCCCGTTGCGGAGGAGACCGGCTGGTAGACGGGATAGACGGCAACCAGCGAATTGCCCTGCAACGTGCCGTCCGCCTCCGAGAGAGCGTACTCCCTGTCGGCGGCGTCCGTCGCTAAGGTCTGCGTGATGGCGTCCGGCAGTTCGTGGTGGCAGGTGGCCTTATGCAGGAACTTTCCGAGACGGATTCCGGTTATGCGTATCGACTGTCCCTCGGAGAGCGTGCCGTCGACGCTGGCTTCGAAGACCACGGCCGCCAACGCATGGCGGAATGTCAGCGGCACCCTGCCGCCCTCTTTCGTCCGGTCGAGGGCCGGGGCGCTCAGCAGCAGGTCGCGGTGATCCGCCACGGCGTCGGGAACGGCATAGGTGACGCGCGGAGCGCCTGTCCCGCATGAGACGGAGACCGCCGCATCGGTGTCATACGGAGCATAGGCGAAGAAGCTGACCTTTCCCTGGGGCCAGTATTTCGTCGGAGAATAGGTCCAGTCCCCTCCGGCGGGGCGTGTCACCCGGACATTGTACATGTAATCGGGCTTCGAAGCGGCGGCATCGTAGCTGCCCTGGGGCGAATAGTAGGCGAAAACCCCGAAGTCGGCAAAGTTGCCGTCGTCGGTCTGTACGCCTTTCGTCCATGGAACGGCCGAATCCCCTATCCGGTCGTCGAACCGGATGGCGTCGTCCGCGGGTTGCAGGGCTTCATCCCCTCCCCTGCCGCACGATATAAGAGTCGTCAGGCTGAAAACCGCCCAAAGCCAATATCTTCGTGTTTCCATATCCGTAACTTGTAAATCGTATCGGACCGCCGGGCGATCCGGTTTGTACTCCGGGAGGGACATTCAACCCTCCCGGAATTTCGTGAGGCCGGCGCATGCGTGCGGCCAGAGCGTCTTAGATCTCCATGTCTGCGTTGGAATCCTCCCAATCCACTACCGACGTCTCGAACAGGATAGGTTCGAGGTTGCCGGTGACGGTCAGCGTATAGGTAATGCGCTTGTTCATCTTCCAGATCTCTTCCCCCTCCGTATCGCCGGTAACTTTCTTGCTGCTGAACGGAACCGTGTAGTCGGCATACGTGTCGGCCGAACCGAACAGATACTGGGGGGTTGCGTTATTATCCTTGTAATAGATCTTGCAGGAAATCGTAAGGGTGCCGCCGGTCATGTCTCCGTCACCGGTTTTTGCGGCGAACTCCTGCGGAAGCAGTATCAGTGCCTTGTCCGCATCATAGAGATTTTTTGCTTCCGCATTGGTGATTTCCTTGGTCTCGGGGAAAACTGCCGTATATTCGGTCAGGTTGCCTTCAGTAATGCTCCAGCTGGCAGCGCCGGCGGCCGAGAGGGTGAAGGTGCCCTTCGACTCGAGGTTTCTCAGCTTGATGCCGTTCTCCTTCACGTCGATGAAGACACCGTCGCCCTTGGCCTTGGCCTTGAAACGCACCTGCGTCATCGCGTGTTTGAACTGGAGGGGAACCTTCACGGCCGGACTTGCCTTGGCGACATTCAGCGCCGAGGCGTACATGAGATCCACCTGGCCGGCATCGTCGGCAGGAACGGTATAGTCCGTCATGATCATTCCGTCGCCCTTCGTATATGCAACCGGAATCGCAACGCCGTTCTTGGTGTAGGGCGCATAGGCGTAAAAACTGAGGGTTTCTCCCTGGGTCGGCCAGTAGCGGATGTCGCTCGTGTTCTTGTAGTCCCATTTCGTGCCGTCGGAAACGATCTCGGTGCCGGCATCGGCCTTGCCCATGTAGGGGCTGTCCGAGGTGCTGATAAAGGCCGTTACGCCGAAGACGTTGCCCGATGCGGCGAACTCGGGGTTGTTGTCGAACGGATTGCCGCGGGTGATGTTCGAATAGGTGTTGAAGCCGATAGCGTTGCCGGCATTGGTCAGGGCGGAGTCGACCACGCTTTCCTTTGCGCAGCCGGCCAGTGCGAAGGCCGCCAGAGCGATGAGAACAGATCTTTTCATTTTTTTCTTTTTTTTATGGTGTTTGTAAAATCATGTTTCGTCGGTTATATCGGGATGTCGACATCGATGTCCTCCCATTCCTCCAGGTCGGGGTCGAAGGCGCCGTCGCCGTTGCCGATCACCTCGGGAAGTTCGATCTCCACCTCGATATGGATGATCTTGTGCGTCGCGCCCTGCGTCACGCGGATGGCATCGGTGACATCGAGCGAGACGGGATGTTTTTCGCCGTTGAGCAGCACGAACTCCATCTCCATCAGGTAGCGCACGCCCGTCTCCTCGTGCAGGCCGAACGTCGCCAGCTGTCTGGTGATGGTGCCGTTGCGCGGGTCTTCCGCATCGAAGCAGCGGTTGTTCAGCACGAACTCGTGGCAGACCTGCAGCGAATGCGGCTTGTCCGAATCGAGGTAATAGCCGCCCGAAAGATTCTTCAGGTGGGTGCGGGGCGCCCCCGCGGCATATTTGAGCCCCTTGACATGCACCCTGATGTCGGCCACCGAGATGATGCGGGTCGGAGCAGTCTGATAAACTGCCGCCGGGGCGGGTTCCATGCCGTGGGGTTTGGTCCGGAAATATTCGATCATCTTGCGGGTCACCTCGATATTTCGGACTACGCTTCCGGCCACCGTGTCGGGCTCCCCGATGAAGGATTCCGCTCGGGTGCCGCCGCCGAGCGACGTGAAGTTGGGGGACACCGCCCTGCCCATCAGGGCGAAGGTCTCCAGCCGGTCGGTTCCCGCGCTTTCGATATTCCTGTATTCATCCAGCGTATTGTTCAGCACGACAACACTATAGGAGCCTTCGGGCAGTGAGAGGTCCGCTTTCCGGGAGTCGTTGCTCCGGACCACGTCGAAAGCCGCGCCGTTGCGGTCGAACACGAATGCCGAAACGCCGTTGGGCGTCAGCCGCGCCGGAGTCCAGTCGGCCTCGATACGGACGGTGGCGCGGTCGACGGTGGCATAATAAAGGTCGTCGCGCCGGCAGGAGGAGAGCGCCAGAACGCCTGCAAGAGCCGATATAATCAGTATGTTTTTCATTTTGCAACCTCCTTTTTTCTGTAATGCAACAGCCATACCAGCGAAATCCGCGCCCTCGTAGGACCGATCCAGTTCAGCCGACGGGTCTCCCACGGGTAACGGACGACCTTGATGTCGCCGTACTTCGTGTCGCGCACTCGGTCGTAGGCCTCATAGTTCGAACGCAGGTAACCGACTCCCAACGTGTATTCCATACGCAGGCTGCGGCTGCGTCCGATGCGGTGCGCATAGCCCAGGCTCAGCCCGGCATCGAAGAAGTCGCCCTGGGAACCGTCGTCGTTGAAGACCTGAAAGTCGAATTTTCCGCCGCCGCCGTACAAGCCGAGGTGCCAGCCCGTCATGACATCTCGTTTGGCGCGATCGCCCAGCCAATATCTTATTTCGCCATGTCCTGCCAGAAGCTGCATCGTCAGGTCCGACTTGTTGCTCCGCCACCACGGGAACATCCACTCCCCGGCAACGGACCAGCGTTTGCCCATCGGGACTTCGAGCTCGACGTTGAGCGCCGAGGCCAGGTCGAAGAGCAGGTTGCTCTTCACGGCCAGCAGGGGCTTGCGGACGAACGTCGGTTCCATGGCCGGCGACTCCGGAACGGGTTGCGGAGCCGGCATCTGCACGGTGTCTGGTTCTACGACCGGTCCGGGTTCTGACTCGGGTTCCGGCTCGACCGTCGGTTCGGGCGCATGGGGAACCGACTGGAACACGATGATGCAGGTTGCGCCGGCCCGCAGATAACGCAGATGGTTGTTTACGATGTGCCGCCATGCCGCACCGTCGCCCACCTGTTTTAGCCGCCACTCTTTGGTCGCGGAGTCAACGTCCGAATTGATGATCTCCAGAACTCGCGCCCGATGGGGACATCGGTCGTCATCGGCAATCCGTTGGGCCAGTCCCGCCCAATCTTCGCCGATAGAACATATCTGCACCCTCTCTCGCACGATGTCGGGATGCTTCCAATACACATAAGTGCGCGTAGCCCGAGCCCGTTCTTCCGCGAGTTTGATGTTGCGTTCCAACATGCCCTCGGGAGATGCCGACGCGATGATGACAATGGAATCGAGATTATCCCTGACTTCCGGTCTGTTAAGCATGGTGTCGAGTTTGGCGAGCGACTCCTCGTTTGTCAGATACTTCTTTTCGAGCAGAGACCGGTCGAAACGGAAATACAGACGAATGATCACGCTCGTATCCCTCCGCAGGGATAAATCGGATACGGCATGTTGCGCATGGCTGTCATTCAGACAACAAACGCACGCCAGCATCAATAAGAATATCTTCCGTCGCAACTCCATTGGACCTGTTTCGATAAAGTTTCTAAAAAATTCCAATCCGTCTCTGCCTTTGAGTTTTTCCTCCGCTCTTTTTTCATTTTTGTAGCCCCGCATGACGAACCAGCGAGCGGTCGTGACTTCTTCTATATTGCGCGAAGCGATATCCATTCATGTTTATTATTTTTCAATCAGGACTCATACCCTTAGTCCATGCCAATAGGGGTATTAATATGTATTACAATCGTTTATATCACCCCTCCCGGAATATCAATCATCTATTCCGTAAATCCGTAAAAAGATATTCTGCTCGTTTTACGCCCTTTCTCTCCGCAAGAGAAAGAGCGATGGATATAATATGTAACTATCTGGTAAACAAACGGAAATCACACTCAACGGGCGGTTTATTTATATAACATTGTTGGATAAAAACCTTTCGGCGAGTTCAGCAGCCGAAAATTTCATCCGTTTTATACCGTTATTTCCATTAAATTACATAACTTTGTGTTTGTCAATATTTCTCTTGCGGAGAGAAGCAGTCTGTTTCACAACATTTTATCTTTCTACTCTCCCTATCAATCAATCGAAATCATCCATCGGAAATGTCTCTCTGCTCCATTTTTACCGGTTGCAGGCCGTTTGCGATTTCCTTGGGCGGATTCCGTCTGCCGATACATCTCTTCATGAGAGAAATAGCGAAATGATTAGCGTTTATTCCCAGCGCCCTACGCACGAAAGCCTCCGAATCAGTTCAACAAATTCTCCTGATTGTTTAACATTTCGAATTGAAATGACCGGGATAATTTTATTTTTCACCGAATTCTGTTGCCGTATTTCATATTTTTCATAACTTTGCGGCAGTGAGATATTTCTCTCATGAAGAGAAGTTGCATCTATCGGTCAATCCGTTAAATGCTATTTCGAGGATTTAGCCGTCGTTTATTTCTTCAATTATCACTACCGAACCACCGATTCCTTCCGGAGAGAGATTTTCCGGTGGATTGATCCGTCGGAAAAAATATCTCTTTCAAGAATAAGCCTTGAAAGAGATTTCCGAATGAAAGCCGGCTGAACAAAAATCTTTGTACGACTACAATGCTTTCAGAATTCGGCTGTTAGCCTTGTCCACAGCCGATGTGTCCAAAGAGGCGAGATAGATTCGCGTGGTTTTCTCCGAATCATGTCCCATCGCCTCGCTGATGATCGCGAGCGGAATGTTCCTGTCCTTGGCGATGGAAGCCCACCCGTGGCGGGCGACATAGCTGGTCAAGGGTATGTCCAGTCCCAACTGCTCGCCTAATTTTTTCAATTTGTCATTGACCAGATGCGCCGCATTCTTGTACTGCCGGCGAGCGTCGGCATGCATGTCCCGAATTACCGGCAGCAGATAAGGAGTGGCGTTCGTATCATATTTATCGACGATCTCCTGCATGGGTTTTTCCCATTTGACGAACAACTGCTGTCCCGTTTTCTGCCTGCGGTAAGAGAGTATGCCGTTTTGCAGATCTTTCTTCTTCAGGTAAGCCATGTCGATGAACGACATTCCCCGGGTGTAGAATGAGAACATGAAAATGTCGCGGGCGAAATCCATCGCCGGAAACAGTGCCAAATCCATATCCCGGATCTGGCGGATGACTTTCAGGGGTACCGCCCGCTTAACAGTTTTGCCAATGCCCGTGTAGACATACTTGAACGGATCGCGCTGCACGGTCATTTTCTTCTCAACGGCCCGGTTATAAATGGCTCGCAGTCCCCGCATATAGTAAGAGGAGGTATTCGGGCATACGCCCCTCGATTTGAGATAAGTCTCGTATTCGATCATCAGGTCGGAGTCCATCTCATCCCAAGACACCTCGGTATTCCTGCGGAAACGCCCGAAGCTGTTCAAGACGGTCGTGTAGCGTTCGCCCGTGCGAATTTTCCCGATCTGTCTCAACTGCCCGACAAGACTCCGGGCGAAAGAGAAAAAGCCCCCGGTATCCGAAGGCGTAAGATAACGTGCGACCACATCCCCGGCCGTATAACTTTCGCCCGTATGTTCCAACCGGGCGATAATGCGCTCCAGGCGGGCGGTGTCTTCCACGATCCGGCTTTTCAATGCGACAAGGTAAGCGTGTCGGGGCCCTTTGCAATCCGGCCGGAGCAATCCTGCACGCAGAGCGGCCCATTCCGACGGTAACAGTTTATGGCCGCTGTTGATCTGTCGGGTTACACGGTTATGGATGATCTGATAATACAGTCGGCCTTCACGATCCGCAACGGACGAGGCCCGGAATTTTACTTTTACGCTTGCCATACGTTTGTTGTTGTTAAAGTTGCCGGGCCAAGGTAACGAGCAAGCGTACAATTCTATATTGGAATCCGATAACGCTGCCGGTCGGGCGACAATCCAACTCTTATATTCGCAATCGCTCCTTAGCCTGTTTTGCAAGGTTGAGAATCTCAAGACTCAGAGCTTTCAGCTCGCGGGTCCGTTGCTCCAGCATAGCGATCTGATGCGGGATAGCAACGTTGGAAAAGTGTGCGTTGATGGCTTTTACAATCTGGTTATAGTTGTTCCCGAACTTTTGAAATTGGAAATAAAAATCATTCAGCCGGGCGATAAACTGCGTCTTTGACGGGTCGCGTTTGATGACGACGAACTCTTCGGCGAAGATGCGTTTGACGATAAACCGACTGCGGTTATGCTCAAGTCCGGCTTTGCAGAGCAACTCGTTGAAGCGGATGTTTTGCTCTTCATTGAGCCGGAAGGAGTATTTATAACTCGGAGTTCGAAATTGTTGTGTGTGTTTTCGGTCGGTATTCATAATATCGGTTAAAAAGGCGTTCGACTTGGGAGAACGCCCGGCCTCGCAGAGCGGGCACCTTTCGTATGCCGAAAAAATTTTCGGCATACGAAGGTACAGCTCGCTCCCATCTGGCGATGGGAAAAAGCCGCGCCGGAGAACTGCTATCGAAAGTTTGAAAACTCCTCCGCTACGGCTTCCGGGACTGGGGCTG
>ENA-ORQX01001386-ORQX01001386.1-human-gut-metagenome-genome-assembly--contig:-NODE-1386-length-15277-cov-14.200171_pt1 | contig 15277 bp, 16 predicted proteins | sample MGYA00242170_ERZ509124 | MGnify/ENA primary metagenome ERZ509124 (study PRJEB26280, sample SAMEA2338647) | human gut metagenome | biome: human gut; feature: human-associated habitat; material: faeces... | reverse complement strand
GCGCCAGCGCTGCGCCGACGGCGGCAAACTGGCCGCGCATGGCAAAGGCCACGCCGCTTATGCCTGCCAGCAGACGGTTGCGGGAGTGGTAAAAGTTGCCGTTCTGTCTGGTTTGGGAGTGCAGCTCCGAAACGACGGCTCCGCCGTGTTCGATCATATCCCGGGCGACGGCCGTGTGCTGTGCGGGCGTGATGCCGGGAAGGGCCGAGGCGATGATGCCGACGGTCGGCATGCCGAAAGCGAGCGCCGCACGGTGACAGGCCGTGTCGATGCCGAAGGCCAGGCCGCTCACGATCACCGTATCCGCCACCCGGTCCGCCAGTTCGCCGATCAGCCGGTCGGCCATCTGTTGCCCGTACGGAGTCATCCGGCGCGTGCCGACCATCGTAAGCGTCGTCTTGCCGAGCGCTTCCGGGGAACCCAGAACATACAGTACATGCGGATAGTCGGCGGTTTCGCGCAGCAGGGCCGGGTATTGTGCGTCGGTGGAGGCGATGATCTCGATCCCGTGTTTGCGGCAATGTTTGACTTCGCGCTCTGCGTCTGCGAACGCTTTCTTTTGGAGGATCGCCCGCGCGAGTTCCGGTCGGAGTCGGGCTTTTTCGATGAGTTCGTCGGCCGAAGCGGAGAAAACCGCCTCTGCCGAACCGAATACGTCGAGCAGATGGACCGCCCCTTTCGGGCCTATTCCCGGCGTGAGGGTAAGGGCTATGTCTGGAATTTCGCGCTTCATTTTCCGTATCCGGCAATCCCCGAATGAGTTCGGCTCCGCCTCTTTTGGGCGAAACCGTAGGTTCCGGACCCGCTTCGGGGCTTCGGTTAGCGGTTGTAAAGATAGGTTTTTACCGATAAAAATGCAAAGTTGCCCGGAAGTTTTGCAGAAAAGAGAAATCTTCGTATATTTGCAAACCCGATCCAGGGAATCAGGGTCTGATGGCCGAGTGGCTAGGCAAAGGTCTGCAAAACCTTGTACAGCGGTTCGAATCCGCTTCAGACCTCACTAAAACCGCGTTGCAGTTATCTGCAACGCGGTTTTCTTTTTGATTTGTCATACATTTGTCATACGGGGAGGACGGATGATGCTTTTGAAGCAGTTTGCACCTACATCATGAATCGCTCCAACTTGTCTTTCCAACGCCGCCAGTCGGGCATCTCGGTTTCGAGCAGGGTAAAGAAGGCCACGGTATGGTCGGGATGCAGCAGATGACACATCTCATGCGTAATAACATATTCAATGCAGGGACGCGGCGCCTTGATGAGTTCCGTATTCAGAATGATTTTCCCCTTGGGGGTGCAGCTGCCCCAACGGTTTTCCATCTCCTGGACATAGAGTGAGGTTGGCGCAACTCCGTACCGTGCAAATCGGGAAATGATTGGCTCCGCATACTCGGCAAACTTGAGTTTGGCGTGTTCGCGGTACCAGGATCTCATCAACTCCCGGGCCCTGTCCGGAGAGGTGCATACCACTTCGAAGCAGCGCCCCTTGTAGCGGACGCTGTTGGTTTTGCCTTCCGAGACCCGGAGCAGGAACTGCTTTCCCAGATAGTAGTGCGACTCTCCGCTGACATACCGTTTTTCCGGACTCCGAATCCCGAAATCCTTGAAATAGGCCTGCTGCCGAAGAATCCACGGCGCCCGTTTGTGGAGTTTCTGCTCGATAACCTCTTCCGGCGTCCCTTCCGGAGCCAGCAGAACGACCTCGCCGGATGGATATACCTTGATTCCGAGTGTCCGGCGGGCGGAAAAGAGCACGCTGTAGGGAATCGTCTCTTTTCCGTAGACGAATATCTGCTGCATCACCGGAACCATTTTTGAGCCACGTCGACCGCCCGGTCGATGATGGCATCCATGTCGTCGAAGGTCATCGACAGATCATACTTGCGTTTGACCTCGTCAATCAGATAGTCCTCGATGTCGAGCTTCATCATGCCGACCAACCTGTCCTTGAGCGGCCAGTCGACAATGAGTGTCCCCTTCTCGAAGATGTGCTGACGAATGATGGCGTCGATCCGGCTGGCCGTGTCGAGTGCGATTTGCGTCAGGTCGAGCCCCTGTTCGGGCTTTATGACCGACTTGTAGACCTCCAGACTCAATCCGAAGTAGGCCCGCGCGGCATTGTTATCCTTCAGCACGTCGGGAATCTCGCTGTCGGTATGATTCAGCACCTTGTTCATCAGGTCCGTCGCCTGGGTCAGATACTCTGCCTCGTCGATTCGCCCTTGTTCGTATTGCGAAATGGTCTCCTTGAGCATCTGCGAGAACTTCTTGTAGAAGGCCGGATCGGTATCCATGTTCTCGGTGATGTACTTGGCCGTTCGCGAGGCAATCGTGTCTGCTTTGGCTGCTTTTCCGGAGATTTTCTCCACCTCTTCGGCGAACCGCTCCTTGTCGAAGATGTTCACCAGGTCGGTGATGACCTGCACCTCGCCGCTCTCGATGTGCGTGTCGATCAGCTTCTGAATCTGCCCTTCGTATTGCTTGTAGTCCACCGTGTCGGAGTAGCGCTCCTGCACGGCATTACGGAGCTTCATGAAGAAGGCCAGATCGTGCTTGTACCGTTCGACCTCTTCTTGAGGCGTGTTTTGATGGAATACGATGGACGAAAGCGCTACCTTCAGCGTCCGGGCAAAGGCCCGCAGCTTTTCGTAGAAGAGCGTGCGCCGGTCCTCCTCGCGCAGGACATTGCCGAAGGCCTCGAAGTCGGTTGTGTTGCGCACCTCCTTGAAGAGGTCCCACAACTCGGCATGCTTCTGGGGCAGCTTGGCCACCTCCTCCGAAATGTCCGTATAGGTTCCCTCCAGATCCTCCTTGTCGAAATCGGTGTAGAGCTCCAGCGCCGAATTGAGCGACCCCAATACGCCGTAATAGTCGATGATATACCCGAACTCCTTGTCTTCGCAGACGCGGTTGACGCGGGCAATGGCCTGCAGCAGCGTGTGGTCCTTCAACTTGCGGTCGAGATAGAGCACCGTGTTGCGGGGTTCGTCGAATCCCGTCAGGAGTTTGTCCACGACGATGATAATCTCCGGCTTGTCGCTGTTCTTGAAGCGGTTGATGATGCTTGCCTCGTACTTTTTGGCCGTGCCGTATTCATCCATCATGCGCTTCCAGAAGGCCACCTCCACGTTCGAGGTATCGCCGAATGCTTCGTCTTCCCCCTCCCGGGTGTCGGGCGAGGTGATGAGCACCTCCGACGAGACGATGCCGATTTCGTCGAGATACTGCTTGTAGAGAATTGCGATGCGCTTGCGCGGAGCCACCAGCTGCGCCTTGAACTTCGACCCCTGCCAGTTCTCCCGGAAGTGCTGCGAAATGTCCCACGCAATGGCGTAGATGCGCTGCTGCGTCTGGTTGAGCTGGTCCGCATGGCTGAATTTCTTCTTCATGTCGGCCCGCTGGGCGTCGCTCATCCATCCGCAAATCTTGTCGAAATAGCGGTCTATCGTCTCCTCGTGTACCACCTGCGGCACCATGCGCCCCTCGTACAACAGCGGTACGACGGCCTTGTCCGCCACGGCCTGATCCACCGTGTAGACCGGCTGGATGATGCCGCCGAACTTCCGGGCCGTGTTCTTCTCCTTCTTCATCAGCGGCGTGCCGGTCATGGCGATGAAGCAGGCATTCGGGAGCGTCTTCTCCATCTTGATGCCCATCTCGCCGTACTGGCTGCGGTGTCCCTCGTCGATCAGCACGAAGATGTTGGGGTCGGTCAACGGGGTGCGGATGCCGCGCACGGCCGTCTCGAACTTGTTGATAATCGTCGTGATGACGGCATCGCTCTTGCTGTTGAGCAGTTCGACGAGCTTGCTTCCCGTCGTGGCGTTCTCGACGCGAATCTGGCACTTGCGGAACGTCCCCGTAATCTGCCGGTCGAGGTCCGTGCGGTCGGTTACGAGGATGATTTTCGGGTTGCGAATCTCCTTGTCGAGGATGATGGCCTGCGCCAGCATCACCATCGTCAGCGACTTGCCGCTCCCCTGCGTGTGCCAGATGACGCCGCCGCGCCGCCGTCCGCCCTCGATGTGGCGGATGCGTTGCATCGTCTGCCGCACGGCAAAATACTGCTGGTAACGCGCCACCTTCTTGATGCCGTCGTCGTAGAGCGTGAAGCCGTACATCAACTGCAACAGCCGCTCGGGCCGGCAGAGGTTGTAGAGGTATTCGTCCTGCACCGACGGGATGACCGGCTGCCTGTAAAGCTCCTCAAAGTTGCGGCGCACATAGCCGAACCGCTCCCCGAAGAGCTTGTCGTCCAGCAGCGGCTCGTTGACCACCCGCTCCAGCTCCTGCCGGTAACGGACCTCCTCTTCGCGGTTGGTGAACTGCTCGCGCCACCGCGCCCAGAACTTCTCGGGCGTGGCCGTCGTGGCGTAACTCCCCTCCTGGCGGTTGATGGCCAGCAGCAGCGTCGAGTAGAGGTACAACGAACGGATGCCGTCGGCCTTCTGGTTGCGGAGGTGCTGCGAAATGGCCTGTTCGATGGAGTCCTTCACGTCGGGACGCTTGCACTCGATGACGCAGAGCGGAATGCCGTTCACGAAGAGGACGATGTCGGGCCGGTAGGTCTCGGTCATCCCCGTGCGGCTGACGGCAAACTCCTCGGTGACGTGGAAGACATTGTTGCGCGGGTTCTTCCAGTCGATGTACTGCATCACGAAGCTCTTGCGGTCGCCGTCGACAATCTGTTCGAGGGTCTTGCCCGAGGTGAGCAGGTCGTAGACCGTCTGCGAAGCCTCCATGAACCCCTCGTCCATCGGGATGTTGCGCAGGGCGTCGATTCCGGCGGTGATGTTCTGCTCGGAGAATACGGTGGTGCGCACCGAGCTGACCTGCACGACGTTGATGGCGGCGAGCTGTTTGCGCAGCACGGGTTCGAGCAGTACGTTGGCGAGATTCCCGCCGCGCAGGGCCAGCGCCTCGTCGGGAGTGAGGTATGTGTAACCGAGCTTTTCGAGCATCAGCAGCGCGGGGATCTGGCTGATATGGTCTTCTTTAAACGAAATAGGCATAGCTAATACTTAAAATATCCACAACAACGGTATCAATAAAGATAACAACACAAATATGACTGATAATTTACTGATCCATGTTCCTTTTTGGCATATTGCGATAATAGAGCCAAGAGCTATAATTCCCCCAAATATAAAATATAAGATCTTAATAGTTTGAACCAACCACCTTGGTAAATAGTCTACAATTTTTGCATTTTCATTTATCGTCTCTGGGGTATATTTCTGATAAATGATTTCTGAATCTTTTATATCCCTATCACTAATAATCAGTTGCGGTTGTTCTTTACTCTCAACAAATGCGATAAGTTCTACAAATTCTCCGGAACGCCATTGTTTGAAGCAAATCCGGTTGTTCAGTAGAGATGCTTCATTATTCGATTGAGTAATAGCTATGGAATATATATGTTCTTGATTTTTGATAGTCAATGGAAGATTTTCACTCAATAGCTGTTTATTTTCTCCAGTGCCTATAAGAGTTGCATCTCCAATGTTACGAATCACATATTGAATTTGCCAAAGATTTTGTACCGGAATAGTGTCTTTGTAGAAATATTGAACTCTCAAATCATCCGTAGAAGTCGATTCTGTCAATAGTTGAACTGACATTGCTTTGACTTCAAGGATAACGCACTCTTTATGAAAGTAAAAATATATAGTCACGATTCCTACCGTAATCGCAACCAACGTGCTGATAGTCTTAATGTATTTTGTAAAAATTTCCATAAGCATGAATTTATATTCGTTTTTTGCCGGTTAGGAGTTGTTGCATAAGGCCGCGTTTCTGACGGCGGAGGCGTTCGAGCTTCTCTTTGGCCAGATCAATCTCGCGGTCAGCCGCGGTCAACACCTCCGCAATGGCGGTTTGCTCTTTAAGAGGAGGAATACGTAGTTCGAATTTTAAGAGAGGCTGCCGAACGATTTGGGGCTGTCCCGATCCTGATATTAAATTGACAAATGAAGAGTTGGAAATAAGATAATAAAAGAAAGATTTATTTACATCTCTATTGTTGTCAACATTAAGAACCATCGCATTCCCTGTTATCCAACATTTTCCTGGAGTAAAATTGACGGTGCCACACGATGAACCTCTGCAAGTTATGACGACTTGCGGATACTCATGATTATAATTATTATAATAACCTATAAGACCATTTGCGCCATAAACCGGATATCCGGTTTGTGATAAATCTTCACTTTGAATAGTTTGAGGTTGATAAAGTTCTGCTACGTCTCCCAATTTTACTTTTTTCCAGGGTTCGGAGAAACCGGGGAGACGGAGTTTAGCGGAGAGGAGTCGCTGCATCAAGGCGCGTTTGCGCAGGGCGAGTTTTTCAATCAGCCGCGCCTGCTTTTCAATCGCCTTATCCCACACGCCCAACACCTCCGCAATCTTCCGCTGCTCCGCCAGCGGCGGAACAGGGATTCTTATATTTTTTAGCTGTTTGGAAGTGATAAGGGGTTGACCAGACCCAAAAACAAGTTTATTGAGTTTATAGTGTGTTAGTTGGTTGTATGCGAAATTATAATCGTATACATTTTGTTTGATGGTTATAATTAGCGTGTTGTCTGATACATCATATTGTCCTGATGCGAAATTGAGGGTTCCTGCATTCGCCCCTACCCTTGCAACTAAGATAACTGGACCTTCATATTCGTAGGTGGATGAATAGCCAATTATTCCAGTAGAACCAAAAACGGGATATTGACCGTGCGCATCTCTGTGTTTATTTCTCCCGGATGATATGCTATTAGACAAATTGCCTAACAGCATAACCTCCCACTCCTGCGGAATAATCCCCAGCGCCGTCGCCTTATAGCCGTGCGGTATAACGCAATTGTCCATAGCTCTTAATTTTCGGGATTATAATCCTTTATTGTATGGGCATGAAAACGAAGCGTACAACAGTATGAAGAGCGTTTGAATGTGTAAACCTTTGATAATTCGGTAAGTAGATGATGGTGGTAGGGTAGAGGGCTGGAAAACGAAACGCACAAAAGGTTTAAGTTAGTTTAGTTTTGCTTTAAGAACGAGGGCAAAGTGTTTAAGCAGGTGTTTAATGCGGCTTTGCATCAGGTTTAATTTGCTTTAATCGCATGGGCGGTCAGATGGCTTTTGGGGGCTTTCTGGCCGCTTTCTTTTGTCTGGTGAGTACACCACTGCAAACGAGCAATAACGGCGTGAAATGGGGTTTTTAGCCGTGTCGCCTGTTGTTTTTGGGGCGTTGGGGAGGGTAGGGGAGTGGCGAGACAGCAAGTGCGGAAAAATACCCTTTAACGGGCGTTTAATCACCCGTGAAATGGGCTTTGGGAAATGGTAGAATTGAGGTGGTAAATGGTCGGGTAGGGTAGGAGATAAAACGGTACGTTTTGTTTGAAAAATGGGGCTTGGGTATAGTGTTGGGTATAGTCTTGGATGTAGTTATTGGTAGGGGAATACTCCCCCAAAAGGGGAAAAACGGCTATATAAAAGCGGTTTTTTCGTGAAAATCCACCCCTTTAATTCCTTTTTTGATATGGGAAAAATAACGGCTATAATCTATTTAAGTTGTTGATTATAACCGTTTAATGTGTGGTTTACTCCGAAAAAATGAAGAAAACAGCTAATCACCCTCCTTTTTGCGCCATTTTAGGGGTGTTGGAAGTATAAGTGTGAACGGTGTGCTTGTGCATCGAATTAGCCGACATTGGCAATAGTATCGGTGTTCGCATTGGCTGCATCTTTTTCAAAACGCTGTTGCATTTGGGCAATGCGTTCACGCAGTTGCCCAATTTCTTCTGCTTGCTCGCGTATTACAACATCTTTTTCTTGAATGAAAGAAAGTAAGCGTTCTTCTAACCCAGATGCTTGTGTTTGATTCATTTCTAAAGATGTCGAAAGCAACATGTCCCCCTCTCCCATTATTACCCATTCAATATTTGTTTGTGGGTATGATAATTTCATACGTTTAAGTAAGTCGATAGATAGTTTCTTTCGACCGCTCTTTATATCGCTTATACTGGCTTTATTTGTTCCCAATTCTTTGGAAACCTGTACATAATCGGATATTACCCCGCTTGCTTTTAGAGTATCAAGTAATTCTATAAATCTGAAATTTTCATCCATAAAGCACTTTTGAGTATGAAAAAATACGCATTAATATTTTGTAGTATGAAATTCTCATACTATCTTTGTGGCGTGAAACTAATAACACAGCGGCCAAAGATACGAAAAAAAGCCGAGGCCGCGGAATGTTGAACCCTAAAAGTGAAAGGACAATGACACTGAAAGAATTTGAAGACAGGACAGGTTTTAAGCCGACAAGCGAAGAGTTCGATTACATCCATGACGTGTATATGCACACGTCCATGAACAAAGACGAGTTCTGCAAAGATTTCAAGAAGCACAGAGATAGCAAAATTATTCGAGACGTTCATGTAAGGGCTGTAAACTTTGAGCTTATGAACAAGCAAAAAGACGAGTGTATGAATGAATTGGCGGCTTTCCTTATAGGTAAATCCAGAGCATACGATGATAGTGATTTCCGAAGAATGGCGGTAAGACTTATCGGCGAGCAGAAAGTGGTTCTGCAAACAGTAGAAATGAATTTGCCGCTTTGGGAAGAAGATAAAGAATTTATCAAATCTAACCTGAAATAACATAGGACGATGGAAAAGTACATAGCAGTAACAAAAGAAAACCGTGAGTTTCTGATTAAGACTTTCAGGACTACTAAAATTGCGGTATGGCGGGCACTGACTTTTGTTGAACGTGGGGGTGATAGCCCACGGGCACGGAAAATCCGCCATCTGGCACAGCAGCGCGGAGGTATTCTAATGATAGCCTCCCCTGCAATGGAAACGATGCACGATGCTGACGGCTATATGCGTCAGTATTTCCCAAATGGCGTAATGATGGAGTGCGACAAGAACACGGGACGGGTGGACATCATCAAAGACGGCAAGTCAGTGAAGAACTACAAAAACGTAATGTTAAACCAGTTTCCTGCCATACAAGCAGAAGCGCAAGCAATGTAAGTGATGGAATATTACGGTAACACGCTTTGTATAAGCCATGCAGAATTGACGGCAGGCATCATGTCGAAATCTAACCTGAATTACTATGTAAGAGAGGGAAAGATTAAACAGGTGCAACGTGCCTGCTATGGGACACCCGCGCTGTTTGCCGTTGAAAGCCTGCCACTGAAATATCGCACGGAGGTTTACCGCCGTTACCCCGACTTACAGGAAAAAGCCGACAGCAAGCCTTTTATGGACACAATCACCCCCGACGGACAGGCCATGCAGTTTTACGCGGACTATGTGCTGGCCGACGGTCGCCACCTCACCACCGAAAAGCAGGCGGAATATTCAAACAACTGCGCCATCATGAACGCTTTTCGGCAGTGTATCGAAACCAGCAACAGCCACCGCCTACGTCAGAGCAAACCGCGCCTGAACAAGACGGAGTTCTGGCGCAAGGCCGCGGCAGCCCTGCCACGTCTGGCCGACCGTTTCCCGCACTCCCTGCCTGAAAGCGACCGCCGCCTGCAACGTAAGTTTAACGAATACCTGCATGATGGGTATGTGTGTTTCATCAGCAAGAAGTTCCAGAATATCAACGCCGCAAAGGTGGACGACGATGTAAAAGAAAGCGTGCTTGTGCAGCTTATCGGCCACCACAACAACCTCGACAATGTGGCGATAGCCAATTTGTACAATGCCGTGGCGAAGCAGCAGGGCTGGAAAGCGATAACCCCCAGCACGGTGGCAAAATGGCGTGAAAAATTGGACTTGGTGACAGCGGCAGGCCGTTTGGGCAGTACGAATTTCCGCAACACGAAATCCATGCAGGTGAAGCGCACCAGACCGACCGCTCCGTTCCTCATGTGGACGCTTGACGGTTGGGACGTGGAACTGCTTTACCAGACAACGAAAACCGACAGTAAAGGCCGCAGCGTTACGACATACCATAACCGCCTGACGCTGGAGGTGGTGCTTGACCCCTGTGTAAACTACCCGATAGGCTATGCCGTGGGTACACACGAAACGCCCGAACTTATAGCCGAAGCCCTGCGCGACGCGGCCAAACACAGCGAGGAACTTTTCGGGGTCATGCTTCGGGCAAACCAGATACAGTGCGACCACTACAGCATTAAGGCCATGACCCCGCTTTACAACGTGATGGGCGACAAACTGACGCCTGCCCGCGTAAAGAATGCAAAGGCCAAAGTGGTAGAGCCTTATTTCGGCTACCTGAATAAGACATACTGCAAGCTGTTCAACAACTGGTCGGGCTTTGGCATAACCACCGACCCCAGCAAGCAGCCAAACAGTGAAGCCCTGAACATGCTGCGGCACAGTTTCCCCGACGAAGCGGGTGTGCGTGAACAGATAGACCGCATCATGCAGATGGAACGCCAACGCAAGGTAGAACAGTTCCGCAAACTTATGGAGAACCTGCCCGCGGAACGCCGCCTGCCGTTAAGCCGCGAACAATACCTGCTGAATTTCGGTGCGGAAACAGGCCACAAGAACGCCATCGAGGGCAGCGGCCTGCGGCCTACACTTTTGGGCATGAAACGCGATTATGACTGTTTCGACGTGCGTTTCCGTCAGTATGCAGGCAGGCGTTGGACGGTGAAATACGACCCCGATAATCTGCATGAGGTGCTGGCAGTAAGTGAAGACGGCACGCTGCGCTTCATGCTGACAGAAAAATACGTGCAGCCGATGGCACTTGCCGACCGCAAGGAGGGCGACGCGGCCGCACTTCAACAGGTGCAGGACTTCAACAGGCATCTGGAACAACATGTAACGGAACGCCTCGCGCTGGCTTATGAAAAGGCGCAGCCCGTTATTGCACAGGACAATATCCTCAACCGCCTGCTAATATGTGACAGCCGCGGGCAGCACAAACTGCCGAAAGCGCAGAAACGCCTGAATACCATTGACGTGGAGGCGGTAGAGGTCAAGACGGTGGAAGTGCCCCTGATACCGCAGGGCGCGGCCGCTTCGGATAAAGACGATTATTCAATTTTCTAAAACGAAATAAGATGCAAAAGGACGAAAAACAACAGATTGCCGCACGTCTTAAAGACTACTGCGTGCAGAAAGGCAGCCAGAACAAGGCGGCCAACAGTATGAACGGCGTAAGCGCGGCCACTGTCAGCAAGGTGCTGGCAGGTGATTGGGACACCATCAGCGAGGAAATGTGGCGCACGATAGCCGCCCAGACGGGACACGAGGCAAAAGCGTGGCGCATCGCTGAAACACGCGCGTACAGCCGCATGGGCTTTCTGCTTGACAATGCCCGCGAGGACAGCCTTGTGTTGGCCGTTACGGGTGACGCTGGCTGCGGTAAGACGGAAGCCATAAAGAACTACGCCGCCACGCACCGCCATGTTTACCACCTCTGCTGCTCCGAATATTGGAACCGCCGCACGTTCATGGGCAAGCTGCTGCAATGTATGGGCGTGGACTTCACGGGCAGCACGGTGTCGGATATGATGGACGACATCATCGACACGCTCAAACGCAAGGAAAACCCGCTTGTGGTGCTTGACGAGGCCGACAAACTTTCGGATCAGGTGCTTTATTTCTTTATCAGTCTTTACAACCAGCTGGAGGGACACTGCGGCATCATCCTTTGCGCCACCAATTTTTTGGAGAAGCGCATTAAAAAAGGGCTGCGCACCAAACGCAAGGGGTACGAGGAAATTTACAGCCGCATGGGGCGCAAGTTCGTGGAGTTGCAGGTGGTGAACAGTGAAGATATAGCCGCCATTTGCGTGGCGAACGGCATTACAGCCACGAACGCCATCAACCGCATAGTAGAGGACTGCGAATGTGATTTGCGCCGTGTAAAACGTGCTATTTGGGCTTTACAAAAGGAGGGTGTGAAATGAGCAAAAAAATAGTGGTAGTTGCTACGGCCAAAGGCGTGCGCAACATGCTGGAAAAATGGCTTTCGGATAACACGACTTGCGAACTGATTGTGTCGCGGAATGTTCGGCGCGAGTGCTGTGTGGAGATTGTTTATGACGGTCTGCGTCCCGCAGAATTGCGGATGCTTTTACAGGCTGCCAAAGGTGAAATAATCGAATTGCAATAGTGTTATGGGACGGGCGATAAGCAATAAAAACGTGCTGACGGCAAAATTTGAGGTGGCCGACTTTGACGGGGCGTTTCTTGCCAGCTTCGGGCGGCCAGAACTGCGGGGCGCGTGGATAATCTACGGCGGCAGCGGTTGCGGTAAAACCACCTTTGTGATGCAGGTCTGCAAGTACCTTACCCGCTTTCGCCGCGTGGCATACAACAGTCTGGAACAGGGTTTAAGTCTGTCATTGCAAAAGGCATGGGAACGTGTGGGCATGGCGGAAGTCGGCAACCGTATTATCCTGCTGAATAAAGAACAGTTGAAAGAACTGCGTACCCGTTTGAAGAAGAAACAAAGTCCTGACGTGATTGTGATTGACAGCGTGCATTATTTAAGGCGTTTTAATATGGATCAGTACCAGACTTTGCGCGACGAGTTCCCCGATAAGCTGTTTATTTTCATCAGTCATGAAAAGGCAGGCCAGCCCAAAGGTATGATGGCACAGAATATCCGCTATGACAGTGAGATAAAAATACGTGTGGAGGGTTACAAGGCATTTGTTACTACCCGTTACGAGGTTGCCGACCTCGGCGAGGGCGGCGCGGACTTCGTGATATGGGAGGCAGGCGCACAGGAGTATTGGATTGATAAAATGTAAAAGGATATGGCAGAAAACAAGACGATGGATAAAATCCACAGGGATATTTTGAAGAAGTTCCACACTCTTTGCAGCGTGTTGGGACTGACCGATGCCGAGAAACGCGCCATCGTGGAAAGTTACGGGGTTGAAAGCAGTCGCGACATGGACACCCACGATTTGATAAACGTGTGCGGCAAACTTTCGGCACAGGCGAACGAAAAGACGGGCGCGGGTGAAATGGACAAACTGCGCAAGCGTGTAATGGCCGCCATTGGTGGCTACCTCAAAGCCACGGGCAAAGAAAGCAACGCCACGGTGATTAAAGGCATTGCCTGCCGTGCCACGGGGCACACGGATTTTAACAAGATACCGCGTGAAAGGTTGCGCAATCTGGTGGCCGCATTCAATAACAAAGTAAAAGACGCGCAGGCGGTGAATGATATAGCCGACGCCCTATTTATGCAAACACTGTTAGGTCATGGGAACGGAAGACAAGCAAATGCGTAAGGAACGCAACCTGCGTTACCAGATGCGGAAGAAAGGCTACCAGTTCAACCGCGAGCAACGGGTGGTCGTGCTTCCAGAAAACGGTAAGAACCGCAGCGCGGTACAGGAAAAACGGCTTCGGATATTGGGATATGATTTTCAGTACAATATGTTTCAAACAAATCAAATATGAATATAGAAGAAGCAATAAAAGCCATGAAAGGCGGAACCAAATTAACCCATAAATATCTTCCAGCAATGGGTACTCAATATCTATATATCATAGATGGAGAGTATGTAGACTCTAAAGGCTATATCTTAAACAAGATAGATGTTGAATCCCGTCTTAAAGCAGACATTTTTAAGTTTGGATGGCAGAAAGTTGAATCAAAATAAGTATAAATATGAATCAAATGGATATAAAGTTAAGTAAGATGCAGCTTATTCATTTAGGAAATATCTGCAAAAAAGGATGGGGTGGTTATAGTAAACCCTCCGATGATTTAGAAGAAATGGTAAAAAACGGTTTATTGACAAAATCAGCTGGACCATTCGGTGATGTCGTTTATCGTCCAACTGCCGAAGGGCATAGATACATTAACAATATAAGAAAAATATGAGTGCTAAAAGTGATATAATCAAAGTAACGCCCTCTGAATATATCGGGGTTGGCAACATGAAAGAAACCATTACCAGCAACGGCCATTCGTGCGGGTATTGCCACGGTAACGGCTTCTTTTGGGGTGAACATCAGCGGGAGTGTGTGAAAAAAGACTGCCCCGTGTGTAACGGAAGCGGAAAACTCGATGCCGTGATAACAATCGAGTGGAAACCATCAAATCCGTAGTTTATGAGGCAATGGGAAATTGACGCAAAAGCCGCCCGCGAGTGTGCGGCGTCTCTTTCAGAGTTCGCGCAGGCGTGTCGTGTTTTTGCCATGACAGCAAAGCAATTCAATGATATAGTAATAAAAATTAAACATGAGCAGTACAGTAATGAAAGACATTCAGCGCGCCATCAGGGAGCGCACCGTCGAAATGGAAAGCGAGGAATACGCGGCATTCATGCAGGAACTTGCCGAATGGGCGCAAACGCAGGCCGACATGGCCGAATACGCCGATGATATTTACCAGCATTTTGACAACGATTAAACAGCATTTAATCCCTTTTTAATAACTTCAAAATCCGTTTAATATGGAAAATGTAACAATGACCGCGGAAGAACGCCAAGAGTTCGAGGCGTACCGCGCAGAAAAGCAAAAGAAAGAAGCTGCGGCGCAGCGCAAGCAGCAGCGTGAGAACTACGCCTCAATGGTGGACGATGAACTGCGTACCACGCTGCCCGTCCTCCAAGAATTGAGCGAACAGATTAAGACGGTTAAAAACACCGTTTTCGGCAACTTTGACGCCATTCTGAAAATGAAGTCGGAGGTGCTGGGGCTTACGAAAGACGACCAGCGCAGCCACACGTTTACCACCAGCGACAGCAAACTGCGTCTTACCCTCGGCGTGAACACCATCGACGGCTACCGTGACACGGTGGAGGACGGCATCGCAATGGTCAAGGCATACATTGAAAGCCTTGCCAAAGACGAAACGAGTAAAGCCCTTGTAAATGCCGTGCTGCGTCTGCTTTCCCGTGACCAGAGCGGGAACATCAAGGCCAGCCGTGTGCTCCAGCTTCGTAAGATGGCCGAGGAAACGGGCAACGAGCGTTTTATCGAGGGTGTGCAAATCATCGAGGAAAGTTACCAGCCCACCGAGACAAAGAAATACATTCGTGCTGAATACAAAAACGAAAAGGGTGCTTGGGTGAATATTCCGCTCGGCATGACCGACGTGGAATAAAAAGCCGCGCCAGCTCCATCTGCATAATTAACAGCGAGCCAGCGCAAAGCCTTTGCAAAAGGACGATTGCAAATGTAGTAAAAATTAGCAGATGGAGAAACGAAAACACCACGAAAGTACCATAGAGCGTGTAAGGATGGTTCGCGCCATTACCGAGCAGCACTATGAAAGCGGCAATCAGGCGCGGTGTTACAAGGCCGTATGGCGGCAGCATAT
>ENA-ORQX01001377-ORQX01001377.1-human-gut-metagenome-genome-assembly--contig:-NODE-1377-length-15360-cov-2.418164_pt1 | contig 15360 bp, 6 predicted proteins | sample MGYA00242170_ERZ509124 | MGnify/ENA primary metagenome ERZ509124 (study PRJEB26280, sample SAMEA2338647) | human gut metagenome | biome: human gut; feature: human-associated habitat; material: faeces... | reverse complement strand
ACTCCGGAGGCGTATCAGAAGATACCGCTGACAGACGGAAAACCATTACAAGTCACTTCCATCTTGAACAGAGACGGAGTTGTCTGGGTTTCTACCATCGGCAAAGGCATTGTCCGTTATCACACGAAGTCGGGGCATATGGACCGGATTTCGTACGGCGGGATAGGAAAAGAGAATCTCCTTTCTCATACAGATGTTTATCAGACTATATTTATCGGCAATAACCGCTATCTGGCAGTGACATGGGGTGGCTATACACTGTTGATGCCGGATGAAAAGCAGCCGGAAGAACTGACGTCGGAGATATATAACAATACACATACACAGATTTACCGAAACCTCGAAACACGTATGATTTCTGCCTGTTACGATCCTAATGGCCTTCTTTGGATTGGTACTAACGGTGGAGGAGTGATGTATTCTGATTTGAGGTCACAGTTTTATGACCGTTACTATCAGGACAGGCATAACGAAATATGTGATATCCTCATGGATGATAGTCATCGGTTATGGTTGGCGACCTATCACAAAGGAATCATGCGAAGTGACATACCGTACGCAAAAGGGAAAAAACTTAGTTTCTCTAAAGTCGATACAGGTAGCGGGAAATCGGAAGAAACGATGTTGTGTGCCTTGAAAGATGTAGACGGCAATCTGTGGTTTGGAAATATAAACGGTACGTTGACTGTTTATCATGTCCGGACCGGTCGTTTTGTGATCCATTCGCTGTTGGTAGACGGTATTGCCAACAGGGCTTCGGTATGGGCTTTGTATATGGACGATAAGAACAGGCTCTATGTAGGTACGGAAGACGGGCTTTTATTGTATAACCGTCAGACAGGTATATGCGTTAAATTATCAGCAGCACACTATTTAAATGAGAAAAGACAACCTTTCATTCGTGCGATTGCTCAGACAAAAGATGGAACGATATGGCTGGGGACCAGTAATATGGGAGTTTGCAGAGTAGTTGAATCTGCTTCCGGAGGTATCTCCGTAGAAAATGGATATGAGCAGAAGATGAACATGGAATATCGTTCGGTACGTTCGTTGCTGGCATCTTCGGATGGGAATTTATATATAGGTTATACGGATGGCTTTGCCATCCTGTCTCCACGACAGAACACGATCAGTGCCCGTTATACCACGAATGACGGACTGTGCAGTAATTTTATCGGCTGCATAGCGGAAGACAGCGAAGGGCATATCTGGCTGGGAAGCAACTCCGGCATATCGCGGTATGGTCGTCGTCAGCATCTCTTTTACAATTACTACATAGCAGGTAGTAACCGTTCTGCCTTATTCAGTGACAAGACTTTGTTTTTCGGAAATAATCAGAGTCTGACTTATTTCAATCCGGAGGATATAAATGCCTATCCGACCAACGGACGGGTGTTAATAACCGGTTTGGAAGTGGATAACCATCCTGTCGGGACTGGAGAAAAGATTAATAATCAGATCATCCTCAATCAATTCATCCCTTTTACGGATCGCATTGTACTGGATAATGATAACAAAGATTTCTCCTTGACTTTCAACAACCTGTCCTACTCGGACGAACAACAAAAATATAATTACCGGCTTTTGCCTTATCAGGGGAATTGGCTGATTTCTGATGAGGGAGAGAAAGCCTCGTATACCAATCTCCCAGCCGGTGAGTATGTATTTGAAGTGAAGAATATACATCCGAACGGTCAGACAGGGGCGGTGACTTCGCTGAAGATCATAATTCTACCTCATTGGAGTCAGACTTTTGCTTTCCGGCTTTTCGTTTCCCTGTTATTGCTGGGAGGAGTGGCTTATGGAGTACGGTTGATCAGACTACGTCAGAAACGGATGGAACACGAAATGCAGATGAAACATGAACTTTTGACGGTCAGTATGGAGCGTGAGAAAGAACGTCAGATACGTGTGGAACGTGAGAACTTCTTTACGGGCGTTGCCCACGAACTGCGTACTCCGCTGACTTTAATCCTTGCCCCGTTACAGGAATTGATGAAACAGTGCAATCCATTGGATGACTTTTATAAGAAATTGCAGGTCATGTATAAGAATGCGGCCTCACTGCACACCTTGGTCGATCAGTTGCTTTATGTACAAAAGATAGAGGCCGGGATGGTCAGACTCCAGTTATCCGAGACTGATCTGGTGCAGCTGGTCTGCAATGTGTCGGAACCGTTCCGGCAGATGGCTGAAATCAAAGGTTTGCAATTTGATATTGATTTGCCCGAAGGGAAGTTCCTGTATTGGGTAGATGAGGGAAAGATCGCTTCGGCCGTGCAAAACCTTCTTTCAAATGCGTTTAAGTATACCCCATCGGGAGGTCGTGTCCTGCTTTCTGTCTCTCATCTGATGAAAAGTGGGCAGGGTTATTGCCGGATCACCGTTTCGGATACAGGTGCAGGGATTCCGGAATGGTTGCAGAAACATGCTTTTGAATCGTTCGTAACGGGAGATAATGTACCTGAGATGTCAACGAAGGCAGGAATAGGATTGCATATTGTGAAGAACACGATGGACTTGCATCATGGATTGGTAACGCTGAAGAGTGTGTCGGACGAAGGAAGTATCTTTGCCCTTTATATTCCCGAAGGCAAAGAGCATTTTGCAAAAGATTCTTATGAACTTATTGACAGCTATCAGGGAAAAACAAAGCAAAATGAAGAGCTGAAACCGGAACCGTTTCTTCCAATACCGGAAAACAAAATACAGGAAACAGCGGCTAAAAAGAGTCTGCTGATCATCGAAGATAATGAAGATGTCCGCGAATATATCCGGAGCTTATTCATTTCCAGATATGCCGTCAGTGAAGCTTGCAATGGTGAGGAAGGGGTGCGGATAGCCAAAGAACAGTTGCCCGATCTTATTATCTCGGATGTAATGATGCCCGTAAAGGACGGCTTTACTTGTTGCAGGGAAATTCGTATGCAGCAGGAAACCGCGCATATTCCTATCTTGATACTGACTGCCAGAGCAGAAGATGCTGACATCCTGCAAGGCTGTAATAGCGGAGCGGATGATTATATGATGAAACCCTTTAATCCGGAGATATTAAAGACCAAAGTGGATAACCTGATTTTGCAGCGTGAGCGATTGAAGCGGATTTATACGAAAGCCCTGATGCTGAAACAGGAATCGGAAGAGGGGGAGAAAGAAGATGCCTTCTTGCAACAACTGATTCATATCATAGAAGCTAACCTTTCCAATGCGGACTTTAATGTAAAAATGTTGGCGGAGCAATTGAATATGAGTCAGCCTACCTTGTACCGGAAGGTGAAACAGCGCAGTGATTTGTCTGTTATAGATATGATTCGCAGTATACGTATAAGCAAGGCGGCGACATTGATTCTGGAGAATCGCTATTCTATTCAGGAAATTTCGGAAATGGTTGGTTATTCCGATACCCGTACTTTGCGCAAGCACTTCATGGAGCAGTTCGGCGTATCTCCTTCTAAATATATGGGTAGTACTGATTGATAACCTACAAGTCGATATTATATAGTTTCAACTTATTATATAATGTCTTTCGGTCGATATTCAGTAATTGTGCCGCTTTGCTCTTGTTATTTCCGGTTTGGCGCAATGCCTCCAGAATGTGTTCTTTCTCTGTTTCTTCGTTGCGTAGCGCCATGCTTGCGGAACAAACGGTACTTGTTTCCAGTAATTCGGTTCCTAACTCAAGAAGAGTGATGAAACTGCCTTGTGCCAGTAAGGTCGCTCTTTTTACGATATTCTTCATTTGGCGTAAGTTGCCCGGCCAGTGATAATTGAGTAAGGCTTGTGAGGCTTTCGAGTCAAAACCGATCAGATGCTTGTCCAGTTCCTTGTTTGCCTGATCGAGGAAGAAGTTGGCAAACAACAGGATATCCTCTTTCCGTTCTTTCAGGTCGGGCATCCGCAGGGTAAATTCATTGATGCGATGGAAAAGGTCTTCACGGAAAGTCCCTTTCTCGATAGCCTGTTCCAGATTCTCGTTGGTGGCGGATACCAGACGGATATCAACCGAAACTTCTTGCGTGGAACCGACCGGACGAATCTTTCTCTCTTGCAAGGCACGAAGAAGCTGTATCTGTACCTCGTAACTGAGATTACCTATTTCATCCAGGAAGATAGTGCCTCCATTGGCGGCAACGAACGCTCCGGTCTTGTCCGTCAGTGCTCCTGTAAAAGAGCCTTTCACATGGCCGAAAAACTCGGATGCAGCTAATTCTTTGGGGATCGAACCGCAGTCTACCGCGATAAACGGCTTGTCATTCCGTTTGCTCAGTTGATGGATGCGGTGCGCCACATACTCTTTTCCCGTTCCGCTGGAACCGTTGATCAGTACGGACATATTGGTGGGAGCTACCAGACCTACATAATTATAGAGTTGCTTGGCAGCATCACTTTCTCCTTCCAGATAAGCATGATGGGTTTCGGTGGCGTTTCCGGACGAAACGGAAGAACCTTTCTTTGCAGAAGTTTTGGCTGCGGTATGCGTAGTCGGCGCTTCTTTTGCTTGCAAAGCTTCCGACATCTTTTTAAGTAGTTCCTCCGGATTCACCGGTTTGGCAACATAGTCGCGTGCTCCCAGTTTCATCGCTTGTACTGCCGATTGGATATCGGCATAACCGGTCATGATGATCAAAGGAATATCGATTCCTTTTTCGTTCATCCATTTCAGAAGATCGATTCCGTCGTGATCCGGTAAGCGTAAATCGGACAGGATTAAGTCTGCCCCTTGTCCTTCAATGTGCTTCTGGGCACGGGCAATGTTACTGACTGACGACACCTCAAACCCTTTTTTACTTAGCCAGGTTTTCAGCATCATTCCGAAAGTGATATCGTCTTCTATTATCAATATGGATTTCATCATACTCTCTTTTGCCTCTTTTAATGCTACAAAGGTAAGAGGATTTGGGCGAAAGTAGTATATTTGCAAACTTAAATTAAATAAAAGTGTTATGAAAAAGATTGCATACTTACTATTAACCATATCGTTTTGCGGACTTACGGCCTGCAAAACCGGAACAAAAAAAGGAGGAAATATGGACAACGAAACGTTGGTAAAGATTGAAACAACCTTGGGAGACATCAAGGTTAAGTTGTATAATGAGACGCCGAAACATCGTGATAATTTCATTAAGCTGGCAGAAGACGGCGTTTATGAAGGAACGCTGTTCCACCGTGTTATCAAAGACTTTATGATTCAGGCAGGTGACCCGGATTCAAAGAATGCACCGAAAGGAAAGATGCTGGGTGCAGGAGATGTGGGTTACACCCTTCCGGCCGAATTTGTTTATCCGAAGTATTTTCACAAAAAAGGCGCTTTGTCGGCTGCTCGTCAGGGAGACAATGTAAATCCGAAGAAAGAATCATCCGGTTGCCAGTTCTACATTGTGACAGGCAAAGTGTACAACGACTCTACATTGCTGGGCATGGAAAGCCAGATGAATGAGAATAAGATCAATGTTATTTTCAATACGTTGGCTCAGAAGCACATGAAAGAAATCTATAAGATGCGGAAGGAAAACGATGAAAACGGTTTGTATGAATTGCAGGAGAAGCTTTTTGCAGAGGCGGAAGCGGAAGCTGCCAAGCAACCGGAATTTCACTTTACGCCGGAACAGATCGAAGCTTATACGACTGTAGGAGGTACTCCTCATCTGGACGGTGAGTATACGGTTTTCGGTGAAGTAATCGAAGGCATGGACATCGTGGATAAGATTCAGCAGGTGAAAACCGACCGTAGCGATCGCCCCGAAGAGGACGTGAAGATTGTAAAAGTAGAAGTACTAGATTAAGTAGAATGAAGATCAACAGGCATATTCTGGACAATGGGTTACGTCTGGTACATTTGCAGGACGAAAGTACGCAGATGGTAGCTCTGAATGTATTATATAATGTGGGAGCCCGCGATGAACATCCCGAGCATACCGGCTTTGCTCATTTGTTCGAACATCTGATGTTCGGAGGTTCGGTGAACATCCCCGATTATGATATGCCGCTGCAACTGGCAGGCGGCGAGAATAATGCCTGGACCAATAATGACATAACCAATTACTACCTCACTGTACCCCGGCAGAATGTAGAGACCGGCTTTTGGCTGGAATCCGACCGTATGCTGAGTCTTGATTTCAGTGAACGGAGTCTGGAAGTACAGCGTGGAGTAGTAATGGAAGAATTCAAGCAGCGTTGCCTGAATCAGCCTTACGGAGACGTCGGTCATCTTTTGCGTCCTCTGGCATATCGGGCGCATACTTATCAGTGGCCTACCATCGGAAAAGATTTGTCGCACATAGCCAATGCGACGCTGGAAGAAGTGAAAGCATTCTTCTTCCGTTTTTATGCGCCGAACAATGCAGTGCTGGCCGTAACGGGAAATATCTCTTTTGAGGAAGCAGTCGCATTGACGGAAAAATGGTTTGGTCCCATCCCTCGCAGGGAGGTTCCTCAACGGAATCTGCCGCAGGAACCGGAGCAGACAGAAGAACGACGGTTGACAGTAGAGCGTAACGTACCCCTTGATTCACTATTCATAGCGTATCATATGTGTAGTCATGATCATCCGGATTATTACGCTTTTGATATATTGTCGGATTTGTTGAGCAACGGACGTTCCAGTCGTCTGAATCAACGCCTGGTACAGCAAAAACAACTGTTTTCGAGTATCGACGCTTATATTTCCGGTAGTGTGGATGCCGGATTGTTCCATATCTCGGGCAAACCCGCGGCAGGTGTTTCGCTGGAACAGGCGGAAGCGGCCGTACGTGAAGAACTGGAACGTTTGCAGCAAGAACCTGTTGACGAACAGGAACTGGAAAAAGTGAAGAATAAATTCGAATCGACGCAGATATTCGGCAATATCAATTATTTGAATGTCGCTACCAATCTTGCTTGGTTTGAACTGTTGGGCAGGGCGGAAGATATGGAAAAGGAGGTAGAGCGTTATCGCGCTGTTACTGCCGGACAATTGCAAAAGGTAGCTCAGTCTGCTTTCAGGAAGGAGAATGGAGTGATACTTTATTATAAGAAACAAATATCCTGACTTCTCCTTACCGGCGGGATATTTATTGGAGGCAACGGCAGGATGCGGAGTTGCCGGAATATGCGATTAACTACGGAAAAATAAATGAGAAATATCTATAGTATATATAAGGAGCATTACAAAGCACTGATTTCTCTCGGATTGCCCATTGTAATCGGGCAAATAGGAGTTATTGTGCTGGGGTTTGCCGATACGTTGATGATCGGTCATCATAGTACGATAGAACTGGGTGCTGCTTCCTTCGTCAATAATGTATTCAATCTGGTGATTATTTTCAGTACAGGCTTCTCGTACGGGCTGACTCCTATCGTGGGAGGTTTGTATGGAACTCATCAGTATGCTTCGGCGGGGCAGGCGTTGCGTAACAGCCTGCTGGCAAATTTGTTGGTGGCATTCTTGCTTACCATCGGTATGACTGTCCTTTATTTTAATGTGGGAAATCTGGGACAGCCGGAAGAACTTATTCCCCTGATAAAACCTTATTATCTGGTTCTGCTGGCTTCGCTCGTCTTTGTGATGCTGTTCAATGGCTTCAAGCAGTTTACGGATGGAATTACGGATACTAAGACCGCTATGTGGATATTGCTCGGCGGAAATGTGCTGAATATTATCGGCAATTATATCCTGATATACGGAAAGCTGGGCTTGCCGGAAATGGGCTTGCTGGGAGCAGGTATCAGTACGCTGTTCTCGCGTATCATGATGGTAGTCGTATTTATCATAGTCTTTATGCGGAGTCCGCGTTTTCTTCGTTTTAAGCTCGGCTTCTATCGTCTGGGATGGTCGAAGGCGATTGAATTCGCTGGGTTGGCCGATTGCTTTTCAGATGGGAATGGAGACAGCTTCGTTCAGTCTGAGTGCGGTGATGATTGGCTGGCTGGGTACCATTGCACTGGCTTCTCATCAGGTCATGCTGGCTATTTCTCAGTTTACGTTTATGATGTATTACGGGATGGGAGCAGCTGTGGCTGTCCGTGTGAGTAACTTTAACGGGCAGGGCGATATACTCAATGTACGTCGTTCGGCTTATGCCGGTTTTCATTTGATGATGGCGTTGGGTGTTGTGCTTTCTTCCATCGTATTCCTCTGCCGCAATTATCTGGGAGGTTGGTTTACCGATAGTACCGAAGTGGCGGCTATGGTAACTTCGCTTATCCTTCCGTTCCTTGTATATCAGTTTGGAGATGGATTGCAGATAACCTTTGCCAATGCCTTGCGTGGAATCTCAGATGTAAAACTGATGATGCTGATTGCCTTCATTGCTTATTTCCTTATTTCGCTTCCGGTCGGCTATTTTTGCGGATTCGTGTTGGAGTGGGGGATCATAGGTGTCTGGATGGCATTTCCTTTTGGGTTGACCAGTGCCGGTCTGATGTTATGGTGGCGTTTCCATCACAAGACGAAACTACCGCCTTCCATTCAAAATTCATAATTTAAAATCTTAATTGCCTATGGCTTCCTTTCGCTCCACCAAACTGAAAATAACCATCGGCTATATATTGCTGCTGGCGATTCTTCTTTTTTCTCTGGTGTTTGTGCATCAGGAGATGGAGACGCTGTCGGCTGCGGACGATCAGCAGAATCTGCGGACAGACAGTCTGCTGAGTCTTCTCCATGAGAAAGATCAGAATACCCTTCAGATGCTGCGGGTGCTGAGCGAGGCGAATGATAGCTTGCTTTCCGCCTCGGAGATTGAAGAAATCATATCAGAACAGCAGGACTCGGTGATTACTCAGCAACGGGTACAACACCGGGTTATTACCAAACGCGATTCTCTGATCACTACCCCGAAGAAGAAAGGCTTCTTCAAACGATTGGGGGAAGTGTTCGCGCCTTCTAAGAAAGATACTGCCGTGTTGGTCAATACTTCTCTGGAAATTGCCACCGATACGATATTGGAACCTGTCAAGTCGGCGGACTCCCTTCAGCATAAGATTCGCATGGCTACCGAAGAGAAACGGTTGCAGCGGAGGCGAACGATCCGGCGTACCAGTACGAGGTATCAGCGGATGAATACACAGCTGACCGCAAGAATGGATAGTCTGATAAAAGGATACGAGGAGGAAATGTCTGCGCGTGCCCGTCAGGATGCGGAACTTCAGCAAGAGGTGCGGATGCGTTCGGCTAATATCATTGCCGGAATTGCCATTGGTGCCGTATTCTTATCCGCCTTTTTCCTGATCTTAATTATGCGGGATATTACTCGTAGCAACCGTTATCGGCGTCAGCTCGAAGAAGCGAATAAGCGGGCGGAAGACTTGCTTGTTGCCCGTGAGAAACTGATGCTTGCCATTACCCATGACTTTAAGGCGCCATTAGGCTCGATAATGGGATATACGGAACTCTTGTCCCGCCTGACCGAAGATGAACGGCAGCGATTCTATCTGGACAACATGAAAAGTTCTTCAGAGCATTTACTGAAGTTAGTAAGCGACTTGCTTGATTTCCACCGTCTTGACCTCAATAAAGCGGAAGTGAACCGGATTGTTTTTAATCCTGCTCAGCTGTTTGAAGAAATCCGTGTTTGCTTTGAACCTCTGACGGCGGCTAAAGGCTTGGTCTTGCAATGTCATATCGCTCCGGAATTGTCGGAGAAATATATCAGTGATCCTTTACGTATTCAGCAGATAGTGAATAATCTCTTGTCCAATGCGGTGAAATTCACTCAGCAGGGCAAGATCACATTAACTGTTGGTTATAACGCTTCGAAGCTGACAATAGCGGTTGAGGATACCGGCAAAGGGATGGCATCGGAAGATCGGGAACGCATCTTCCAGGAATTTACCCGCCTCCCCGGTGCGCAGGGAGAAGAAGGATTCGGACTGGGATTGTCCATTGTGCATAAGCTGGTTCTTCTGCTTGAAGGTACGATCGATGTACAAAGCACGTTAGGAAAAGGAAGTTGCTTTACTGTCGTGTTGCCACTCTTTCCGGTGGGCAAGTCAATAGTGGAAAATAAACCTTTCGGGAGCAGAATTAAGAAACCATCGAAAGATACGGATGTTTCTCCGGAAGAGACAGATGCCGTACCGGCCATGAAGGTGATCCGTGTGCTTCTGATTGATGATGATAAGATTCAGCTGAACCTGACTGCTGCCATGCTGAAACAGCACAACATCGATGCTGTTTGCTGCGAGCAGTTGGAAGAACTGATAGAGCAACTGCGCTCTTCGACGTTTGATGTACTGCTGACCGATATACAGATGCCTGCTATCAACGGTTTTGATCTGGTCAAATTATTGCGTGCCTCTAACATTCCGCAAGCCCGCAATATTCCTGTCATTGCTGTCACGGCACGTAGCGAAATGGATGAGAAGGCTTTGCATGAACATGGCTTTGCCGGATGCCTGCACAAACCTTTTACGGTGAAAGAATTGCTGGTAACTCTGAATGAAGGACAAATGTCAGCTGATGAGGCGCATATAACACATGATATGCAATTGATTGCAGATGCGCTGCCTGAAGATACTTTATTCAACTTTTCTGCACTGACTGCCTTCTCGGAAGATGATCCGGAAGCGGCGTGTTCTATTATCCGGACTTTTATCGAAGAGACCGGCAAGAATGCCGACCGGATGCAACAGGCATTAACTGACAGGGAGGTGGATGGAATAGCCGCTATGGCTCATAAACTCCTTCCGCTTTTCACCTTGATCGGAGCTTCTGAGTCTGTTGCTTCATTAAGATGGCTGGAGTCTTGCCGGGGGGAAGAATTCTCCGAAGAAATAGAAAAGACTACGTTGGAGACTTTGGAGGCGGTGCGTAAAGTTGTTCGTGCTGCTGAGGAGTATAGTTTCGGTTTACATTAAATCTCTCCCGGCAGCTCTTTTGGAACAGCCTATATAGTGCCATGCTTGTGCCACCTTGTTGGCACAGTTGTGCCAAAGGCATGTCACAGTCGTGCCACTGCGGTGGCACAAGCGTGCCAACGTAGTGGCACGGGTATAAGCTCGTAGCACAGTGAGGAAGGTGCTGCCTTAACAAGTATCTAACCTTCCGAATGAACGGAATGAACGGGATGAAATTGCGCTAAATGTAACCATAACCTCCGCCTTTTTCACATTTTAGCTCTTGGACAAACCTTTTTTCAAAGTAATTTGTTTACTTTGTATCACTTTTACACTGACACATCCTGCATGAAACGAAAATGGATAAGACGGGTGGGCTGGATATTGCTTACTCCTATAATACTTTTTGTAATACTGATGGTATTACTTTATATACCTCCTGTTCAGAATCTTTTGCGACGGGAGGTTACTGCGTATGCTTCTAAGGCAACCGGAATGCAGATTCAGGTGGAACGGATAGATCTTCGTTTTCCATTAAATCTGCTGGTACGAGGGGTGGAAGTCATACAGCAGCCAGATACCTTATTGTCTTTGGAAAGCCTGAATGTCCGCGTACAGGCATGGCCGTTGCTCAAAGGAAAAGTAGAAGTTGACGAGGTTACCTTAAGTCAGGTGGCGGTCAATTCTGCCAATCTGATAGAAGGGATGCAGATAAAAGGCGTTTTGGGGCGCTTCTTTCTGCAAAGTCATGGAGTCGATTTATCGAACGAAACGGCAGTTGTCAATCGGACAGAGTTATCCGATACTCATATACAACTTCTGATGACTGATACCACGACCACTCCCAAAGATACGACGGCATCTGCTCCAGTGAACTGGAAGGTGAACCTTCATCAACTGAAGTTGAAGAATGTATCATTCGGTATGAAACTGCCTGCCGACTCCATGAAGATGGCGGCATACATAGGCGAAGCGACCATTGATGACGCCAAAGCGGATTTAAAGAACCAGTTTTATGGATTGAAGCAATTCCTTTTGTCGGGTGCCTCCGCCAGTTATGACACCGGAGAGGCCCAACCGTCGGAAGGTTTTGACGCCTCTCATATGGCAGTCCGGAATATCCGCATCGGATTGGACTCTCTGCTCTACGAAGGCAGAAATATGAACGCTGTGATTCGTGAAATAACGATGGAAGAGCGTTCGGGACTGAGTATTACTTCACTGACAGGGCGGCTCTTTTCGAATGATTCTATCATCCGCATTCCTGAACTGAAACTGCAAACCCCACATTCAGAAATAGACCTGTCCGCCCAGACTTATTGGGAACTCGTAAATATCCCGACGACAGGACGTTTATCCGCCAGCTTTAACGCGCATATAGGCAAAGAGGACGTGATGCTTTTTGCCGGCGGACTGCCTCAAACGTTTAAAGAAGCATATCCGTTCCGTCCGTTAGTGATTCGTGCCGGTACGGATGGGAATCTGAAAGAAATGCAGATTTCGCGCTTCACAGTAGACTTGCCGGGAGCTTTCTCGCTAAAAGGGGGAGGAATCCTTGAAAACCTGACGGACAGTCTGACTCGTTCGGGAACTATTGGGCTGGATATGGTTACCCGGAATCTGAACTTCCTGACAGGATTGACTGGAGGCACACCCGATGGCTCTTTAGTAATTCCCGACAGTATGAGTCTCAAGATGAAGATGGAGATGAACGGCCCGCAGTATAAAGCAAAACTCGATCTGAAAGAAGGCAAGGGCAGCATGAATGTAAATGCCGCATTAAACAGTTCGACAGAAGTTTATACGGCCGATCTGAAAATAAACGATCTGCAACTGCATCATTTTCTCCCGAAAGACTCGATTTATGAACTATCTCTTTCGGCAGATGCCAAGGGCAGGGGACTGGATGTCATGTCCTTTCATTCTTTAGCCAATCTGAATCTTTCTTTGGACCAGCTTCATTACGCCCGCTATCATCTTTCGAATGTTCATTTGACGGGAAATCTTAAAGGAGCTTTGGCAACGGCTCAGCTTACGAGTGACAATGAACTTTTGAAAATGACAGCGGATGCAGAATATAATTTAGCTCATAGCTATCCGGACGGTAAAGTGACAGTTGACGTTACTCAGCTTGATTTGTACGAACTGGGACTTATGCCCAAACCGATGAAGCGCCCGTTAGCATTCAACTTAACCGGCGAGGCACGCCGGAACCGGGTATTTACTCATTTCACTTCCGGTGATATGAAACTCAACCTGAGTGCCCGTGCCGGTGTATATCCGCTGATTCGTCAGTCTATCCATTTTGTAGATGTACTGATGAAGCAGATTGACGAAAAGTTACTGGATCATGCTGCCTTGCGTGAGGCATTGCCTTCGGCTATTTTCTCCTTCTCGGCAGGAAAGGAGAATCCGTTGGCGTACTACATGGCAGTGAAGAATATATCTTTCCATGATGCTTCCATGAAATTTGGTACGGCTCCCGATTGGGGAATCAATGGAAAAGCGGCTATTCATGCCTTGAAAGTGGATACCTTGCAACTGGATACAGTCTTTTTCACAGTCAAGCAAGATACTGCCCGCATGAATCTGCGTGCCGGAGTAATCAACGGACCGAAGAATCCTCAGTTCTCTTTCTCTACCATTCTGACGGGAGAAATCCGCGACCGCGATGCCGAACTGATGGCAGAGTATAAGAACGGAAAGGGGGAAACCGGTGTTTTACTCGGAGTCAATGCCCGCCCCCTGATAAAAGGACAAGGCCGAGGCGACGGATTAGCTTTTACGCTGATTCCGGCAGAACCGGTCATTGCATTCCGTAAATTTCACTTCAACGAGGATCACAACTGGATTTATCTGCACAAGAATATGCGTGTGTATGCCAATGTGGACATGTGGGATGATGAAGGTATGGGATTCCGTGTACATTCGGTGCAGGGAGATACGGTTTCTTTGCAGAATATCGATGTCGAGATACGAAGAATCCGATTGGATGAAATAACGAGCGTACTGCCTTATTTCCCCGAAATTACCGGATTATTCTCGGCGGAAGCGCACTATATACAAACAGAAAAAGACCTTCAGCTCTCGGCGGAAGCATCTATCGACGAACTGACTTATGAACGCCAGCGCATCGGTGATGTGACATTGGGGGCTACCTGGTTGCCGGGTGAGCAGGGCAAACAATACCTGAATGCATATCTGAATCATGATAATGTAGAAGTATTGATAGCGGATGGCAAGCTCCTCCCCACATCGACAGGCAAAGATAGCCTGGAAATAAATACGACACTGGAACATTTCCCGCTTCGTATAGCCAATGTCTTTATTCCCGACGACCTTGTCACCCTTGCCGGTGATATGGACGGAGATTTGAATATCACGGGTAGCACCGAACAGCCTTTGATTAACGGAGAACTCGTACTGGATAGCGTATCTGTACTCTCACGCCAGTATGGTGCCAACTTCCTGTTTGATAACCGCCCCGTGCAGCTGAAGAATAACCGGCTGATCTTTGATAAGTTTGCTATCTACACCACCGGGAAGAACCCGTTTACCATTGACGGATATGTAGATTTCCGTGATATGTCCCGCCCTATGGCGAGCCTGAATCTGTTGGCGGAAAACTACACACTGTTGAATGCGAAACGTACCCGCGAAAGCCTTGTCTACGGAAAAGTCTTTGCAGACCTGCGGGCTACGGTAAAAGGACCGTTGGACGGACTGAACATGCGCGGTAATCTGAACCTGCTGGGTAATACGGATGTCTCGTATGTTCTGACCGATTCTCCGCTGACCGTGCAGGATCGTTTGGGAAGTCTGGTGACATTTACTTCGTTCAGTGATACCACCACCGTGATTCAGCAGGAAGTTCCGACTGTTTCACTAGGCGGGCTGGACATGGTGATGATGGTACATATCGACCCTTCCGTCCGTGTGAAAGTAGATTTGGATGCAAGCAATGACAATCGTATCGAACTGGAAGGAGGCGGTGATCTTTCGTTGAAATATACTCCGCAGGGTGACCTTACACTAACCGGACGTTATACATTGAGCGGCGGACTGATGAAGTATTCACTGCCTATCATTGCAGTCAAAGAATTTGCTATCAATAACGGCAGTTACGTAGAATGGACCGGGAATCCGATGGACCCCACATTGAACTTCAAAGCAACCGACCGTATCCGTGCTTCCGTATCCGAAGGAGAGAATGGCGGAACACGAATGGTAAACTTTGACGTTTCCATTGTTGTGAAAAACCGGCTGGATAACCTGTCCTTTGCTTTCGACGTAGCAGCTCCCGAAGATGCGACTATCGAAAATGAACTTATGGCTATGGGGGCGGAAGAACGGGGTAAGCAGGCTCTTTATATTATGTTGGCAAAAACATATCTGGGCACCGGGCCGATTGGCGGTGGAGGCGGAGTAGGCAAACTGAATATGGGATCGGCGCTAAATTCCGTCTTGAGCAGTCAGATAAACGAGTTAATGGGTAATATTAAAGGTGCAAATCTCTCGTTTGGCATTGAAGACCACGACGCTTCG
>ENA-ORQX01001372-ORQX01001372.1-human-gut-metagenome-genome-assembly--contig:-NODE-1372-length-15389-cov-4.401722_pt1 | contig 15389 bp, 8 predicted proteins | sample MGYA00242170_ERZ509124 | MGnify/ENA primary metagenome ERZ509124 (study PRJEB26280, sample SAMEA2338647) | human gut metagenome | biome: human gut; feature: human-associated habitat; material: faeces... | reverse complement strand
ACTTTTGGTCAACGGGGAGGTTTGACGAACATGAAAAGAATCAGTATTTTGCTTGCGCTTACACTCAGTCTTTCTCTGCTTTCCGCCTGCGGAGGCAACGAACCGGCGGCAAGCAGACCCCGGACGGGCAACAGCCGCAGGACAAGGACGCCGCGGCACGCCCGGCACGCCGCCGCAACCGTAACCGGGGCAGGCAAAAACCGGACAGGCAAAACGCAGCGGCCGCAAACACGGAACGGAGACAGGATGACCGAAAATCCGGAAGTCAGAAACCCGCCCGGGACAAACGGGAAACGGGAAGCCCCGAGGCACCCCGAAAAACGCAGGCGCCGGAGAAGAAAAAGTCCGGCATGGGCAGCTGGCTGTCCGGCATCCTCAGGCCGGGCCGCAAATAACCACCGGGCAACGTGCCCGCCAGCCACACCACCATCTGGAAATGCCGGAGCGTCGCTCCGGCATTTCACATTTTTGCACATCGCGGCCCACCACCTTGTCCCGGCCAGCCATTCGAAAACGGCCACGCCACAAACCCGCACCGGCGTCAGCAGACGCTACGGCAACCGGACGGCAGAACAGGGAAATCCGGCCCGGCTCCGAAAAGCCTTAAAAATAGCAACTTTCCGCCTTCGGCAGGTAATATTGATTGGATTTCGCCGTTAAATGATTACTTTTGCAGGACATAAAGCGAAACATACCGAAAAAATATGACATCCTTCAAACGCTGGAACAACATCGTCGGCTGGGCGGTCTTTGCCATCGCCGCACTGGTATACCTGATGACGATGGAACCGGTTTCGAGCCTCTGGGACTGCTCGGAATTCATTGCAACCTCCTATAAACTCGAAGTCGGGCACCCTCCCGGAGCCCCGCTGTTCATGATGCTGGCGCGCCTGGCGACGCTCTTCGCCGCCGGCAACCCGGACTTTGTGGGCATGGCGGTGAACGGCATGAACTCCATCGCCAGCGCATTCTGCATCCTGTTCCTGTTCTGGACGATCACACACCTGGCGCGGCGCCTCGTGACCCGCGACGGCAGCCAGCTCACCCGAGCCAACGTGTGGGCCATCCTGGGTGCAGGCATCGTGGGTGCCCTGGCCTACACCTTCACCGATACGTTCTGGTTCTCGGCCATCGAGGGTGAGGTCTACGCCCTCTCGTCGATGTTCACGGCGCTGGTCGTATGGCTGATGCTCAAATGGGAGGAGGAGGCCGACCAGCCCCACTCGTCACGCTGGATCGTACTGATCGCCTACATGATGGGACTGTCGATCGGCGTGCACATCCTCAACCTGCTGACCATCCCGGCGCTGGTGTTCATCTACTATTTCCGCACGACGGAGAAGGTGACTTTCAAGGGCATCGTCTACGCCACGCTGATCGCGGGCGCCATCCTGATCTTCGTCAACAACATCATCATCCCCTACACGGTCTACGTCGGGGCGATGCTCGACCTTTTCTTCGTCAACACGCTGGGGCTGCCCGTCAACTCGGGCATGGTGCTCTTCGCACTGGCGCTGATCGGCGGCATGGGCTGGGCTTCGTGGTACACACACCGCAAAGGCAAGGTCGTGTGGAACATCGTCCTGCTCTCGACGACCATGATCCTCATCGGGTTCTCGTCCTACGCTTCGGTGACGATCCGTGCCGCCGCCAACCCGCCGATGAACAGCAACAACCCCAACAATCCCCACGCACTGATGTCGGTGCTCAACCGCGACCAGTACGGTGACCGGCCGCTGCTGTTCGGCGCTTACTACTCGGCCCCGCCCGAAGGGTACAAGGAAAAGCATTTCTACTACCTCGACGAGGACGGCAAGTACAAGCCCGCATCGGTCATCACGGGATATACCCACGCCCCGGAATTCATCCACTTCTTCCCCCGCATGTGGGATGCGCGCAAAGGAGAGAAGGAGTACAAGCAATGGGCCGCCTACCGCACCAAAACCGAGATCATGCGCGACGAAAAGGGCGAAATCGTCCGCGACTCGCAGGGACGCCCCATGCAGGGCGAAGTGCTCGACTTCGGCACCAAGAAGGTATACGACGACGGGTACGAACCGCGCACGATCGTCGAGCCGACGTTCCTCGAGAACCTCAACTATTTCTTCAACTACCAGCTCTCGTACATGTACTGGCGCTATTTCCTGTGGAATTTCGTAGGGCGCCAGAGCGACATACAGCCGACCCGCGTGACGATCACCGACGGCAACTGGCTGTCGGGCATCAAGTGGATCGACGAGAAATACCTCGGGCCGCAGGACGATCTGCCGCGGGAGATCGCCGACAACAAAGGCCGCAACACCTACTATTTCCTGCCGTTCCTGCTGGGGCTGATCGGACTGATCTACCAGCTCAACCGCGACCAGCGGAATTTCTCGATCGTCATGTGGCTCTTCATCATGACGGGTATCGCGCTGGTTTTCTATTTCAACACTTCGCCGGGCGAACCGCGTGAACGCGACTACGTCTACGCAGGGTCGTTCTACGCATTCTGCATATGGATCGGGTTCGGCGTACTGGCCATCCGCGACCTGGTCGCATGGCTCACCAGGCGCAACAACGTCACGGCCGCCGTGGCGGCGACGGTGGTCTGCATGGGCGTGCCGACGATCCTCGCGGCGCAGAACTGGGACGACCACGACCGTTCGCACCGTTACATGGCGCGCGATATCGGCTGGAACTACCTGATGTCGACGCTGCCCAACTCGATCATCCTCAACTACGGCGACAACGACACGTTCCCGCTCTGGAACAACCAGGAGATCTACGGCGTACGCCCCGACGTGCGTATCATGAACACCTCCTACCTGGGCGGCGAATGGTACATCGACGAGATGAAAACCAAGGCCAACGACGCCCCGGGCGTACCCTTCTCGCTGCCCAAGAGCAAGTATACCTTCACCAACGACTGGGTGCCGGTGGACAACCGCTTCGACCGCGCGGTGGACATCAAGGACGTGATCGAATTCGTGCGCAGCGAAGACCCGCGCAGCAAGATCAAGCTCTCGGACGGGACGATGACCGACTACATCCCGACCAAACGCATCGCACTACCAGTGAACAAGGAGAACGCCATCGCCTCGGGCATCGTCGCCGAAAAAGACCGCGCCCAGATGGTCGACACGGTCTACATCAACCTGCGGAAGAACTCGATCGACAAGACGCAGCTCATGATCCTCGACATGCTGGCCAACTTCGACTGGAAGCGCCCGCTCTACATGACGCAGGTCTACATATTGCAGGATTTCGGACTGATGGATTACCTCCAGTTCGACGGCTACGCCTACCGTTTCGTGCCGATCCTCACTCCCGTGCAAAACCCCTGGGAAATCGGGCGCATCGACGCGGATTACGCGGCGCCGCTGCTCAAGGAGACATTCCGCTACGGGAATCTGGCCGACCCGAGGGTATATGCCGATTACTTCATCCAATACAACCTGAGCGCCTCGCACGCCCGCGATGCCTTTGCCCGCGTGGCAAAGGAACTACTGCGGCAGGATCGCGCGCAGGAAGCCGTCGAACTGCTCGACATGGGGCTTGAGAAGCTGCCCCCGTCGCAGATACGCTTTACGGACTCCAACACCTATCCGTTCCTCGAAGCGTACTACGCCGCTTCGGCGATGGGCGTGGAGGATGCGGCCGACAAGGGCGACGCACTGCTGCGCGAATACGCCAGGACGCTGATCGAGTACATCGAATATTACCTGCGTTTCGACGGCGTGCAGGGCGACATGGTGTCGCCTATCATCGACGAGAAACTCGACCAGCTGGGCGACGTCTACTACCTGGCTGTATATGCCGGTCGCAAGGAAATCATCGGCGAGATCAACGCCTATTACCGTTCGCTCGGGGTCGAAGAGGAGAACCTCGTGGATGTGGGCGACAAGCCCCACCAGGTCGATACGACCCTTATCCCGCGCAAAGACACCGCGCAATAGCAACTACCACGGACAAAAGGCGAAAGCCCCTCCTTTGCGGAGGGGCTTTTCCCATATTACGGATCGGGGCTTCCGGGCGGAAACAGTGCAGCTGCAACAACCAAAACCGCCTCATCCCGTCCCCGGGCACCCGCCGTAAAAAGACAGGGAACCCCCGCCTCGGTGGGTTCCCTGCGGTCAAAACGGTATCGGCAGCAACGGGTACACATTTTCAGTGACGCCTCATCCCGCACAGTGAGTTGCCAAGCCGTTTTGGCGCGTTTCCTGTATGATGACAAAGATAGGCAAATTCCCCGATAATGATGTATAAATCATTATCAAATATTGGGGAGGTTTGTTTCTTTGTTAACATGAAACAACCTTGGCGGGACATAACATTACTGAAGGCGATCGCAGGTCGGCTCAGGGAACTGCGTGCAGAAAAAGGTGTTTCCCAGGAAACCGTCTACGAGGACACGGGCATCCATATCGGCAAGATCGAGACCGAGAAATACAATATCACGGTGAGCACCCTCGCCCGCCTCTGCCGCTATTACGGCATATCGCTCGGCGCATTCTTCGACCAGGTAGAAGACAGGTCTGACGCAGAATGACAAGACGCCCCTCCGCGGAGGGGCGTCTTGTCATTTGGTTTCGGGTTTTCCGGCAGGCTGTTCCCGCTGCGGTTTGTCGTTGTCTTTGCTCCTGTTGTACAGGAACCGTTTGATCTTGTGCGTCGGAGTCTTTGCGAAATCGTCCTTTTCCTCGACCACCTCCGAAATCCGCGAGAAGCGGTTGACCTTGGCATTCACGAAATCCATGATCTCCTTCTTGAGCTGCTCGGTCTTGGCCTCCCAGGCCTCCTTCTTCGTCTCCCACTCCTCGCGCCAGTTGTCGACCATGGCCTCGATCTCATCTCGGTTGAAATGCACCAATGCCACGAGGCGCCCCTCCTGTTCGGTGACGATCGAATCGGCGATATATACGTGCGAATTGAGTACGGTTTCGATATCCTCGGGATAAATGTTCTCGCCGCCGGGGCCTACGATCATATTCTTCAGGCGCCCCTTGATATAAAGCCAGCCGTCCTTGTCGAACTCGCCCAGATCGCCCGTGCGGAACCAGCCGTCATCGGTAAAGACCTCTTTCGTCGCCTCGGGGTTCTTGAAATACCCGAGCATGACGCTGGGCGTCAGCGCCACGACCTCGCCCTGCCGGGTGTCGGGGTTGATATGCTCCAGGCGCAACTGCACGCCCGGCGCCTGGGGCCCGGTCGAGCCGAGGCGCACCTGCGAAGGTGCGGCGCCCGCAAGCAGCGGCGCGGTCTCGGTGAGCCCGTAGCCGATGGCATAAGGCACTTTCGCCTCCAGCAAGAACTTTTCGGCACCGCCGTCGAGTTTGGCGCCCCCGATGCCGAGGAACCGCAGCCGCCCGCCGAAGAGCTTGAGCAGTTTCTTGCCCGCGACGCGATGGAGGTAACGGCGCAAGAATCCCACCTTATAGAGCGTCCGCCAGAAACCGTTGGAATTGAATTTGGCCAGCACCTGGTGGCGGTAGATCTTCTCGATGATGAGCGGCACGATCAGCATGACCGAGGGACGCACGGCCCGCAGCGCCGGCATCAGTGCCGAGGCCGTGGGCGGACGGTCGAGGTAAACGACCCTGGCACCCATCGAGAAGGGATAGATCATACCGATGGAACATTCGTAGGTGTGCGAGAGCGGCAGCACCGAGAGGAATACGTCGTCGGGCAGTACGGGAAAGATGCCCGACGAAATCCCGACCTGGGCGCAGAGTGCCGCGTGGGTCAGCATCACCCCCTTGGGCTTCGAGGTCGTACCCGAGGTATAGATGATCACGGCCAGGTCATCGGGCTTCGGCACGGCCATGGTGCCCTCCCCCCTGACCCGCTGAGCAATGACGCCCAGGTTCTTGGTGCGCACCACGACGTTCAGCCGTTCGATGGTCTGTTTCGAGAGTTTGGTAAAGAGCCTGTCGGAAACGAGCAGGGCCTTGGCTTCGGAATGCGCGATGATCATGTCGAGTTCCTCACCCGAAAAATCGGGCAGGATCGGCACGGCGACCATGCCGGCCGAAGTAACGGCGAAATAGCAGACTCCCCAATTGGGCATGTTGCTGCTGAGCAAGGCAACCTTGTCCCCGGCACGGAGCCCCGCACCGGTAAGTATCTCCTGCACTTTTTCGATACGCCGGCCCACCTCGGCATAGGTCACGTCGTCGCCTTCGAACATCGAAAATGCGACTTTCGACGCGAACTTCTCCACGCTGTTGCGGACCAGTTCGTAAAGTGTATTGATGGTCATAATACGTTTCGTTTTAACTACGTTTCAATAACGCGAAAGTTTGGGGCGAAATTACTAATTTCCGGTTAAAAATCACTATTTTTGAACCAAAATAATAAAATGCTCGACCATCAGTACATCAAAAAACTTGCCGCCGATGCGGGGTTCGACCTTTGCGGCCTGGCTCCGTGCCGGCACCTGGTCGAGAACGAGTCGATGCTGCGGGCATGGCTCGGCAAGGGCTACCAGTCGTCGCTGGCCTACATGGAGCGCAATGTCGAGAAGCGCGCCGACCCGCGCAAACTGGTTGAGGGCGCACGTACGGCCGTGGTCTGCGCCGTGAGTTACAAAAACCGCGCAGGCGAGGGCTACCCTCCCGGACACCGCACGAAAGTAGCTTCCTATGCCTGTGCGGCCGACTACCACACGACGATCAAGGGAATGCTCGGCCGGATGCTCGATGCACTTTGCGCCTCCCGCCCCGATCTGTCGGGGCGGGCGTTCGTCGACACGGCCCCGCTGCTCGAAAAACAACTGGCCGTCGAAGCCGGGCTGGGCTGGATAGGCCGTCAGTCGCTGCTGGTGACACCCCGTTTCGGCACCTATGTCCTGCTGGGCGAACTGCTGCTCACGGACGATGCCGACGCCTACGACCCGCCTTTCGAAGGGTCGCGCTGCGGACGCTGCCACAATTGCATCGAAAGCTGCCCGACGGGCGCTATCGTCGCCCCGAAGGTAATCGACACGGGACGCTGTATCTCCTGCCACACGATCGAGAAAGAGCCCACCGAAGGAATCGGCCTCGACGGCTGGATCTTCGGCTGCGACCGCTGCCAGAGTTGTTGCCCCCACAACCAGAAAGCCCCGATGCACACCAACCCGGCCTTCGACCCCGTGTTCGACCCGCTGGCGATGGACGCCGAGGCATGGCTGGCGATGGACGAAACGGAATTCGAAGCCCGCATGGGCACGACACCGCTGACCCGCAGCGGACTGGCACGCATCCGAAGCAACATCGCCGGCACCCCCGGCCCCGAATAACCCGTCCCCGCATACGCAGGACAGACGCCCCGCGCTTCCGCAGCAACAACAACCCGGGCATTCGGCACGACTTCCACATCCTCCTTAGGGCAAACCCACGCCCCGGCCGGAAATGCAAAACCCGGCCCGGGACAAACGCCGGACACCGCGGTTTCCTGCCCGCCCGCAATAACAAGCCGATTCCGCAGGGGGGGGGCATATTCCGCACAAAAAAAAGCGGGTTCTCACGAACCCGCTTCATATCGGCACTTACCCCGTTTACTTGGAAAGTTCGGCCAGGGCAGCCTTGGCATTCTCGGCAGCCGGGCCGTCGGTCACCTGCTTGAAGGCGGCGATTGCCTGCGGCTTCATCTCCTTGGCATTGTAAGCGGCGCCCAGCAGGTAGTACATCAGGCTCTTGTCGGCCGGATCGGTCTGAGCATCGGCAGCAGCCTGTCCCAGTTCGATAACCTTGGCATAGTCCTTCTTGTTGGCATAAGCCTGCAGGCGGACATTTTGCGCCAGTGCGCTCTGGGGATTCTTGGCCAGCAGGTCATCGGCCATCTTGATGATCCCGTCGAAATCGTTGGCAGCCTGCATCTTGGCAACCATATTATTGGTATAGAGCGCCATATCCTCCTTGGCCTTGGCGGCATCTTCGGCATATTTGGGGTGCGTCTTGGCAGCAACGGCCTCGTAGATTTCCATACCCTTCTCGTACTGCGACATGTCGCCGCTGCTCATGGCCATTTCGCAATAGCTCATCGCCAGGTTGAGCGCCATGCCCGTGTTGTCGGGGTCGGCGGCATAGCCCTTGGCGAAGATCTCCGACGCGGTGGCATAGTCCTTATTGTTGAAAGCGTCGCCGCCCTGTATCTGGTAAATCTTGGCAACCCAGCCGTTCGACTTGGCCATCTGGTTCATGTCGCCGTAAAGCTCGGCCAACTCGGCCGACTTCTCGAAGTTCTTCAGCGCCTCGTCGTAATTCTTGGTCTTCAACGCACCGCCGCCCAGCATGAAATAGCATTTGGGCAGCGTCGATTTTGCCGTAGCCACCATCGAAGCGGCGCTCTCGTTGTCCATGCCCTGGTCGATGACCTGTTCGAACTTGGCAGCTGCCTCGGTGAAATTCTTTGCCCCGAATGCGGCGGCCGCCTCATTGTAAATTGCCGTGACATCCTGCGCCGAGAGCGATACGGCCCCGAACAGCGCAATTACCGATACTAATAATTTTTTCATTCTCCTATTCGTTTTTTAAGTTTTTCAGTTCATGTATCCCGGGTTGCGGATACGTTGGATGCAAAAGTATGTTTTTTTTCCTTTTTTTCAAAATCTAAATGCGGCCTAATCGCGTAACCCGGCGAAAAAAGAGGTCATCAATGCCTCGCATTCCCCGCCGAGGATGCCGCGCACGACCGTCGTTTTCGGATGGAAGACCGCCTCGGAATAACGTCTGTAACCCTTCTTGGGATCGTCGGCACCCCACACCACACGCCCTACCTGTGCCCAGCCGATGGCTCCGGCGCACATAATGCACGGCTCGACGGTGACATATAACGTACACCCTTGCAGGTATTTGCCGCCGAGGGTCGACGCCGCGGCCGTGAGGGCCTGCATCTCGGCATGGGCCGTAGGATCGGAGAGCGTTTCGACAAGGTTGTGGCCACGGCCCACCACCGCACCGTCGGCTACAACTACCGCACCGATCGGCACCTCTTGTTCATTTAACGCTTTGCGGGCCTCGTTTAGTGCGAGGCGCATGAATTTTTCGTCGGTTTTCCGCTGTTCTTCCATTTCGGGTATTTTCCGCAAAAATAGACAAACTTTTACAAACGGCCTCGTCGGGCGGCGGATTATCCCGCGCAGGAGCCGCCGCGGCACGCCCCGCGCCAAATAAAAATCCCGGCCCGCGTTCCGTATTTCGCTTCTTTTATTTAACTTTGCGGGTTGCAAGGACAAAACAAACAAAAAATACAAACCCCTATGTACAGAACCCATACGTGCGGCTGCCTGAGAGCCGAAAACGTAAACCAGACCGTCACCCTCGCCGGATGGGTGCAGAAAGTGAGGAACCTCGGCGCCATGACCTTCATCGACCTGCGCGACCGCTACGGCATTACTCAGGTCGTCATCGAGGAGCACTCGCCCGCCGAAGCCCGCCAAACGGCATGCTGCGTGGGCCGCGAATGGGTCATCCAGGTGGTCGGCAAGGTCATCGAGCGGCAATCGAAAAATCCCAGGATGGCAACCGGCGACATCGAGGTCGCCGCCCAGAAGGTGACCATACTCCACGAAGCCGAAGTTCCCCCGTTCACGATCGAAGAGGTTTCGGACGGCGGCGACGACCTGCGCATGAAATACCGCTACCTCGACCTGCGCCGCCCGCCGTTGCAGCGCAACATGATCCTGCGGCACAAGATGGCGCAGGAAATCCGCCGCTTCCTCGACGCGGAAGGCTTCCTCGAGATCGAAACCCCCTATCTGGTCAACTCGACGCCCGAAGGCGCCCGCGACTTCGTCGTCCCCAGCCGCATGAACCCCAACCAGTTCTACGCCCTGCCCCAGTCGCCGCAGACCCTCAAACAGCTGCTGATGGTCGCCGGCTACGACAAGTATTTCCAGATCGTGCGCTGCTTCCGCGACGAAGACCTGCGCGCCGACCGCCAGCCCGAGTTCACACAGATCGACTGCGAGATGTCGTTCGTCGAGCAGGAAGACGTGCTGGAGATTTTCGAGCGCTGGGCCAAGCACATGTTCAGGGAGGTAATGGGCATCGAACTGACTGAACCGCTGCGCCGTATGCCGTGGATCGAGGCGATGGAGAAATACGGTTCGGACAAACCCGACCTGCGCTTCGGCATGGAGTTCGCCGACCTCACCGACCTTGCGAAAGGCCACGGCTTCCAGGTCTTCGACGACGCAGAATACGTCACGGGATTCGCCGCCACGGGCTGCGCCGCCTACACGCGCAAGCAGATCGACGCCCTCACGGAGTTCGTCAAGCGCCAGCAGATCGGCGCCAAGGGGCTGATCTGGATCCGCGTCGAACAGGAGGGCGTAAAATCGTCGGTCGACAAGTTCTACACGCCCGACGAGATCCGGAAGATGGCCGGCCGCTGCGGCGCCAAGGCCGGGGACATGGTCTTCATCCTCTGCGGCAAGAAGTTCAAAACGCTGACACAGCTCTGCGCCCTGCGTCTGGAAGTGGCTCAGCAGTTGGGACTGCGCGACCCGAAGAAGTTCGCGCCGCTCTGGATCGTGGACTTCCCGCTCTTCGAGTGGGATGACGAAACGCAGCGCTACTACGCCATGCACCACCCGTTCACCTCGCCCAAGCCGGAGGACGTACAGTATATCGACAGCGACCCCGGCCGCGTACGTGCCAACGCCTACGACTTCGTGTGCAACGGCACCGAAATCGGCGGCGGTTCGATCCGTATCCACGACTCGAAGCTGCAGGCCAAGATGTTCGAAGTGCTGGGCTTCACGGCCGAACAGGCACAGCTGCGCTTCGGGTTCCTGATGGACGCCTTCAAATACGGCGCACCGCCCCACGGGGGCCTTGCGTTCGGCTTCGACCGCCTGTGCTCGCTCTTCGGCGGCTCGGACTCGATCCGCGATTACATCGCCTTCCCGAAGAACAATGCGGGCCGCGATGTGATGCTCGACGCCCCGGGCTGCATCGACCAGGCGCAGCTCGACGAGCTCTGCCTCTCGCTGGTAAAGCCGGAAGAGTAACGCCCGGCCGGGTTCCGTGCGATACAGGGTGCCGCCTGACGGCGGCACTTTTTTTTGCCCGCATCCACGGCACCGCATTTGCCTGTTCCGGGAAAAATACCTATTTTTGGATCATAAAACGACACGGATCATGTCAGCTCCCTTAGCCGAAAGACTGCGCCCCCGCACGATAGACGAATATATCGGGCAGGAGCACCTCGTGGGTAAGAACGGTGTGTTCCGCAAGTTCTTCGAAACGGGCAACGTGCCGTCGTTCATCCTTTGGGGCCCGCCGGGCGTGGGCAAAACCACGCTGGCGAAGATCGTCGCCACGCAGCTCGACCGTCCGTTCTTCACGCTCTCGGCCGTCACGTCGGGCGTCAAGGACGTGCGCGAAGTGATCGAGTCGGCCCGCAAACAGCGCTTTTTCGACGCCAAGCCGCCCTTCCTGTTCATCGACGAAATCCACCGTTTCAACAAAAGCCAGCAGGATTCGCTGCTGGGAGCCGTCGAGCAGGGCGTCGTGACACTCATAGGCGCCACGACCGAAAACCCTTCGTTCGAGGTGATCTCGCCGCTCCTGAGCCGCTGCCAGGTCTACATCCTCAAATCGCTGGAGGACAAAGACCTGCAAACGCTGCTCGACCGGGCGCTGACGACCGACACGGAACTCAAAGCACGCCAGATCGAAGTGAAGCAGACGGGTGCGTTGTTCAAATTCTCGGGCGGCGACGCCCGCAAGCTGCTCAATATCCTCGACATACTGGCCGGGGCGACGGAGGGCAAACTGACGATCACCGACCAGTACGTCACCGACTGCCTGCAACAGAACATCGCCCTCTACGACAAGAACGGCGAGCAGCACTACGACGTCATCTCGGCCTTCATCAAATCGGTGCGGGGCAGCGACCCCAATGCCGCGATCTACTATCTGGCGCGCATGCTGGCCGGAGGCGAAGAGCCACGCTTCCTCGCACGGCGGCTGGTGATCCTCGCCTCGGAGGACATCGGGCTGGCGAACCCCAACGCACTGCTGCTGGCCAACGCCTGTTTCGACACGGTACACAAGATCGGCATGCCCGAAGCGCGGATCACGCTGGCAGAAACGACGATCTACCTGGCCACCAGCCCCAAGAGCAACTCGGCCTATATGGCCATCAACAAGGCGATGTCGCAGGTCGAGCACGACACCACGAACCGCCCCGTGCCGCTGCACCTGCGCAACGCCCCGACCAAGCTGATGGACAAGGCAGGCTACGGCAAAGGGTATAAATATGCACACGACTACGCGGGCAATTTCGCCGAGCAGGAGTTCCTGCCCGAAAGCCTCGCAGGGACGAAATTCTACGAACCCAACACCGGGAATGCCACCGAGGCGAAGATCGCCCAGCGCATGCAGGAGTTGTGGAAGGACAAGTATAAATAGTACATCGAAGATTTCCGGCGGCACGCGCGGCATACGCACGATTCCCGGCCCGGCAACCCGCATCACGACCATAAAATGAAACGCATCGGCATCATATCCGACACCCACGGGACATTCGACGACACGCTGCGCGAATTCCTCAAGGACGTGGACGAAATCTGGCATGCGGGCGACATCGGCTCGCTCGAACTGGCCGACACGATCGCGTCGTTCAAACCCCTGCGCGCCGTCTCGGGCAACATCGACGGAGGGCTCACACGCCGCGTCTACCCTGATTTCCTCGCATTCGAATGCGAGGGCGTGCGGGTGCTGATGACCCATATCGGCGGCTACCCGCGCCATTACAACCCGCGCGCAGCGGCAAAGATACAGGCGCTGCATCCCAAACTCTTCATCGCCGGGCATTCGCATATCCTCAAGGTGGTCTACGATCCGGTTTACGACCTGCTGCATGTCAACCCGGGCGCAGCCGGCGAATACGGTTTCCACAAAGTCCGCACGGCCGTGCGGCTGGTGATCGACGGCGCCGACATGCGCGACATGGAGGTCGGAGAGTGGCCGCGGAAATAATCCGCACCGGGAGACAAACCGGCAACCGAGTTCATTCCGGAAGCCCTCCCGGAAACAAGGGAATCCCGATCCGCTGTCGGGCACGCCCCCGAATGACGGCGGCCCGGCACCCGGACGCCCTGTACGCAATGGCCCCCACGGGTTTGGCGGAATAAGTCCGCAGGGAATCCGCCACGAAGCCGTACCGAAGACGCCCGCCCGAAAATACGCCGGAAAATCCACGCCGGGGCTTCATCCAAATAAGGCGGGCGCCGCAAAATTGCGGCGCCCGCCTTAATACCCCGGGAACGACCCGGCGGCGGATTATTCGGCGATCTCGATCCGCACCGGGCCGAGTATTCCGGCCTTCGTACCGCCGCGGTAGACCGTCGGCGAAGAGAGGAAGATATTGGCCGTCGTATTGCAAACCCGGATTTCGATCCGGTTGGCACCTTCCTGCAACAGTCCGGTCACATCGAAACGCCAGGGCGGCGTCAGCCGCAAACCGGCCTCTCGCCCGTTGACCAGCACCCGTGCCGTCGAGACGACCTCGCCCAAGTCGAGTGTCACACGCCCCGCGGGTTTCTTCGTCAGCGTAAAGTCCCGGCCGTACCACGCCGCACCGGAATAAGTACGCAAGGCATCGTTACGGCACCAGTCGCCGACCGTATAGCGTCCCACCCCGCAAACCAGCTTCACAGGGCCGTCTATCGCCGCACCGCCGGCATACCCGCGCTCTTCGGTAAGCGTCAGCGACACCTCCGCCGGAAGTTCGGCACGCCGGGGCAACACGGCACTGTAGGTTACGGCGCCGTCGCTGCGGCGTGCGACCTCGGCGACCCGGCATTTCCGGCCGTCGGCACGCACTTCGGGTTTCCGGCCGAAAGCCGTGAATTCCAGCGCCTCCAGCCCGGGCGCCGCCGTAAAGGTGAACCGCGCCCGCGTATCCGCCGTCTTCCGGCTGTCGAACGGCAGCAGCGCCCGGTCGCCGCGGAACTTCATCCGCAACGGGGCCTCGGCCAGCGTCTCGGGCGCGATGTCCGCCGCACCGTCGCGCAGGGCGAACCGCGCCGTGCCGAACGAATCGTAATGCAGCACGATCTCGTTGATGCCCTGCTTCAGGGCGACCTGCGGCGCAGGCTCCCCCCGTTCCCCGCCGACATAGAACCCCACGGGCTGCATCCCGCCCCATTCGGCGTCGTACAACCCGTCGCGCGGGGCATCCACGCAGGTGTAAAGGTAATAATCCTTCATTCCGGATGCCTCGGCCTTGCGAACCATGCCGTTGAAAGCCCGTTCGGTCGCACCCAGGCGGATGAAATCGTCGTACATCTCCGCCTTCAGGCCGTGCCAGCCCTGATGCCCGAAGTCGCCCTCGACGCCCCAGCGCCATGAGAACGCATAGGGCTGCCAGTCGTACCGCACGCCGGCTGCCTCCACGCCCGACGCCGTGCCGGGCAGGTTGTCCAGCACCGTCCGTTCATCCACCGAGGCGGGTACCGCTCCCAGAAGCATGAACCGCTCTCCGAAGGTGAACCGTCCGCGGCCTTTCCGAGCCTCGCCGCCGAGCCGTTCGTATTCGGCATCATAAATACAGGCACTGATCTTTTCGTCCGTCCCCGGCCACTGGTAATCGCCGAAATGGTTGTCCAGCAAGGGTTCCAGCCGGAAATCCCACTCCCCGCCGAGGTCGATCCGCTGCGTGCTCCCCGCGCCGGCGGATTCCGCCCCGACCTCCGCATCGCGGGAAGGGTCGAAGAGGATCAGCTGCATGTCCGTACGCTCCAGCGGCATCACCACCTCGGTTCCGGCATCCGTGACGGCGGCAACCCGCAGCGGGCGTTTCCCGCCCGTCCACGGATCCCACAGCTCCGCGGCTCCCCATGCACGGAAACGGCACGTTGCGCCCCGCCCGACGTTATAGACCGCAAAGAGGTCGCGGCCGCCGATGCGGCGGTGCATGACGTAAGGGGTCGGATCGCCCGTCTTTTGCTTGGCAGGATGCGCCCCGGCATCCGTTGCCGGGCGGAGCAGCGTGAAATCGCGCTGCGTATTGCGGCCGATGAGTGCGGTCGCATCCGCCGGATCGCCGATACGGAAAACCCGGTCGCGCCCGCCCCCGAAGAGATCCGCCACCAGTTCCGTCAACGCCCGGCCGCCGCGCCCCTCCTTTTCAGAGGCCTCCGGCAGCGGGCCGATATTGATGACCATGCCGCCGTCGCGAACGAAGTCGCGCAGTTTTTCGAGCGACGAGTGGCGGATCGCCCGCATGGCGGGAACCACGACCACGCCGAACGACTCCCCGGCCACATGCAACCGGCCGTCGCGCACCTCGGCGCGGCCGAGCGATTCGTAATCCATGTAGTCGAAGTCGATGCCGTCGCCGGCGATGGCCGTCGTGACGAAGCCTTTCGTCCCGGCCGAACCGTCGGCCGTGGCGACATGCACGTCGCACCC
>ENA-ORQX01001371-ORQX01001371.1-human-gut-metagenome-genome-assembly--contig:-NODE-1371-length-15397-cov-3.350150_pt1 | contig 15397 bp, 20 predicted proteins | sample MGYA00242170_ERZ509124 | MGnify/ENA primary metagenome ERZ509124 (study PRJEB26280, sample SAMEA2338647) | human gut metagenome | biome: human gut; feature: human-associated habitat; material: faeces... | reverse complement strand
CACCCCGCAGTCTGCCGATGGCATCACCTTTGCCGCCGACAGCAAGGCGGTCATCACCGCCGAGCAGTTTGAGCTGAATCTGTAAAACCTGATATTCCCTTCATTTCTCCTTCATCAACACAGCCCCGCTCTGGATTCCTTCACTAGAGCGGGGCTGTTGTTGGTTCTATAAATCTGTTCTTTGATGCAGCCCTTCGTAAGCCCACATCCATCTACCGTCCCCTCAATTTCTCCACCAAACCGGAACAACACTCTTTTTGCACTGCACAAATCATAGCATCATTTGGCGTAAAATTGGCGTATGACGTGAAAATCGCTGGAAATCATTGCAAACAAAAAGCCCGAAACTTCTCGGTTTATCAAGAAGTTTCAGGCTTTGCTTTGCTTAAATTGGAAATTACTGTTCAATCGGCTTCATCGTGGGGATGTTGCAAGATTCGGCTCTGTTTTCGTCCAACAGAATCCAACAGCATCCACGAAATCGGGAGATTTCGGTGGGAACAATCCAACAAGCTCCAACACTGTCCACGAAAGTTGTACACGGTTCTGGTCAAGACCCCATTTTCGGGGGTTCTGACGGTGACAAGGACGGCTTTCGGGGCAGGCGGTCGGACGTAGATATCCGCGACGTGCTTCATTGCCCAGCAGAGGAGAACATTTCAGTTATATCGCATCCGATTTTACCGCACGAGCAGCGCACTCTGCAATGCGGTCATAGATGCTTTCTTCTTTTCTTGGGTCGCTTCTGCGTACACATCCATTGTGGTGGTGATGTCCGCATGACCCATGATTTCCTGAATGACTTTCAAATTGGTTTCGTTTTCGCAGAAGCGGGTGCAGAACGTATGCCGGAGATGATGGCAGCTAAAGTTGGGCAGAAGAATCGGGTCACGATTTTCTGCATCAGCCTTGGCTGCTTCTTCCTTATTATAGTCTGCACAGATTGCATGAATCGTGCGATTGATCATTCCCGGCAGATAGACCTTGCCTTCCCCCGTACAGAACACAAATCCAGAATAGCCATCAATTTCATCCGTGGAGAATCCAATCACCTTTTGATACTGATATTCTTCCAGAAATGCGTCGAACACATCATCCAGCATCGGGATGATACGGATGCCTGCACTGGTTTTAGGGGAGTTGACATGATTCGTGCAGGAGCCATCTTCCTGAACGCGATAGACCAGATTGTGATTGATGCTGATCGTTCGATTCTTGAAGTCAATGTCCTGCCACCGCAGACCCAACACTTCTGCTTTTGTCAATATAAGACTAAAAAAAATATGTTTTTCTTGCAAAAAGCACCGCCAGTTTTCCCTGGCGATGCTCCTGCAAATAATTACTCATCTTTTTTCTCATTCACATCTATGACTTTACTCTTATCTCCCACAAAGAAAATATCATCCATTTTCCAGATGATCTCTATTCTTCCGCCGCCATAGACATACACTTTATCAATAATCTTGTACAGCACGTTTTTATCAAAAGACTGTAATGCTGCAATATCATTCAGCTCTGCCTGTTTCGCTCCTGCTTCCTCAATCTTTTTCCGGGCTTCTTCAATTTCATTTTCAATCTCCGGAATACACTGATCAATTTCAGCAATGCGTTTTGTTGTTATCTCCAGCTCTGAGATATACTGGTCTTTCGTAAGACTTCCCATTCTGTAATCAGAATATAATTTCATCTTTCTGGATGACAGACGCTTCTTTTCGCTCGCCAGAGTAGAGAGCTTTTCTTCCTGAATAGATGTTTCCAGCCACACTTTTTTCTTCTTTTCCAGATTATCTGATATAAACCGAACCATGTTTCTGGCACAGGCTAAAACCGTTTCCTCCAATTCCACTTTGTCCATCTTGCTGTTGGAACACTCTGGAAGTCCGGTCATGTGTGCTTGTGGACAGCGATACGATTTACCAGATCCCGTTAAGTCCAACCGTCTACCACATGATGGACACATCAAAATTGCATGACTTTTTTTCTTTGGTTTGTATGGACGTTTTTCTTTTGAAAATGCCATCTCATTCGCCTTTGCAAATAATTCCTCTGACACGATTGGTTCATGTGTTCCTTCTACAATAATCCAATCCTCTCTGTCATTTTTGGCAAGTTTGGTACTTCCAGTTACTGCAACTCTTTTTTTACTCCACACAGTTTTTCCCAGATAGACCTCATTTTTTAACATGTCTGAAATGGTTGTCTGCGACCATAGCTTTTTTTCTTTCTCTATGGCGCAAGTAATCTTGATACCTTTCTTCTTCATATACTCCCTGCAAGTCATTACGTTATGCTCATTAAGGTATCGTGCTATATGGGGCTTTTTCACTCCATCTGCAGCCATCGTAAACACAAGCCGTACAATCTCTGCTGCTTCTGGATCAACAATCAGATGATGTTTATCTTCTGGATCTTTGATATATCCGTATTTTGGGCGGGATGGCATATATTCACCATTCATTGCATGTGTAGCCATTGCTGAACGCACTTTTTTCGATAGATCCTTGCTGTACATTGCATTCAACATATTTTTTAACGCAATACTCATTCCTCCGGTCACTCCAGAACAATTATCACTGTCAAATCCGTCGTTGACAGAAATAATCCTTACTCCCAATAGCGGCAGAACTTTCTCCAGATAATTTCCTACTTCCAGATGATCTCTCCCGAATCTGGAAAAATCTTTAATCACAATAACGCTGATTCTTCCTGCTCTGGCATCTTCCATCATCCTCTGGAATCCAGGTCTGTTAAAATTCGTTCCGCTGTACCCGTCATCCACATATTCGATAACCGGTACATCCATGAACTCCTGCTGTTTGGCAATAAATTCTGAAATCAGTTTTCTCTGTGAGGTAACGCTGATACTTTCCGCTTTTAATTTCCCGTCTACATTATTATCCTCCGAAGAAAGGCGGATATATTCAGCGATACATTGTTTTATCTGCATATTTCAGCCTTCCTTTCTTTTGCATACCGTCTCAGTTCTTCCAGCATATCATCATAAACCAGATGAACCGTAATAGCACCCCCTGACGAAATTTCAATTTTCTCAACAAATGCATCAATCATATCCTTCGTCAATGTTCTTGTGTTACGGTACTTATCAATGATTTTTTCCCAATCTTCTTCAGTATGGAAATTCTTTTCATAACCAACCTTGTGTTTCAGGAGATTATCTAGATTATTCTGAATCTCTTTTTCTGTTTCTGTGTCCTGGGCTGCAAAAACTTCATATTGCTCTGCATCAATCAGCTTGCACACATAATCCTCAAATAACTGTTCCCGGTGCTTTGCAAGCTTCTCCAGCTCTCTTCTGCACTTTCTGATCTCTCTGTTAAAAACATCATATTTTTGGATGCTTTCCTGTCTCTGGTTCAGCCTGCATACCATGTCCACATTTTCTGTATAAACATTAATGTGCGTTCGGATGACACGCAATACATAATCATTTACATCTATATCTTTCACAGAATGGGAGAAGCACTTTTTATTCAAGGTATAATTTCCACACTCAAAAAACTTATTGCCATCAACTCTGCCTCTAAGATACATGGTTTTTCCGCAATCGGCACAAACTATTTTTTCTTTAAAGAAGTTAAAACTACTGACCGAACCAGCTCCTTTATTTTTCGGTTTTCTCTTTTTCTCTTTCTTTTTGAGCATCATTTCCTGGACTGTCTTAAAATCTTCCCGGCTAACCAGTGCTTCGTGTGTATTTTCCACGATTATCCACTCCTCTTTCGGATTAGCCTTCTGCTTTTTTGCAGCCCATGTGTCATTCGTAAACTGATTATGCACACTGTCGCCCACATAATATTGATTTTCCAAAATCTTTGAAACAGTTCCGCCACTCCATTTCCATTCTGTGGCTTCTGCCATTTCTATTCCTGCTTTTTTCCTCTTATATGCTTTAGGGCAAAGATATCCTTCCCTATTCAAAGTGCGGGCTATCTCTGCATAAGTTTCCCCATCCATGAACATTCTGAAAATTCTTTTTACAACAGGAGCCACTTCCGGATCGGGAATAAGATGTCTGGGACTCTTTGGATCTTTTTCATATCCATAAGCCATGACCCCTGACGGAAATTCTCCATTTGCCCAGTTGATGCGATATGAACTACGTACTTTCTTTGCCAGATCTCTGGAATAAAACTCATTATAGATATTTGACATTCCAACAAGCAGACTCACATCATCTCGTTTGGAATCATAATGGTCATTCACAGATATAAAGCGTACATTGAAAAATGGAAATACACGCTCAATATAGCTTCCTGCTTCCACATAATTTCTACCCAGTCTGGAAAGATCCTTTACGATCACGCAGTCAATCATCCCGTTCTTGATGTCCTGCATCATCTCGTCAAATCCCTCACGTTCAAAGTTCGTACCGGTTTTGGATATATCGAAGTATTCTTTTTCAACCACTATATCATTCTGGTCTTCCACAAAACTATGGAGAAGAGCCATCTGTGTTTCGATAGTGTTTCGCTCTCTGTTTTTGTCACTCTCAAAAGAAAGTCTCGCATAAAGAGCTGCATGGGATACATTCATAACAGTAACTTCCTCTGCCTGTGTAGCAAGAAGTTCACTTCCCACATTTACAAAATTGATCTTTCTTGATTTTCTTGCCATTTATACGACCTCCTTCCTTTCAAGTTCTACTCTTCCATTGTCATCAACTGTCACTGTACAGCCAACTGCCGCCATCTGTCGCAAAAGCGACTGATAGCAGTCATTGAAGTTGAACACAACCTCAATATGTTTTTTGTCATAGATTTTTATCTGGTCTATCAGTTCCACTGCAACCGTCCGGTTCAGTTCCTGTATGTTCTGATGTTCGGTAAAATAATCCAGCCACTGATATTTATCACTTTTGGACTCCAGAATTTCGGTTATCTGGTGTTCAATGTTCCTGACTGCTTCTTCCGCTTTTTTCCTTTTTTCCGTGTATCCTTCATGTAATTCCGTATAATCCTCTTTAGAAATGATCCCTTCCCGGAAATCCTCATACAGATAATCCCTCAGCTGCCTGCAGCGTTCCACTTCTTGCACTTTTGCTTCTTTCCGTTTTTCCAGTTCTTTAATATCCAGTTCCTGAAACGGGACAACATTGATATAATCGAGAATTCTCTTCATATCAAGGATGTTCTCAATATGGATTTTAAGAATCTCCAGTACTGTTTCTTCCAGCTTTTCCATTGGGATTCTGTGAGTACCGCACTCCTTCGTGGCAGCGTTTCTTGAACAGATATAATAGGAATACACTTTCCCACCTGCAGGGACATCCCGCTTGATCATCAAAGCCCCACAGTCTCCGCAGACTGCCAGACCGGATAAAGGATAAACCTTATCCCCATTAGGGGAAGTTCTTGTATCCAGCCCCAGAAGCCGCTGTACCAAAGTGAATTCCCGTTCAGTGACGATTGGTTCGTGATTGTGTTCAATTCGGATCCAGTCCTTTTCCGGCTTGTCCATCAATTTTTTAACTTTATGATTCGGCGTTGTATGCCTGCCCTGGATCAGTGTTCCAATATAGACTTCATTTTCCAGAACCCGCTTCACAGACATAGCACTCCATTCTGCCTGTTCGTGCCTCTTGAAATTATCCTGAATATTAATTCCAAGGCTGTGTTTATATTCCATCGGAGACAACACACCCTGATCATTCAGATAGTTGGCAATCGCAGTCTGGCTCATGCCGGATAATTTCAGCCGGAAGATCTCTTTCACAATATCCGCCGCATAAGTATCTACAACCAGTTTGTTTTTGTCCGAATCATCCTTTTTATATCCATATGGGGTAAAAGCTCCGATGTACTCACCATTCTTACGTTTTACTTCCAGATGGCTTCGGATTTTGATAGAAATATCCCGACAGTAGGCATCATTAATCAGATTCTTAAAAGGGATCACGATCTCATCCGCCTGGCTTTTGCCCTCCAGACTGTCATAATTGTCATTGATGGCAATAAAACGCACACCAAGAGCCGGAAATATTCTTTCGATATACTTTCCGGCATCAATGTACTCCCTTCCAAAACGGGAAAGATCCTTTACAACGACACAATCCACAACTCCCCTCCTGATGTCTTCCAGCATCATCTGGAAAGCAGGGCGTTCAAAATTAGAACCGCTGTAACCATCGTCCACCCGTTCTGAAACAACCACAATATCTTTTTTGTCTTTAAGGAAATTTTTGATCAGATCTTTCTGATTGGAAATGCTATTGCTCTCCCTCTTATTGGCAGACACAATATCGCCGTCTTCTTTCGATAAACGAACATAGATGGCGGCATGGTAGATTTTCTTGATATTACGATTTTGGTTCATCGTCATCCTCCTTGATTTTACCTTTTTATCAACAATGGTAAAACCCAGGGGCTGAGCCGATGTTGGTCCGATATGAATGAGGAGTCCTGAATTCCTCGGATCCATATTAACATAACTTTTCAGATTTTACCACCATTATTTACACCGAAAGCAAAAGATCCTCAAAGGCATCCTCAAAAGATACCCCATTATTGGCAAACCGTATTTTTACTTTTACATTCCCCACACGTACCATGTAGGGGTTTCCTACCTGCTTCAGATACTGGGCGATCCGTTTCTCTTTTGTCTGGCTACGGTCAATCCTAACCTTCCGGATATCCTTCAATTCATTCACATCCACATCGTCAAAATCTGTCTCCAGATACTTTCTATATTCTTCTGCTGTCATAATCCCCCTCCTCATAAACTCCTGTCTGAATCTCCACCGCTCTCGTAATCCTCCGCATTGCATCAGAGCTGACATGACCACATTTTTGGATGATACTCTGAACATCAATACTTGTGATCTGTTCCGCCAGTACCAGCCCATGCCGTCTCAAGCCAACCATTTCATAACGATTAATAAACACATGGGTCGGAAGATAACGTTTTTTGTACACTCTTGAAGTAAACGGCACTACCGTTACCACCGGACTGTATGTATTCGCTTTATTATTGCTGACAACCACTACCGGACGGATTCCACTCTGAAGGGAAGTACCCGGAACCTGTCCCAAATTAACCATAAGGATATCGCCTCTTTCAATTTTCATTTATTCGTTCCTCCCATCCTGAAATTTAATCGTAAAGCATCCATTATTAGCTCCACAGGAATACGGCAGAGACATTCAAAATGAATGCTCTGCCGCATAACCTCTATAGCCAATTTTCGATTATAAAACAGTGCTCGCTCGATTCTATTTATCCTCGATACCCCGAATCGTTTATCCTGCTGACGCAGGCAGGGAATAATAACCTATCTGGCTGCATTCGCCAGATCACAACCCAAATGCTCCCGCACGCAGGCTCCGACAGTTCATAGGTTTGCCGGTTACAGACTTTTCACAGTCCGCAAGTGTATCGCACCCTATACAGATCATCGCATCATCAACCTGCCAGTTGATTTTCGGTCAGTGCTTATTCGCTCGTCCGATATTCATCAGAGTCATGGCGGCAGTTTCCTTGTGCTTCCTGCATAAGATGTCACGTCAGTTATTACTGGGTATTCAGTTTCCAATGTACTTTTGAGGAGTCCTTAAAACTCTCTCTAATTACTAAATTCAACTGACTTGCCCGGATGCAAAAAAAACTGCTAATTTTTCAAAAAATATTTTCCTGATACATTCTCCGCATCTTGTGTAAAATTGTTTTCAGCTTGTACGCCAGAACCTGCCGGGACACTCCCATAATCCCTGCCAGCTGTACCTGCGTTTTATTCTCAAAATAAATACTGTAAATAACCATCCGTTCTTCTGCATCCAGCTGATTAATCACCTTATGGATATCTCGTCTCTCCACACTGCTGATCACGCTGTCTTCGACATCACAGCTATAGTCCGGGAAATCCTCGATAGAGAATTCATAATCCTGTCCATTCGTCTCGCTGTAAGGGATTTCCCGCAGTTTCCGTTCAACAACCTCACCTTTTTCATTCTTAATTTCGATCTTCCTTGGCTGGCTGCTTCGGTAAAAATTATTCATGGCATAAGCCACTTCCTTTGTGATTTCAATCATCTTTCCATCTACATTTGCGTAGTATTTCCCGTCGTATTTATATGGATGTTCAATATACATATCCGTCCTCCTGAATTTGAAATTTGTTTGTTAGTTTCAAATTCAGAAGGCGGTCCTCTGATCTGGTTCATGCCTGCTCCACCAACTACTGCCAGGTAAAACCTGCAGGTATTGGCTGAAAAATTCAGGCACGAAAAAAAGCCCCAGTAGTCTTTTTTAACTACTGAGGCTTCCGTCTCTCAAATTTAATTCAGTTTTCTATGCCTTCTTTCATCAGCATAACCATTGTATCAGAGCAAAGTTCAGAAAGTGTCCGTTTACGGGTCTTAAAAGTTCATTATTCTCATTGGATTGTACACATTTTCAAGGGAAATGTTCACTTACTCTTTTTCTCCAACAGCTCATCCATTTTTATCTGAAAATCTATGGATTTTCCATCAGCTCTCCATCCACATACATTTGGAACTTTTCCGGATTATGGACAATATCATAGTCCATTCCCCATTCAACAGGCTTATATTCCACCACCATTACCGGCTCCTGTCCTTCTATCTCATCTTCCCAGAGATATACTCTAAGATTCAGGCTGGTCGCATACCCATAATCTGTAGAGAATCTAACAGACTGAAAAGAATTCTCCTTGCATTTTTTGACAAGGAGTTTTGCAAAATCCTCTTTATCTTCAATCTGTTTTCTGTTTGCAACAACAGTAAGTGTTTCATCCTGATTCATTTTCATACTGCTAATGACATCCAGCTCTCCCTCTTTATGTTTCTGCGCACAGCCCGAAACAAAGGCTGCTGCCAATAACAGACATATTAACGCATGCTTTTTCCTCTTCAATTTAATAATCACCTCTGTTCTGCTGATAAAGTACCTACTGCATAGTTAATTACTTCCTCCGGTGTTGGTCGATCCCCTTTTATTTTAACTTTGCGCCATTCTGCCTGTACCTCTGGATCCGTGTTATCATATCCGGCATCAATTGCTCTCTGGATTTCCGCATATACCTCTTCCGGAGTGGTATGGAATTTTTCAGCAACCTTCTCAAAAATAGTTTTTCTGTGCATTTTATATCTCCTCTTTTTTGAATTAGTATTAGTTCTTTAGAACTACTATAGCACAGATAAAAACAAAACAGAATCCCCATTCGTTTGACAAATTGTGACAAAAAACACAAAAAAAGAAGGGCTTTCCGCCCCTCCTCATAAAAATTATTCTGTTAATGCCCTGACCGCTTTGATGATTTTCTTCTGCTCTTCTTTTGGAAGTTTCCCGATCATTTCTGATAATTCATTCGTCACACCAGTTACAGAATGTGCCACAACATCTATCAGACGTGAATCTGCAGAAACTTCCAGAGCGTTGGCTATCGCAACAAACGTATCCAGTTTTGCGGCTTTCAATCCCCGCTCAATCACACTTACATGTGTCGGACTCAGTTCCACCATGGCAGCCAAATCTTCCTGTGTCAGACCTTTTGCTTCCCTTGCCATCTTAATTCTCTGTCCCACAGCTTTCAGATCCATCGCAGCACCTCCTTTAGAACTATTTTTCGGTCTAAAGTTAGTATAACTACCGACTGTTGCGATATACAGAAGCTGCAAAACAAGTTGTCGTTCTATAGAACTAATGCATGATTTATTCCATAAAATTATCCATTGATAGCCGCAAGAAGGTGTCCTATTTCCTAATAATCTTCTGTACAGTATCGGCTGATCAAGTGCATCCAGCTTGTATATTTATTTTTCTGACATACTTTCTGACAAACAGGGTTCTGCGTCAATGTAGAAAACATTTTCTCATAATCAAAATCCCACGCATAGCCTTTTAAATGCTTTTTGACTGCTTTCTTATCTGACTGTTTCAGTTGCCATATCAAACGCTGGATTTCTCCTTCCTGAAGGTTTCCAACATTTCTGCATATGTACCGAAAGAATTTCAAGGTCGCATATTCATCATGCCATTTCTGTTTTTGGTTCTGAACCTTCCTCTCTGTCTGCTGATCCCGGATAATATCATCTGCAATCTTTACCATCGAATTTTCATATTTCATCCCAATCACCTACTCTTCTTCCACACCCAAGGATGGTTTGAATCTTTTGTTTTTCGCCTGCGGTACTACGATCTCATAAAAGTAGAACCCCAAATACCGCAATGCCTGTTTCTTCATTTTATAAAACGAAGTCCTTCCAATGCCAAGTTCCTGCTGGACTTCCACATCTGTTTTATTGTAATGGCTGCAAAAACAGGAATGGATAATCTCACTGAGCGTTACTCCATCCGGAGCATAATATTTTACCAACGTAATACCCCGGTAAACCATATCCGACAACCCATATATGACCATCAAATTATTCATCTCGTGTTTCAGTTTTGTCACATTCAGCTGTTTCCCGTAAACATCAAGATAACTCAACGCATATGCCATATCCTCATTGATCTTCTCCTGGCATTCCATTTCCAGCTCTTCCAGTACCATCTTATTTTCCAAAATTAGTTTCTGGTAATTCACCATCAATGCCTTTATGTCTTCATAATGCCTGTCCATGGTTACTTCCAGATAATCCTGTGCATGGGTTGCCATCTGGAACGTAATCTCTTTCATTGATTTAATTGCATAATCTCTGTCTGTCATAAATCTATATTTCTCCTTATCAACAATCACACTAACTGGTAGGTCTTGCAGACCAGTTCGCCTTCCCCATGATTTTGATGGAAAGCAATCTAAATTACTCATTGCAGGATCCATATCCCAAATGGTGTTTGTGGGGAACACCGGCTGATCAGAATACAGATCCTTATGTAAAACCAACGGGATATAAAGGGAAAGTGACTATCTCCGCCGGTTAATATTCTTCTTTTTAATTATGAAATCTTCCTTTCCATGAACCATTTGTCCACTTCAAAAAACAAATGGCTTTCCTTTCCCTGTACCATACAGGTGTACATCGTACCAACACCGCCTGCTTTTCTGCTGGCACATCGTTCAATCTTAAGCACTTTATCAATCTTGTATTTTCTGCCGTCTTCCCAAACAAATAAGATTGGAATCAGGCAGCCTTCCTTACTGAACTCTGCTACCACATCAACATATACCTTATTCATACCGCCACCTCCATCACAGGATTTCGATTGCTCTTGGAGATGCCCGAACTCTCCGGATATATCCACTTTTCTCTAACTGCCTGATCCTGGAAAATACCGTTGATGTTGAAGCAACTCCCAGTAATGCCCCCAGTTCCCTGACCGTTGGCGGAAATCCATGCTCCTCGGTAAATCTTACAATGCACTGATAGCTTTCTTCCTGTTTTCTGGTTAATGTCTGTTTCAAATCTATCCCTCCCATTATCCATGAAAATAACTGTGAGGATGAACCGTATGTGTACCGGCGTCCAAGTGGGATAAGACTTTATCCTGGTACATTGCTGCCCGCTGTATGCTGAAATATCCAAACCGTCGTCTGATCTCATCCACAGCCCGATCCATCCTTTCTAATTTCTCCCGTTTCTCCTGATTATCAAATAGATCAAGCTGAACCGGAATATCTTCCATTACCAGATCAGATCCCCTTACGCCAAGGCTCCGTATCGGATGCTCCCATCTGTAATGTTTCTTAAATAATTCAAATGCTGCTTTTACAATTTCATCCGTAATATTCGTCGGCTGGCTGATACGCTTCTGCCTTGTGATGCTGTTCAGCCCGTTATCCCGGATTGCTATTTCCACCACATTACATTTGAAACCATGTTTCCGCAATCTGGCAGATACACTTTCCGATAATGCCATCAGAATGATCCAAACATCCAGATCTGTTTCCAGGTCTCTCGGTGTCGTTGTACTGTTTCCAATGGACTTGACCGGAGCTTCATATCCTTCCATACAAACCGGATCCGAATCATATCCATTCGCAAATGCCCATAACACCAGACCGATTTTTCCAAAATGGCTGTCCAGCAGTTTTTCATCTGTCTGTGCCAGCTGGCCAATGGTATGGATCCCCAGCTTCTTCAATTTCTTGTTCGTCTGCCTGCCGACATACAGAAGGTCTGACACCGGAAGCCCCCAGACGATTTCTTTGTAATTGCCACGATGAAACTGTGTGATGGCATCCGGCTTTTTATAATCAGAGCCAAGTTTTGCGAATATCTTGTTCCAGGAAATGCCAATACTCACGGTAATGCCAAGTTCGTACTTAATCCGGTCACTGATTTCCCGGGCTATCTTCATTCCATCACCTTTGATACTGCTGCTTTCCGTCACATCCAGCCATCCTTCATCTATTCCATACGGCTCAATTTTGTCCGTATACTCTGAATAAATTTCTCTCGCCATACTGGAAAACCTCAAATACAGATCCATCCTTGGCGGCACAAAAATGATTTCCGGACAAACCTGTTTTGCCTGCCAGAGCGCCATTCCGGTTTTTACACCACATTTCTTCGCAATATAATTTGCCGTCAACACAATACCATGTCTTGCTTCCGGATCGCCGCCTACAGCAAGTGGCTTTCCCGCCAGTTCCGGATGATGCAGCATTTCTACGCTGGCATAAAAACAATTCATATCACTATGTAGAATTGTCCTGTCACCCATCCTGTTCTCACCTCCGTCCGGCTTTCTTATCATTCCTTGCATGCTTAGTATAAGCCGACATTATGGAGATAGTCAACTGACATTTTGGTTGTGTTATCTACATATTGGAGATTTTACTTGATTTTCTTGTATATGTGCTGTATAATGCACCTATAAGAATCTAACGGAATTTCATAGAAATGAGGCGAATATATGCGTTCTATCGGCAGAATTATTGCAGAAAACAGAAAAAAGAAAGGGCTTTCGCAGCCAGAACTTGCAGAATTACTTTCACAGCAGGGTATTGACGTTACTGCTAAGGCAATCTCCAAATGGGAGACAGATGCACGAGAACCGGGACTGCATGTTTTCCTGACTCTCTGTAAATTGTTGGATATTGAAGATATTTATGATGCTTATTTCGGGAAAAACCCATACAGTGTAATGGACGGTCTGAATCAGGAAGGAAAAGATAAGATAAAAGACTACGCAAAAATATTAAAAGCCTCCGGCTTGTTTGAACCGGTAGTTGCAAACATTATTCCTTTCCGTAAAAAAGAAATTTTTATGGATATCTTCGGAGATGCAGTTTCTGCAGGTACCGGTAATTTCCTGACAGATGCGCCAAAAGAATCTTATGAAGTTGGCGATCTTGCCCCGGACAATGCAGACTTCGGAGTCCGGATATCCGGTGACAGTATGGAACCGGAATACCACAACGGGGAAATTGCATGGATCCAACAAAAAGACAGCATCTGCAATGGAGAGATTGGCATTTTCTATCTCAATGGAGACGCCTACATCAAAAAGCTCCATGATGAACCGGATGGATTATTCCTGATCTCCCTGAATAAAAAATACAAACCTATCGCAATTCAGGAATCGGACTCTTTTAAAATATTCGGCAGAGTTGTCGGCAAGTGTGATGCTTCCGACATCCCCGGTTTTCAATAATCGTAATACAGTCCGTGCCATTCAAGCCGGCTGTTGAAACAATAATAAAGTTAAAGGAAGTGATTGGATGGCAATCAGCAACATTCTGAAAGACATTCGTGTGGAGCGAAATCTAATCCAAGAAGACCTTGCAGAAGCAACCGGCTCCTGCAGCCGTACCATCCGCAGAATTGAACGTGGGGAGCGAAACCCCTCTTTGGAGATGGCAATCCGACTTGCCCATTATCTGGATATGAGCGTGGAAGAGATTTTTAAACTGGACGAAGGAACTTCCAGCCAGCAAAAAACCGAGGAGTAATCCCCGGTTTTTTATATCTACGTTGAAAAATTCAAATCACCAAACCGGAGTTTCACTGTGCTTCTTTCAGTAAATCTTCCGGTGTCATATTAAAAAGTTTTGCCAATGCCATAAGGTTCGTCGTACTTGGATCAGACAGCCCACTCTCCCATTTGGAAACTGCCTGTCTGCTCACACCTAATGTCTCCGCTACAAATTCTTGAGTCATCTTGCATTCCGTTCGATGTCTTTTCAAAACTTCTCCAAGTGATTTTGCGCTTTCTGCCTTTTCCTTTCTTACTGGTTCAGATTTAATATACTTTTTCAATGCTTTTATCAGCAAAAAAACTAAATAGACCAGCATCGCACAGATTGCAAGTAATAAAACTATATTGATGGCTAAATTTATGGTTACTATATTCATTTAAGCACCCTCCTTTCTTGCAATCAGTATAACAATTATGTATTAGTTGCTCTACCAACTATTACGCAACTTTTCGGTTGCTAAGCGTTTTTGATCCGCAATTAGTGATTTTTTAGAACTGAAAAAATGAAATTTTCTGTTAGTTACAAATTTAAACTTACGAATATTTATCTAAAATTCTTTTATAGTTCCGATATACGAGATAAATACCTAGTGTACAGTCGAAGCATATCATGGCAACACCTAAATAAGGAGAAACCATAAATCCAATTCCCGAAATTAAAAATGCAATGGCACACCTTTTGTACAATAACGCCATTTTTTTGTTATATTCAACTACATTCTTTACCTTCGATTTTAATGTTGTATCTCCACTCCAAAAATTAATGGGTTCTCTACTATCTTTATTGTAGACAGAAATAATTAGAAATGGAAAAGCACACATTAAACAAGATACAAGTCCAATAATTTTTCCTACCATAATGATTTTCTCAGTAGAATTCAAATTAATGCGTGTTTTCAGACTCACCAAAAGACTGGAAGTTTCGTGTGTTCGAAATTGGAATTTAGAGACCTCATCCTTCAAAGGCCAAATGAAGCTACTATTGCTTTTATAATAAATACTACTCCTATTGCTATTGCACACGAAACAAATATTAATGCAAATTTTGATATCTTACGATTTTTTCTGGCTTTCTCAATCACCCCTGTTGTATAAAACAAAATCGTGATTGGTGTAACAAAAACTAATGTAAGACTGTATGATGATAAATACCTTAGCAATGTATGTTTTTCAGGCATTCCCCCAAAATCAAGGATGCAATATATCATCAATGCAATTACACCAATAATACTTTGACTTTGTATTTTTTTAATGAGGTTCTCTTTTTCAAAGTCTGCATACGCTGATAATGTTTGTGCAACTTCTTTTACTTCTTCATTCATTTTCTCGTTTTTCCTTTCTCCATTCACAATTTCAGGAATACTGATATCATAAAATTCTGCCAACTCAATCAGCAAACTAATGTCTGGCATATTATTTTTGTACTTAGAAGAATGCCAAGACATCATAGAAGCCTATCCTTACGCGGCAGGAGTATTGCGGCGATGTAGTCAACTTC
>ENA-ORQX01001366-ORQX01001366.1-human-gut-metagenome-genome-assembly--contig:-NODE-1366-length-15424-cov-3.388379_pt1 | contig 15424 bp, 10 predicted proteins | sample MGYA00242170_ERZ509124 | MGnify/ENA primary metagenome ERZ509124 (study PRJEB26280, sample SAMEA2338647) | human gut metagenome | biome: human gut; feature: human-associated habitat; material: faeces... | reverse complement strand
CAGCCGGTACCGTTTGCTACGGTCCGGCTTTTGGCTTTACCGGATAGCATCTTATTAGTGGGAGGAGCTACGGATATACAAGGTAAATTTCAGTTAGCTGTTACTATTCCGAAAAGCAAGTCTATTCTATTGCATATCTCTTATATCGGATATACCTCTGTTTATCGGACTATATCTGTTTCAGCAAATAATAAGACACCCACTTTGGGTAATATATCTTTGAGTCCGGAGAGTATTTCATTAAACGAAACCGTTGTTGTGGGACAAGCACCTATGGCGGTGACCGAAGGAGATACTACCGTCTTTAACGCTTCGGCTTATCGTACTCCCGAAGGCTCCATGCTGGAAGAACTGGTGAAACAACTTCCCGGTGGAGAAATAGATGAGGACGGCAAACTGCTGATTCATGGAAAGGAAGTGAAAAAGATTTTGGTGGACGGAAAAGAATTCTTTTCCGACGACCCGAAAGCTGCTCTTAAAAATCTTCCGGTAGAGATGATAGAAAAGCTGAAAGCATACGAACGCCAGTCCGATCTTGCCCGTCTTACCGGTATTGACGATGGTGAAGAAGAAATGATTCTCGACCTGTCGGTCAAGAAGAATATGAAACGAGGATGGATGGAAAATTTTATGGGTGGTTATGGAAGTAAAGACCGTTATGAACTGGCCAATACTTTAAACCGTTTCCGGGATAACTCCCAATTGACTGTTATCGGGAATCTGAATAACACCAACAACCAAGGCTTTTCTGAAATGCAGGGGGAGTCTGCCAGTTCTTCCGGTAATCTTCGTACTCAAAAAGGGCTGACTACTTCCCGTTCTTTGGGAGTGAATGCCACTCATGACTGGAAGCGCGTCAAATTTCGGTCGAACATTCAATATATGGGCACTGACCGTCTGGAGGACAGTCGTACTACGGTAGACAATTATCTTCGTAAAGACAAATCTATCACCGAAAGTACCGGACACAATCGACAGGGAAACGATAACTTGGTAGCGAATGCTTTCTTGGAGTGGAAAATGGATTCTGTTACAACATTGATTTTTCGCCCTCAATACCGTACGGCTGCCAATGATAGAAGTAGTAACGGTTTTCAGCAAGGGTGGGGCAATGATGTGCTACTGAATGAGCGGGAATCATCAGGAACAACTCATAACTCATCCTATAATTTGACCATGATGCTGCAACTTAGTCGGAAACTTAGCCGAATGGGAAGAAATATAGCCTTGAAAGTTGATTATGGTACAAATGGATCTTCCACCGACAGAACCAGCCTTTCCACTACCCATTACTTCAAAAACAATGCTAAGAATGTAAAGAATCAAAAGATTGAAGATAGAATGGAGGGGTATAACTACCGGTTACAATTAGTTTATGTAGAACCTTTGCCCTGGTTTCATTTTCTTCAGTTCCGTTACAGTTACCAGCATCGGGTGAACAACTCCGACCGTTTTGTCTACAACTGGAACAAGGAACTGGAAGAATTTGCTCCTGATTATGACGAGGACGCAAGCAATTGTTTTGAGAATCAGTATAGTAATCACCTGTTTAATCTTGCGGTCCGTACCTCCCGTAAGAACTATAATTATAATATCGGTGCTGACTTTGAACCTCAAAAGTCTGTCAGCCGTTCTCTTCTGGAAAAGGCAACTCCGGCAGAAGAACCGTTGCGAAAGTCTGTTTTTAATATTTCTCCTACCGTCAATTTCCGTTATAAGTTCTCCAAACGTACCCGTTTGCAGATTGTATACCGGGGAAAAAGCCGTCAGCCGAATATACGCGACCTTCAACCGGTGACGGACCGCACCAACCCGTTGAATATCCGTGTCGGTAATCCTTCGCTGAAGCCTTCGTATACGAATACTTTCACATTAAATTTCAACTCCTATAATGCCAAACACCAACGGAATATGGTTGCTTCCGTCTTGGCGGAGAATACCATTAATAGTATAACCAACCAAGTGACCTATGATAGCGAATCCGGTGTGCGAACTACCACTCCTCTTAATCTGAACGGTAACTGGCGTGCTATGGGCTCTTTTTCTCTCAATACTCCTTTCAAGAATCGTAGTTGGCGATTCCGTACATATTCATATCTGCAATACAGAAACCAGAACGGGTATAGCACGATAAATAAAGAAGCTCCTGTAAAAAGTACAGTGAAACATCTCACAGCCCGCCAACGCTTGCAATTAACATACCGCACGAAGCAAATGGAAATCAGTGCCCGTGCAGAATTGCTGTACAACAATTCCCATAATAATGTGAAAGAGACACGTACCGAAACTTACGATTACCGCTTTGGCACGGAAGTACAATATTATTTCCCATGGGGGATAGAACTGTTCAGCGACCTTACTTGTTTTCAACGTTCCGGCTATGGATATAGTGGCAATGCCCGCGAAAACCTGATGTGGAATTGTCAGTTGTCGAAAGCCTTTCTGAAACGGAAACAACTACTGCTCCGTTTCAAAATATATGATATTCTTCATCAGGACGTTTCGATGATACGTACGATTACTGCCACTGCTATTCGTGATACTGATTACAATGCGCTGGGTTCCTATTTCGTGGTGCATGCTATTCTTCGTTTGAATATGATGGGGCGATAATTGAGAATTAAATTTCTATTTATCCGAAAACCACAGCAGGGTTTTGATTGTTGTTGTCGTACGTGAAAACAATGAAAACCTTGCCGAATGTTTGATTTTGTCAATAAATTGAAGGATAAGGGCCGTTGGCGAATCTTTAAACTGAAGTTGATTGACGCGCGGCTTTACTTTGTTAGTATCTTTGTGGGGCTGCTGACGGGGCTTGTTGCAGTGCCCTACCATTATCTATTGCAGTTTTTCTTCAATCTTCGTCACGATTTCTTTGATGCCCATTTAAAGTGGTATTGGTATATTCCTCTTTTCCTGCTGATGTGGGGAATTCTTCTATTTGTTTCCTGGCTCGTAAAAAAAATGCCTCTCATTACGGGTGGAGGGATTCCACAGACACGTGGAGTCATTAACGGACGGGTTGATTACAAACATCCTTTTCGGGAATTGATGGCTAAGTTTGTAGGTGGAATACTCGCATTAAGTACCGGACTGTCTTTGGGACGTGAAGGACCTTCCGTACAGATAGGTTCATATGTGGGATACTTGGTATCCAAATGGGGGCGGGTGCTTAGCGGCGAACGGAAGCAGTTATTAGCTGCCGGTGCAGGTGCCGGATTAGCGGCTGCTTTTGCTGCGCCATTGGCTTCGTCGTTGCTGGTTATAGAATCCATTGAACGGTTCGATGCGCCTAAAACGGCTATTACTACGTTACTGGCAGGAGTGGTTGCCGGTGGGGTCGCCAGTTGGATTTTCCCTATGAATCCTTATTTTCATATAGATGCCATTGTGCCGGGAATGACTTTTGGGGGGCAGGTGAAACTGTTTCTTCTATTGGCCGCTGTAATTTCCATTTTCGGAAAACTCTTTTCTATCACCACACTTCAGGTCAAACGTATCTATCCTGCCATTAAACATCCGGAATACGTGAAAATGCTGTACCTGCTCTTTATTGCTTTTCTTATCTCTATGGCGGAGTTCAATTTGACCGGTGGAGGAGAGCAATTCTTGCTTTCCCAGGCCATGCATCCGGATACACATATTCTTTGGATTGTCGGTATGATGCTATTACATTTGGTTTTTAGCATATTTTCTTTTTCCTCGGGCTTGCCGGGTGGAAATTTTATTCCTACATTGGTGACAGGAGGGCTTCTCGGACAAATCGTAGCATTGATTATGGTGCGACAGGGACTTATTGCATACGAGAATATCAGTTATATCATGTTGATTTGTATGTCCGCTTTTCTTGTGGCAGTAGTTCGCACTCCATTAACGGCTATCGTGCTGATAACCGAGATAACGGGACATTTAGAGGTATTCTATCCTTCGATCGTAGTTGGGGGATTAACTTATTATTTCACTGAAATGCTTCAAATAAAACCTCTCAATGTGACTTTATACGAAGACATGATTCATTCACCTGCATTCAAAGAAGAAGCACGCTACACATTATCGGTTGAGGTCATGAGCGGTTCTTATCTGGACGGAAAGATTGTGGATGAGCTTCGTCTGCCGGAGCGTTGTATTATTATTAATGTTCATCGCGACCGGAAGGACTGGACTCCTAAAGGGCAGAAACTAATGCCCGGCGATCAGGTACAAATCGAAATGGATTCACAGGATATAGAAAAACTGTATGAACCTTTAGTCAGTATGGCGAATATTTATTAGCTGTTCGTTATATATAAATAGCTGATAGATCCTGTCTGCCAGCTATTTTTGTATATCAATGTCTTTTGTTATCTGTCTTTTACTCAACACTTCTTAACCAGGCTATTTCCTCTGCCCACTTACTTTCATCAGGAGTTTCGAGTACCAAAGGTATATTATCAAATCTTGAATCTTGCATTAATCTTTCAAAGAATGCTTTTCCAATTAGTCCCTCGCCGATACTGTCGTGACGGTCGACGTGGGTACCCAGTGCTTTCTTCGAATCATTCAAGTGCATACCACGCAGATAATTGAATCCTACTTCTTTGTCGAATTCTTCAAATACTTTATCGTAATCGTTCACAATATCGTAACCTGCTGTATATGTATGGCAAGTATCAAGGCAAACACCTACCCGGCTTTTATCATCTACCCGATCAATAATATATTTTAATTGCCAAAACTCGCTTCCCAGATTACTGCCTTGTCCGGCAGTATTTTCAATAACGGCTGTTACTCCTTTTGTCTTTTCCAGAGTGATATTAATGCTTTCTGCAATAAGTGACAGGCAATCTTCTGTTGCTATTTTATTAAGAGAGCTGCCGGGGTGAAAATTCAGAAGTCTCAAGCCCAGTTGCTCGCAGCGTTGCATTTCGTCCAAGAAAGCGGCACGGCTTTTATTCAGTCCTTCTTCCTCAGGATGCCCTAAATTAATAAGATAACTATCGTGAGGTAGGATATATTCAGGCTGAAAACCGTACTTATCACAATTCTCTTTGAAAAGCCGGATACTTTCTTCGCTCAATGGTTTGCTAATCCATTGGCGTTGATTTTTAGTGAACAGTGCAAAAGCATTTGCTCCTATTTCATGCGCATTTATGGGGGCGAATTCTACGCCGCCGGATGCACTTACGTGTGCTCCGATATATTTCATATTTTGTTCTTTTTTGATTATAATCTGCAAATATAACATTTTTAGAGGAACGAATGTTTGAATGAACAATTAAGATTATTCTTCTTCAAAAGCAAGCCATGAGTTTCTTGAGGTTTCCTTAGTTAGAAACTCCAGTTTCCAGCCTTGGAACCGGAGTTCCCACGTTTGGAATATCTTCTCGTCCTTATGTTAAATGTCTTTTTTCATTATTAGTCGATTTTCGTTATCGATGCGTTGATAGGATATTTCATTCATGATGCTGCGAATCAGGAAAATGCCAAGCCCACCGATAGGACGTTCCTCAATCGGAAGTGTGATATCTACTTCCTCTACTTGCGTGGGATCGAAAGAAGCTCCTTTATCTGTGAGAAGGAAAATCAGTTGTTTTTCGGTTGAAGTAACTTTCAGTAAGATAATATGTTGCTCTTTGGGAGGGTAAGCGTACATGATAATATTGGCTACAGCTTCTTCCAGTGCCAAATTGATATTCATAACCGTTTCTGCCGGCAGGGAAAGTTCCTCGCCCAGTTCTTCTATAAAACTGGCTAAAACTACTATCTCGTTCAAATTGTTTGAGATTCTAATTTCTTTTTCCATACTGATAATAACTTAACTGTTTGCTGTTCCGGGTTCATATTGAATTAGTAAGATGGTGAGGTCATCACTTGCTTCGGCTTCTTTGACATGGCTTGCAATGGAGTCTACAACAACGTTGACTGTAGTACGCACATCCGACGAGGCATTATCTGATAACATTTCCAATAACTTTTCTTCTCCATATAGTTCTTTATTTATATTTTCAGCTTCTGTCACTCCGTCAGTATAAAGGAACAATTTGCTTTCTTTTTCCAATACAACTTCTTCATCACTGTATTTAAAATCTTCGACGACTCCTACAAATATTTGAGTTTTGAATTCCAAATATGAAACCTGTCCATCAGGATAAATGAGTATGGGAGGATTGTGACCGGCATTGCAAAGTTTCAGTATGCCTGTTTCCAGATCGAGTATGCCGACAATGAGGGTGACAAACATATTGGATTCATTATTGTCGGAAATAGAATTGTTCATTTCCGTAACTATTTTGGCAGGTGAAAGTACATGCTGGGATAACGTCCGGAATAAGCTACGGGTGATAGCCATAAATAGTGAGGCGGGTACTCCCTTTCCCGATACATCCCCAATCAGGAAATAGAGATGATTGCCGTCCATATAGAAATCATAAAGGTCGCCACCCACCTCTTTGGCGGGATGCAGTATGGCATGTAAATCCACATCATTACGATCCGGATAAGGAGGAAATATTTTAGGGAGCATGCCCATTTGTATTTCCCGTGCTATGGAAAGCTCGCTTTCAATACGTTCTTTGCTTGCAGTAGTCTCTTTCAGTTCATTCACGTAAGTCGACAATGATTTTTGCATGTAGACTAATGAATCATATAAGTCTTTGATTTCATCATTCGAGCGGACTAGGGGTAGTGTCACGTCAAACCGCCCTGTGGCAATTTCACGAGCGGATTCCGAGAATTTCTCTAATGGACGGACTAAACGCCGGATAATACTGTATACAATAAGTAGTAATATCAGTATACCGACCAGAAAAGTATAAATGATTTTTCGAGAAGTACTGTCCAGCTCCTGAAGAATAATACGGCTCGGACATACCGTGCATACTGACCAACCGATTTGGGGAATAGTAGTATAGAATGCGTATGAATCATTTCCTTGGTTGTCGAAGCGTATAGTACCTGTATGACCGGCCAGCATTTCACGTCCTATCTGTTCCTGTGAATGGTTTTCTGTGGCAAAGGCTTCGGAAAATATGGTCTCATTCATTATTTTATCCCGGTCTGCATGAGTCAGAAAACTTCCGTTGCGGCTGATTAAGTAAGTATAACTGGAGGGATATGGTTTCAGGAGACTGATCGTATCGGTGAATTGCGTCAGGGATATACTGGCGATAAAGACAGCGAACAGTTCGCCACGGTTGTCATACAAAGGCTTTGAGTAAGTACTCATAATGATATTTCCGCCTCCGTCGTCATAATAAGGTTCACTCCAGTAGGCTTGTTTCTGCATTTTAGGGATAAGATACCAGTCCATACAAGGATAATCATAATTCTGACTGCCTAATACCTGATAGGTTACATGATTTGTTTTGTTATCGAGCGAAGCATAAGGCATAAAATACTTGCCTTTTTCTTTATAGTAGTTTGGGGTGAAAGCTATGCCGCTTTTGACAATAAGTGGATTATTCTTTACGACTGATTCGATGATAAGATGCAATGAATCCGGCAGGTTTATGTTTCTTTCCAATACCCATGTAGATTGATTGATAGTTGTTTCTACCGACATTAGCTGGCTGCTGATTTCTGTTGCTATGTTACTCAATAATCCGTGAGTACGTTCAATGGCGTAACTCGTTACCTTTTCATGGTTATAATTGTAGAACAATGCCATGATAGTAGCAAAGACGATCAACGTGAATGAGAAAACGTAGATACTTAACCGGGTTGCAAAAGAATGGGAAAATGTGTGTTTCATGTCGTGAATTGGTTATTTTACAAAGTCTTCGTAACGAATACTTTTTTTCTTTGAGATGTCTGGTGGCAGTAAAATATCAATTGCCAGATCGAAACCTTCACGACTCAGCCGATAAGGGCGTTGCCCTGTTTTGTCTGTTTGTAATCGCAGTATTTCTTCCAGCATTTTACGCTGGTGATATCGGTTGGTTCCTATATTGTAATGATGTACCTGCTCCATTACAATGTCAAGAGTCTCTTCCGGGTGCTCGTTCGCCCAGTTCCAGCCACGGATACAGGCTCGGACTAGTTTCTGTATCGTTTCGGGATGCTTTTGATAAAATTCTTCAGTAACGTAAAGTCCATCTTCGGGCAAGTTATATCCATAATCGGCAAAACGCATGATATGAGTAGAATCTATCTGCATTCCACATTCGGCAAGTTGTGGAAACTCGTTATAACTTCCCACCATACAAATATCTACTGCTTTTGATAGAAATAGATTGATACCACTGTTAAACCGTATCCATTCTACTTCAATTTGGTATTTGTTCGCGATTCGGTCGAGTAGTTCCTGAGTAATATGATTCCATACTGCAATTTCTCTGTGTTGTAATGACGGAATTCCTTTTAATGGTGAGTGGCTGACTAGCATCAAACTGTTTTCCTGTGAAGTTTGCAGGATGTTTACAATTCGTTTTCCTGCAAAGTATTCCATTAATGCTTGTGATAGATTGGTGATAACTGCCTGCGGCTCTCCTTCTTTAAGATACTGGAATGAGTTTTCCGAATGAGACGGATGTTTCACGTGTACATCAAGTCCTTCTTCTTTGTAGAAGCCCATTTTCTCCGCTACATAGTAACCTGCAAATTGTGCCTGTGCCGTCCATTTGGGGATAAGTGTAACAGACTGTGCATGAACTACGTTTATTAATGAAAATACAGATAGTAGCAGGATGCAGGCTATGATGCGGATTACTTTCATACAGTATGAGTTAGCGTACTGTAAAAAGTCCGGAGCATCCGGTCATATCGAATATTTTACGTATTTCTAGTTTCATCGCCTCCAGGACAAGTTGACCTCCATGTTGCATGACACTCTTTTGCAGTGTAATCAGGCTTCGCAAACCGGAACTGCTAATGTATGATAAGCCTTCGCAATTCACAATTATATTTGGAGTTTTACTAGCTAAAAGAGGTTGTAATACTGTATTGAATGTATTGGCATTTGCTGTATCCAAACGCCCTTCAATAGTGAGAATCGTCACTTCTTCTATTTGGCATAGATTGGTTTTCAAAGTAGCTTCAGGCTTGAAGTCCATATCTATATTCTTGGTAAGAATTAATTCGTTATGATTATCTGTGGAATGATATTCTACTTTGTCCATTGTACGCCGGATCAGGAAAAGTCCCAGGCCTTGTGTCAGTTGTTGGTCGAGAGATTGTACATTGTCAGATGTTTCTTTGGCAGTAGGATCGAAGGAAATTCCGTCGTCTATAATTTGTGTAACCAGCATTCCGGGAGCAACAGATGTTCGAAGGATGATTTCACTTTCTTTATTGGAAGGGTAGCCGTAACGGATAATATTGGTAACCGCTTCTTCAATAGCGAGGTTGAGGCTCATTGTGATACTTGCCGGTAATTGTAATGATATTCCTAATTCTTCGATAAATAGAGCAATTCTTGCAACTTCATCCAACTGATTATCAATGATAATTTCTTTTTCCATGTTTTTTAAGTAGCGTGTCATATTTGTATGGCTTTTGTTTGATTGAATGCTGCGCAAAAGTACGGATTTCTGTTAAGAATAGGAAATTAATTCAGATGAAATCCTTCCGATATTGGCGAAAATCTTTAGGAAAGGACATCTTTTAGCCGATAAATCATTTTTTAGCATGAAATCTTATTTGGACAACTTTCTTTTTCAGAGATATGGTAATGAAAAGTAAATAAGCCCGGTATCTTATGCCGGGCTTATTTTATTGTTCGGATGTTGAAATCAGAAGACTATTTAGCTAAATCGCCTATCTCATCCAAGTTCTTTTGAATATCTTCGTCGGTTAATGAGTAGTTCACCAAATCACCTGCCAGATATTTGTCGTAAGAAGCCATGTCAATCAACCCATGCCCGGAAAGGTTGAACAGGATTACTTTTTCTTCTCCTGTTTCTTTGCACTTATTGGCTTCGCGAACGGCTGCTGCCATGGCAGGACTCCGGAGCAGGGATAATACCTTCCATTTGTGCAAACAGGCAACCGGCTTCGAACGATTCCAGTTGCTGGATATCTACCGCTTCCATGAGATTATCTTTGAGTAATTGTGAAACGATGACACCTGCACCATGATAACGAAGGCCGCCTGCATGGATATGAGCCGGAGCAAAGTTGTGTCCTAATGTAAACATCGGGAGTAATGGGGTGTATCCGGCTTCATCACCAAAATCATACTGGAACTTGCCGCGTGTCAATTTCGGGCAAGAAGCGGGCTCGGCGGCAACGAAACGGGTTTTCTTGCCTTCCAGTATGTTATGACGCATGAAAGGGAAGGAAATACCACCAAAGTTGGAACCGCCTCCGAAACATCCGATTACTACATCCGGGTATTCACCGGCCATTTCCATCTGTTTTTCCGCTTCCAGACCGATAATTGTCTGATGAAGGGTAACATGGCTAAGTACGGAACCGAGTGTATATTTGCAGTTAGGAGTCATTTGAGCAAGTTCGATAGCTTCGGAAATAGCTGTTCCGAGTGAACCCTGATAAGTAGGGTGTGCAGTCAGGATATCTTTTCCGGCGCGGGTAGACATGGACGGAGAAGGAGTAACCTGTGCTCCGAAAGTCTGCATGATACTACGGCGGTAAGGCTTCTGTTCGTAGCTGATTTTCACCTGATAAACGGCAGCTTCGAGTCCGAAAACTTTGGCTGCATAAGAAAGAGCGGCACCCCATTGTCCGGCACCGGTTTCGGTAGTCACGTTGGTAACGCCTTCTTCTTTACAGTAATAAGCCTGTGCCAAAGCGGAGTTCAACTTATGAGAGCCGATAGGGCTTACACTTTCATTCTTAAAATAAATGTGTGCCGGAGTACCGAGCGCTTTTTCCAGTCCGTAAGCACGAACAAGCGGAGTACTGCGGTAGTATTTGTACATTTCACGGACTTCTTCCGGGATTTCAATCCATGCATCGGTCTGGTTAAGTTCCTGATGACACAGTTCTTTAGCGAAAATAGGATACAGGTCTTCCGCTTTCAGCGGCTGTTTTGTTCCCGGGTGCAAAGGAGGCATTGGCTTATTGACCATGTCAGCCTGAATATTGTACCAGTAGTGTGGGATTTCTTCTTCCGGCAGGATATACCGTTTTCTTTTGTCACTCATAATATTGTGGTTTTTTAGTTTTCCGCTGCCAAATGTAGACAAAATTTTTAATATTCGGATGTTTTTGTCAACAAAGAATCGGATTCGATTGTTATTTTAGTTAAGTTTGCACGGCATTATATAAAAAATGCGATATGAAGATTTATCATAAGTTTTTGTTGTATCAGAACAAACTACTGAAACCTTATGTACGTATCTTATTGGGTTTAGTAGAAGCACTTACTTATCTGGCGTCTTTGTTGTTGATCGTCGGAGTGATTTACGAACATGGCTTTCCGCTATCGGTTGATGAAGTGGCGAAAATTCAGGTCCTGTATAAGGCTGTATGGATTATTTTTCTGGTTGATGTGACTCTTCATATCTCACTTGAATATAGAAGTACAAAGAAACAATACCGGCGGTTGGCCTGGATTTTGAGCGGTTTGCTGTATCTGACTTTGATACCGGTCATTTTCCATCGTCCGGAAGAAGAAGGGGCGATCCTGCAATTTTGGGAGTTTTTGGACGGGAAGTTTTATCATCTTGTCTTATTACTAATTTTTTCTTTTCTGAATTTGTCCAACGGACTGGTCCGTTTGTTGGGGCGTCGCACTAATCCTTCTCTGATATTGGCAGTCAGCTTTTTGGCTATCATTCTGATTGGTACGGGGTTATTGATGTTGCCACGATGCACGGTGAATGGCATTACCTGGGTGGATTCATTGTTTACGGCTACCAGTGCGGTATGTGTGACGGGGCTGGTGCCCGTTGACGTATCGACTACATTTACTACCGGCGGACTTGTTGTTATCATCCTGCTGATCCAGGTAGGAGGATTAGGTGTAATGACATTGACCAGTTTCTTCGCTATGTTCTTTATGGGAAATACTTCTCTTTACAATCAGTTGGTGGTACGTGATATGGTTAGCTCCAATTCGCTGGGCTCCTTATTGTCCACGTTATTATATATCTTGGGATTTACATTGGTGATTGAAGGTATCGGCATGATTTCTATCTGGTTCAGCATCCACGGAACACTTGGAATGACTTTGGAAGGCGAACTGGCTTTTGCTGCTTTCCATTCTATTTCCGCTTTTTGTAATGCAGGTTTCTCTACACTTTCCGGTAATTTGGGAAACTCTATGGTAATGACCAACCATAACTGGCTGTTTATTTCCGTCTCTTTTCTGATTATTCTGGGAGGTATCGGTTTTCCTATTCTGGTTAATTTCAAAGATATTGTACTGTATCATTTGCGTCATTTCTGGAAGTTTGTACGTACGCGCAAGTTAGAAAGGCATAAGGTGTCGCATTTGTATAATCTGAATACGAGGATTGTGTTGATTATGACATTTCTGCTTTTGGTAACCGGTACATTGGCGATTGCCGCTTTTGAGTGGAATGCTTCGTTTGCCGGTATGCCTGTTGCAGATAAGTGGACGCAGGCTTTCTTCAATGCTACTTGTCCGAGGACGGCTGGTTTCAGCAGTGTTGATTTAGCTTCTTTGAGTGTACAGACTTTGTTGGTCTATTTAGTGCTGATGTGGATTGGTGGTGGTGCTCAATCTACTGCCGGTGGGGTGAAAGTGAATGCTTTTGCAGTGGTTGTCCTGAATCTTGTGGCCGTGTTGCGTGGCTCGGAACGGGTGGAGGTATTCGGAAGGGAACTTTCTCATGATTCTATCCGTCGTTCTAATGCGACAGTGGTTATGTCGTTGGGCGTACTGTTTCTTTTTATCTTTATATTAAGTATACTGGAACCGCAAGCCTCTCTAATGGCATTGACTTTCGAATGTGTGTCGGCGCTTAGTACGGTAGGTTCTAGTCTGAATCTGACACCTAATTTATGTGATGCAAGTAAATTGTTAGTGGCGTTGTTGATGTTTATCGGGCGTGTGGGCTTGATAACGTTAATGCTGGGAATTATCAAACAGAAAAAGAATACAAAATACCGTTATCCGAGTGATAACATTATCATAAACTAAAGATATGAAGTACATTATTATCGGTTTAGGAAACTACGGTCGTGTGTTGGCTGAAGAGTTATCGGCACTGGGACACGAGATTATTGGTGCGGATATTAGTGAAAGCCGCGTAGATAGTATAAAAGATAAGGTTGCTACTGCATTTGTGATTGATGCAACGGATGAACAGGCTTTGTCCGTGCTTCCTCTGAACAGTGTCGATATAGTGATTGTCGCCATAGGTGAGAATTTCGGCGCATCGGTGCGTGTGGTTGCTTTGCTGAAACAAAAGAAGGTTGCTCATATCTATGCCCGTGCCATTGATATGGTGCATAAAGCCGTGCTTGAAGCATTCAGCTTGGAGAAGATATTGACACCGGAAGAAGATGCGGCCCGCAGTCTGGTGCAACTGCTGGATTTTGGAACAAGCGTGGAAGCTTTCCGTGTCGATTCGGAATATTATGTCGTCAAGTTTACAGTCCCGAAAAAGTTTGTAGGATACTTTGTCAATGAGTTGAATCTGGACGAAGAATTTCACTTAAAACTAATCGGATTGAAGCGGGCGGATAAAGTAACTAATTGTCTGGGTATTTCTTTAATGGAGCTTCATGTGAAGAATGAACTTCCGGGGGACGAGAAAGTAGAAGAAGGGGATGAATTGGTGTGCTACGGTAAATATCGTGACTTCCAATCCTTTTGGAAAGCTATTTGATTATTATTCATCTTTAAATATAAAAAAATGCGATTAAAAAGACTACTATTACCGGCTATTTTGTTGCTGGTTTCTGTTTTTGTGAAGGCACAAAAGAGTAATGAATTTACAGTGTTGCAATGGAATGTATGGCAGGAAGGTACCATGATACCAGGCGGATATGATGCTATTATCAATGAGATAGTCCGTCTGAAGCCTGACTTTGTGACTTTCAGTGAGGTGAGGAATTACAATAAAACGAATTTCACGGCACGTGTGTGCGCTTCACTTCAGGAAAAGGGACTGAAGTATTATTCTTTTTATACTTATGATACCGGTTTACTAAGCAAGCATCCTATCACGGACTCTTTGACGGTTTTTCCGGAAAAGAATGACCATGGAAGTATTTATCGTCTAACAAGTTCCGTGAACGGAAAGAAGGTAGCGGTTTATACTGCCCACCTGGATTATCTGGACTGTGCATATTATAACGCCCGTGGCTATGACGGCTCTACCTGGAAAGAAATTCCACTGCCGGCGTCAGTAGATGAAATTATGAAAGTCAATGTAGCCTCTCAGCGGGATGATGCGATTCGTATGTTTATCGCCCAGGCTGAGAAAGACCTTGCAAACGGCTATCGGGTGATCGTGGGAGGAGACTTCAACGAACCTTCTCATCGCGATTGGATTGAGAAAAATAAGAACTTGTACGACCACAACGGCTTTGTTGTACCCTGGACAGTTACCACTTTGTTGGAAGAAGCTGGCTTTATTGACAGCTACCGTAAGATTTATCCCAATCCTCTGACGCATCCGGGATTTACCTATCCTTCGGATAACCTGGCAAAAACTCCGGAAAAGATAACATGGGCTCCTAAAGCGGACGAACGGGATCGTATTGATTTTATCTTCTATAAAGGAAAAGGATTGAAAGCAAAGAAAGCCGTTTTGTTTGGTCCGAAAGAATCTATTGTCCGCTCTCAACGTGTAGAGGAAACATCAAAAGATGAATTCATAGTACCGCTTGATGTGTGGCCGACAGACCATAAGGGATTGCTAGTGACATTTATCTGTAAATAATCGACTTTAATATTTTAGGCACAGATTACACGGTTTTAGAACTATGATTGCATAAAGCAACAGGGTAATCTGTGCCTAAATAATAGTATAGGGTAGGATGGATTTCTCTATTTCTTATAATTCTACCCTTTTATTTTGCCTGAAGATGGACTGTTCCGGTTTTCACTCCACTTGCCTTGGCAGTCAGTACAAGATCTCCGGCAATCTCTCCTGCCTGTACAATCGCTGTCAACATTCCATGGAAAGCGTGCATCTTCGGAAGGTGGAATTGTTCCAGATTGGTAGGGTCGCCGTTAGCAACAGCCCGGAACTTACCGGCTCCTTTTACGGAGAAGTGAATCAGGCGGCTATCGGTAGGACAGAGGTTACCATCTTTGTCTACCACTTTCACAGTGACGTAGGCGAGGTCTTTTCCATCGGCTGTCAGTTCGTTGCGGTTGCTGACCAGTTCGATATGATGAGGTTTTCCGGCAGTGCGTACTGTCTTTTCCGCTACTGCTTTTCCGTCCTTATTGTAGGCTACAACTTTTACTTCGCCCGGTTCGTATACGGCATCCATCCACATTAAGCGGTAACGGCTCTTTAAAGAACTGTTATTCTTGCTTTGTTTACCGTAGCTTTTTCCGTTG
>ENA-ORQX01001354-ORQX01001354.1-human-gut-metagenome-genome-assembly--contig:-NODE-1354-length-15504-cov-3.572982_pt1 | contig 15504 bp, 8 predicted proteins | sample MGYA00242170_ERZ509124 | MGnify/ENA primary metagenome ERZ509124 (study PRJEB26280, sample SAMEA2338647) | human gut metagenome | biome: human gut; feature: human-associated habitat; material: faeces... | reverse complement strand
ATACGGAACAGGAGCCATCATGGCCGTACCCGCCCACGATAGCCGCGACTATGCTTTCGCCAAGCATTTCGGACTCGAAATCCGCCCGTTGGTAGAAGGTTGTGACGTAAGCGAAGAAAGCTTCGATGCCAAGGAAGGTATCGTCTGCAACTCTCCGCGTCCGGATGTAACTCCGTACTGTGACCTGTCTCTGAACGGACTGACCATCAAAGAAGCCATCGAAAAGACCAAGCAATATGTGAAAGAACATAATCTGGGACGTGTGAAAGTGAACTACCGTCTTCGCGACGCCATTTTCTCACGCCAGCGCTACTGGGGAGAACCGTTCCCTGTGTACTACAAAGACGGAATGCCGTACATGATCGACGAAGACTGTCTGCCGCTGGAACTTCCGGAAGTAGACAAGTTCCTCCCCACCGAAACGGGCGAACCACCATTGGGACACGCCAAGGAATGGGCGTGGGACACGGTAAACAAGTGCACGGTAGAAAACGAAAAGATCGACAACGTTACCATCTTCCCGCTGGAACTGAACACCATGCCGGGATTCGCCGGTTCTTCCGCATACTATCTGCGCTACATGGACCCGCACAACAACAAAGCATTGGTGGACCCGAAAGTGGACGAATACTGGAAGAACGTAGACCTTTATGTAGGAGGAACGGAACACGCTACCGGACACTTAATCTACTCCCGTTTCTGGAATAAGTTCCTGCACGATGTAGGTGCATCGGTAGTAGAAGAACCGTTCCAGAAGTTAGTAAACCAAGGCATGATTCAAGGCCGCAGTAACTTTGTATATCGCATCAAAGATACTCACACCTTCGTTTCACTGAACCTGAAAGACCAATACGAAGTGACTCCGCTTCATGTGGATGTAAACATCGTATCCAATGATATCCTCGACCTGGAAGCATTCAAGGCATGGCGTCCCGAATATAAAACGGCAGAGTTTATCCTCGAAGACGGAAAATATGTCTGTGGTTGGGCGATTGAAAAGATGAGTAAGTCAATGTTCAACGTTGTCAACCCGGATATGATTGTTGAGAAATACGGTGCGGACACACTTCGTATGTACGAAATGTTCCTCGGCCCGGTAGAACAGTCCAAGCCCTGGGATACAAACGGTATCGATGGTGTACACCGCTTTATCCGCAAATTCTGGTCGCTGTTCTACAGCCGCACGGATGAATATCTGGTGACGGACGAACCGGCAACGAAGGAAGAACTGAAAAGCCTCCACAAACTTATCAAGAAGGTGACCGGTGACATTGAGCAGTTCTCTTACAATACCTCTATCAGTGCATTCATGATTTGCGTAAACGAGCTTTTCAACCTGAAATGCAGTAAGAAAGAGATTCTGGAACAACTCGTCATCACGCTTGCTCCTTTCGCTCCGCACGTTTGCGAAGAATTGTGGGACGTACTGGGACACGAAACTTCCGTATGCGACGCCCAATGGCCGGCATACAACGAAGAATATCTGAAAGAAGATACAATCAACTACACGATCTCTTTCAACGGAAAGGCACGTTTCAATATGGAATTTGCTGCAGATGAAACTTCGGACGCAGCCGTATTGGCTGACGAACGTTCACAGAAATGGATCGAAGGAAAGACTCCGAAAAAGATCATCGTCGTTCCGAAGAAGATTGTAAACGTTGTTATTTAAACAGGCATTAAGTAATAAGTATTAAGTATCACCACGGCTATGATTCAAATATATATCCGCAAGGTGAATACTTAATACTTGATGATACCTGATACTTTGACACCTAATACTTAAAATCAATGCATAAACTAGCAAAAGCGGGAATAATGAGAGAAGTGAAAGATTATGCTTACATCACTCTCGGACTAATCAGCTATTCTTTGGGCTGGGCGGCATTCTTACTGCCCTATCAGATAACGACCGGAGGAACTACCGGTATCAGTGCTATCATCTACTACTCAACCGGATTCCCTATCCAATGGTCATATTTCATTATCAACGCCGTTCTGATGACATTTGCTATCCGGATATTAGGCCCGCGATTCAGTATAAAAACGACGTATGCTATCTTTATGCTGACTTTCCTGCTCTGGTTGTTCCAACTACTGGTCAACAATTATGTGGAAGTACCGGACATGACAGCCGACGGCAAACCGCTACTGCTCGGTCCCGGACAGGATTTCATGGCCTGTATCATCGGTGCCGCCATGTGTGGCGTAGGTCTGGGCATTGTGTTCAACTATAACGGAAGTACGGGAGGAACAGATATTATCGCCGCCATAGTTAACAAATATAAAGATGTGACACTCGGAAGAATGATTATGATTTGCGATGTATTCATCATCAGTTCCTGTTACTTTATATTCCATGACTGGCGTCGTGTTATCTTCGGTTTCGTCACCCTGTTCATCATTGGCGTCGTGCTCGACTGGATTATCAACAGTGCACGCCAATCGGTCCAATTCTTCATTTTCTCCAAGAAGTATGACGAAATAGCCGACCGTATCATCAAAGATGCCGATCGCGGAGTAACCGTGCTCGATGGCACAGGCTGGTACAGTAAAGCCAATGTAAAAGTACTGGTAGTACTTGCCAAGAAACGCCAGTCACTCGACATCTTCCGTCTGGTGAAACGTATCGACCCGAATGCTTTTATCTCCCAAAGTTCAGTTATCGGAGTATATGGCGAAGGATTCGAAAAACTGAAAGTAAAATAACCGGTTCCAAGCTTTGATTGGCCCGATAAGTATTGAACAACCCCGTTAAAAACAAAATAAGATGATGAAACGCAAACTGGTATTTGCTACCAACAACGCTCATAAACTGGAAGAAGTAGCCGCTATCTTAGGAGACCAAATAGAACTGCTGAGCCTCAACGATATCGGTTGCCATACGGATATTCCCGAAACAGCCGAGACGCTGGAGGGAAACGCCCTGTTGAAATCGTCGTTTATCTTTAAAAACTACGGCCTGGATTGCTTTGCCGATGATACCGGACTGGAAGTAGAAGCCTTGGACGGGGCCCCCGGGGTCTATTCCGCCCGCTATGCAGGCGGCGAAGGACACGACGCCCAAGCCAATATGCTCAAATTGCTTCACGAACTGGAAGGCAAAGAAAATCGCAAAGCACAATTCCGTACTGCCATTTCGTTGATATTGGACGGAAAGGAATATCTTTTTGAAGGAGTGATAAAGGGCGAGATAATCAGAGAAAAACGGGGCGATTCGGGTTTTGGTTATGATCCCGTGTTCAAACCGGAAGGCTATGAACGGACGTTCGCCGAACTGGGAAATGATGTCAAGAATAAAATCAGCCACCGTGCACTGGCTGTGCAAAAACTATGTGAATTTCTACAAAGCTAATTGTATATATCCTTTTAAAACATAAAACACAATGAAGAAAATTACTTTATTTACCTTCCTTACAATCCTATTATGTACTTCATGTGTAACGAAAAAGAAGTTCATGCTTGCAGAGCTGGCAGCTACCGCAAGCAAAGATAGTTTGCAAGGACTACTGACCGACTGCCGTAACACGGGCAACCAAATGTCGGTACAAATCAAAAACCTCATGCGTGATACAACAAAAATGGGAAACAGTATCCGCCAGTATCAAAGTATGCTGAATGTGAACATGACCGAACAGGAAAAACTGAACGCCCTGTTGAACCAGAAGAAAAACGAGTTGAACGAAAGAGAGTGTACTATCAACGAGTTGCAGCAGATGATCAATGCGCAGAATGAGAAAGTCCGGAAACTGTTGAGTAGCGTAAAAGATGCGTTATTAGGCTTCAGCAGCGATGAACTGACCGTTCGCGAAAAAGACGGAAAAGTATATGTGGCAATGTCGGATAAATTATTATTCCAATCAGGAAGCGCCCGTCTGGATAAGCGTGGTGAAGAAGCTCTTGGCAAATTGGCCGAAGTACTGAACAAACAGACGGATATTGATGTGTTTATTGAAGGACATACGGACAATAAGCCTATCAACACTGTACAATTCAAGGATAACTGGGATTTGAGTGTGATTCGTGCTACCTCCGTCGTACGTATTCTGATTAAAAACTATAACGTGAATCCTTTGCAGATACAACCGAGCGGCCGCGGCGAATATATGCCTGTCGATGACAACGAAACGGCAGAAGACCCGCCGTACGGAGATTATCATGGCTCCGAAGTTAGACAAACTGTTCCAGATGCTTCAAAGCACGGAAGAGTAAAATTAAAAATTCTTATATCGAAAAAGAGGCTGACCTAACGTTAGCCTCTTTTTCGATATTTAGTGTTTCAAGCCATTAAACTATCTATTTTTTAGAAGGATGTGTCATTACCCGCGTTGAACGGATAATGACGGGGGAAACATCACTTCTTTAATGACTGGTGTCCATCAATTGGAAAAGCTTTTCCCGCCCATGCCTTTTGAGATGTCCATTCCTCGGCCGGATCACTCCAAAAAGGATGATCGGCAGGAAGACCCAAAGGCAAGAAAACGAGTGAAGTCATATATAAGCTACCATTATTAGTATAATAGTTGGCCAAATCCGGCTGATGTCCCGCAAAACCAAGTGCCAGGAATCCTTTATCATCAAAATTTCCATCTACTGAAAACATATTTCTCATCACTGCACTTAATGCACTCCGGACTTGTCCGTTAGTCAGTCCTTCAGGAAGGCCATATTTCCAGGCAGCCAATGCCAACGATTGGAATGCTCCCATACGATAGACTACGGAACGCCCGAAAGCCGGGAAGGTACCTTCCGGAGAAATAAGACGTTCGATGAAGGTATTAAAACGCTGCATACGACTGATTGCCAGCTTATAACTGATTGGGGTAGGAAAACGGTTCTTGCTGCACGTTTCCAGTATCTCGACATACATGGGATGAATAACGAAAGAATTATAATAATCCAACGAAAATTCCGCTCCGTCGGAATACCATCCGTCACTAAGATACCATTCATTTATTTTATTAAGGCCGGTAGTCAAGGCATAACCGTCAGGTTCTTCACCGACGGAAAGCAAGAAAGCCTCTACCATGTCACGAAACAGTAACCAGTTATTATAGGCAGGACGGATGACACGCACCTTCTTAAAACATTCAATATAACGTTCTTTTGTCGTATCATCCAACTGTCCCCAAGTGGCCTTAGGAGCACGGATGAAACTTTCCGCAAGATAAGCGGCATCTACCAAAAGCTGCTGATGTCCTTTCCACAGCAAATAATCCGGACTCTGCGGGTCAACAGCATTTTGATAAGCCTTCAAAGCCCACTCACGTATTTGCTTGCGTTGCTTTCCTTCTGCCGTATCATCATCAGGCAGCTCCAGCCAGGGAGAAATGCCTGCCATGAGCCGACCGAATGCTTCCATATAAGCCACCCGCTTGTCTCTTCCGTCCCACGTAGGACTCAACTCCAGTTGCATATTCTTTTGCAACTCGCCTTTACTCATATTCTCCAGAACGGGTTGCGCTATTTTATAACATAAGTCAACCCACTGTGTTCTGTCGTTCACCGGTTGATTCTTTTTCTTATCAGCGGCATTTACACTCAGGAAACAAAAAGAAATAAGAGCTAATAAAACAATTCTCATTTTCATAATCATTCTTTTTAAATGGCAGTTTTTTCAATATCCGTTTTACGTTTCAAAGCTTCCAGATAATAATAATCCGCATAGTTCAACGGAACATCCACTTCGCTGTTATGAGGAATACTACCTACACTGTGCATCAGGATAAACCGTCCGTTTTCTCCCAATTTGGCAGTATAGCTCTCTGATGCAAGCGACTCCATTATTTTGTCGGCATACGCCCGGTAAGAAGCAGCGTCCGGCAGGTCATAAGTACTCATCTCATATAAGGCGGATGCTATGACAGAAGCCGAAGAAGCATCTCGCGGGGCAGCAGGAACATCAGGCGCGTCCATATCCCAATATGGAACAAGGTCCTCCGGCATATTTTTAAGATTTTTCATAAATTCGAAAGTCTTGATTGCCTGGTCAAGGTAAGTACGATTCTTTGTTTCTCTATAACATACGGTATATCCATAGATCGCCCATGCTTGTCCTCTAGACCAAACAGATTCATCGGAATAGCCTTGAGCAGTCTGGCGATGACGTACGGTTCCGTCCTCAATACTGTAATCAATAACGTGATAACAGCTTCCGTCCGGGCGGAATTGCTCTTTCAACGTACGGTCTGCGTGCATCACCGCTACGTTATAGAAAGTAGAATCACCGGAAAGTTTGGTTGCTTCAAACAACAATTCAAGATTCATCATGTTGTCTATAATCACAGGACATTCCCAGCCCCGTTCCGACTGCCAGCTATTTCCTTTCACATCCCAGCTTTGAATCACTTGAGGCTTTTCACGAAAACGGGTACAAAGAGATTTTGCTGCTCGGATCATTACCTCCTTATAACCGGGTTTATCAATCAGGCGCAAGCCATTGCCAAAGCTGCAATTAATGATAAAACCAATATCGTGATGCCAAGTAAGATTTTGTGCTTCGCTAATAGCCTCGGTATATTTCTGGGCAAGCGGAAGCAAAGCAGTGTCGCCTGTCAGTTCATACAAATACCATACACTGCCGGGAAAAAAGCCGCTCCCCCAGTCAGCGTATCCGCAATAATAGACACCACCCTTATTATTGAGCGTCACCGGATTCAGAAATCTGCCGCTACTTTCAATAGTATCAATTTCCAATCCAATTTGAGCGTGTGCGTTTTCAATAGCTTTTTCAACCCATGTTTGTTTCTCGACAGCTCTTTGGGTGCAAGATGTGGCTACCACAAGAGCAGTACATCCTGCAAGAATAGAGTTTTTCAATTTCATGATATAGATTCTTTATTATAAATGAATAATTTCCTTTTCTGAATGACCGAATACATATAATTGTATAAAATAATGAGAACACAAATATAAGTATTTTTTCTATCATCTAATTAAGATATTAATGTATGGCAAAATAGCACCATTTATTTTTATCTTATCTGACTAAATTGTCCTCAATAGTTGCATCTATTTTCCAAATCATCCAAATCAACGGGGAAAATATTGATTAATACAGATATAATTTTCATCTTTGCCTGCGACATAATAATCATACAACATCATGAAGAACATTAAAATACGCTTTTTTATTTTATGCCTTTGTCTGTCAGTAACAGGATATACATCCGCATCCGCCCGAACAGAAAAAGTAAAAACGGATATAGACTGGCCTGCTTTCATGCAAAAACAAGATTTGATCTGGGAAATACTGCCCGAATACTGGTATGAATCGGCTTATATGGGCAACGGTATGTTGGGACTTATGATTTATAAGGAACCGGGACAGAACTATATCCGGTTTGAAACCGGCAACTGCTCGGTACACGACCACAAAGCGGGATCGGACTTATTTGCCATTCCCCGACTGCTCACCGGGCACTTCGCCTTACATCCTGAAGGTACAATCGTAAATGGAACGATGCATCTTGACATCTGGAATGCCGAAACAAAAGCAGAGATAACCACCACAAAAGGAATCATCCGTCTGCACGCCTATGTACACGCCAATGATATGGTAATGCTGGTTCAGACTAACGCCACCGATGGAGAGAAAAACTTCCGTTGGGAATGGATACCTGCCTCCGCCCAAAGCCCGCGATATCTTTATGCAAAAGGAGAAGGAAAATGGATAAAGGTGCCTGAAGACTACTCTCTTAACCCGGCACCGGAAGTAAAACCGGAAGTATCCGTTCAGAAATTGCGGGCAGGAGGTGAAACAGCCGTTGCATGGAAAGAAACCCGAACTAAAAAAAATGAACGCACATACTGGATTACCGTAACCCATTCGTATCCCGAAGCCACGGCCGAAAAGGATGCCGCTCAAATTTTGGATAAGGCATTAGCAACAGGAACCGGAAAATTACAGAAACAACACCGTACCTGGTGGAATCATTACTATCCGAGCAATTTCCTTACGTTACCGGATGGTATGAAAGAGAATTTCTATTGGATACAGATGTATAAGCTTGCCAGTGCCACGCGCGGTGACCGTGCACTAATAGACAACACCGGCCCATGGCTGACCGTCACTCCATGGCCCAATGCATGGTGGAACTTGAACGTACAACTGACCTATTGGGCACTCAATGCATCCAATCATCTCGATTTGGCAGCCTCTCTGGAGAATGCTATTTACAACAATATAGAAAACCTTAAGAAAAACGTACCGGAAGCCTATCGCAAAGACGCATTGGCAATAGGACGCTCGTCGAATCTGGTATGCGAATCCGGCGAAATCGGAATCCCCGGTGTGGACAAAGCAGCGGAAGTCGGGCTTTTGCCTTGGGCATGCCATAGCTTATGGTTGATTTATCGCCACAAAATGGATGACGAGCTATTACGCAACAAACTCTTTCCTGTACTTAAACAAGCTATCAACTACTACCTGCACTTTACCTACAAAGGAAAAGACGGCAAGATACATCTGCCCCAAACATATTCTCCGGAATATGGCAGTGCGGAAGATTGTAACTTCGACCTGGCATTATTATCTTGGGGTTGCCGAACATTACTTGAGATTACCGGCCGGCTGAACATAGACGATCCGCTTATCCCGCGTTGGAAAACGATTTTGGAAGAACTTACACCGTTCCCCACAGACCCGGCCAACGGGCTTATGATAGGACGGGATGTTCCTTATGCTTTCTCGCACCGCCACTATTCGCATCTATTGGCTGCCTATCCTCTATATCTTATCAATAAGGAAAATCCCGAAGAATACGACCTCATAGAGAAATCACTCCTCTATTGGCAAGGCAAATCCGGGGCACATCAGGGATATTCATGTACGGGAGCATCCTCTATATCATCCGCTTTGGGTAAAGGCAATGAAGCGCTTACATACCTTGACAAGTTGTTTACTAAATTCTTATCTGTCAATACACTTTATCGTGAATCGGGCCCGGTCATAGAAACACCATTATCTGCCGCCCAGTCTATCCATGATATGTTGCTTCAAAGTTGGGGAGGAAAGCTGCGCATCTTCCCTGCCGTTCCCGACAGTTGGAAAGACATTGCTTATAAAGACTTCCGTGCTGAAGGTGCTTTTCTTATCACTGCCAGCCGGAAAAACGGTAAGACTGAGTTTATCACTATCAAAAGCCTTGCAGGCGAACCTTGCATTGTAGTGACTGACATATCTTCACCTGTCTTCAAAGGAAAACGCCAATTTGCGGCCACAGCTTTATCCGAATCTATGTACAAAATAGATTTACAGAAAGGCGAAGAAGTAATCATTTACTCCAAAGGTACTCAGCCGGACTTCACCATTCGTCCTGTGAATAATAGCAGAACGAATTGTTTCGGAAAAAAGAAACAGTCCTGAATCAGTCTGCCTGTTTCTTTTCTTTCCGGTAATTCTGAGGTGTACATCCGAACTGGTTTTTGAAGCAACGGCTGAAATATACGGGCGCATTGAACCCACTACGGTCACTAACCTCTGCAATGGGAAGATCAGGGTATTGCTTCAATAAAGTGGCTGCGTGCTTCAGGCGGTAATTTAGCAAGAAGTTATTGGGTGTCATGCCGGTTAATGCTTTGAACTTAGTATAAAGCAATGACCGACCGACACCTACTTCTTTACAAAGAGCCGGAATATCAAATTCCGTATCGTCAATATGTTGCTCAATCACCTGTGAAGCCCGTTTCAACAGATCTTTGTCCAAAGGATTTATGCTGGCCAAATCAATCTCGGACATCGGTTTCTTATCAAATTGATGTTGCATCAGCAAGCGGCTGCGTATCAGGTTATTGGCACGTGCCAGTAACAACTGTGCATGAAAGGGTTTCGTGATATAATCATCGGCACCACGGCTGAGTCCCTCAATGTTCTGCTCGGTAGAGTTGAGTGCAGTCAACAGAATTACAGGTATATGACATAAATCTATATTATTCTTAATCTGCAGACACATTTCTGTCCCGGTCATCTCAGGCATCATGACGTCACTGATAACTAAATCAGGAGAGTTCTCATAAATCTGACTGAGTCCTTCTTTCCCGTCATGGGCACAAATGATCTTATAGAAAGGCTCGAAAAGCTCTTTCAGCACTTGGAGCAACTCATCATTGTCTTCCACAAGAAGCACCGTATGAGTCTTGTTTTCCGTATCTTTAGTCTCAATAAGTTCTATGGGCGAATTCCCCTCATCTACAAATACAGGCATTGAATCGGGGATAATATCACTTTCAGAATCCTGAGTATAAAATTGTACATTCTTATCGTTCAGGAATACATCTTTCCGGCGGGGCAGCCGCACTGTAAATGTACTACCTTCACCAACAACACTTTTCACTGTTATCTCTCCATGATGTTTTTCCACAATTGTTCTGGTCAATGCCAATCCGATACCGGTTCCGCTAAACAGGCTTCCTTTCTTTTCTTGATTGTCAGCCTGAAAGAATCGTGCAAATATTTTATCTTTATCTTGTTCAGAAATACCGATACCGGTATCCGTTATATTAATTTTTATATCACTATTCGTTATCTCTCCCGACAGAATAATATTCCCTTTGTCGGAGGTATACTTAAAGGCATTGGACAAAAGATTGAAGAATACTTTCTCCATTAATTGCGGTTCAAACCAACATAAGACAGACAATTCCGGTAATTTGAATTCATAATTTATATTCCTTTGCTGTGCATAATCGACAAAAGAAAGATAGATTTCCTTCAAAAATACAATTATATCCTGTTGCTTTATTTGTATCGTTCCATAGTTCTGTTCCAATTTCCTGAATTCAAGCAACTCAGAGATCAACTTATTCATTTGTTGCGCATTTTTCCTAATCTTCGTTATCTGATTGTATATAGAAGGATTCAATGAATATTTTTGTAATAGAATATCAATATGACTGATAATCAGAGTTAGAGGCGTTCGGAACTCATGGCTCACATTTGTAAAGAAAACTAGTTTTTCCTGGTTAAGCTGCTTTATCTGTTGTTTCTCAAAACGTTCCTTTTCCAAAGAAAGAGCCAATGTGCGTTTTGCTATTTTACTATATACATAATAGAAAACGCACGCAATGAAAGCTGTCACATAGATTATCCATGCCCACCACGTATCATACCACGGAGAGGCAATGACAAGCTGCATCGTTATTTCCTCCAAGCTTTGCCCGCTCTTTTCATTTATCGAAGCCACATGCAACGTATATTTTCCCGGATCCAGATTAGTGTAATACAATTCCGTCTGTTTAGTCTTAATCCAATTCTTGTCCAAACCTTCGAGCTTATATTGAAACCATTTTTCCGATAATTGTTGTCCGTAATCGGACAAAGCAAAATGAATAATCAGATTATTCTGATCATAATTAAGTTTAAGTTCACGAGTGTACGGGAGCGACTGAGACAATATCCCTGTATCATCTCCCGGAATAATCGTCTTATTATCGACCCAAAGTTCTGAAAAGTAAAAGTTAGAATTCTCATTAGCAGTACCAGTTTTGTTAAACTCATTTTCTGAGAATACGGTTACTCCTTTTGTATCTCCAATGTAAATACTTCCCTCTCCGGATACCAAAATCCCACATCCGTTGATAATATGAGTCGAGGGAAAGTTTCTCATCAAATCAATCGTTGTGAAAGTGCCCTCGGAAGGAACAAAGCAAGTGACTCCCTTATCACCTGTTATCAGAATCTTTCCATCCTGGGTCCGGCAAAGATTATAGCAGAAATCACCCGGCAACTGATTGTTTCGGGAAGTATAATGAGCCATGTTACGCGTCTGCCTATCATAAAAAAAGAGCCCCATTCCTAACGTACCGATATAGACACCATCGGAGGTGGCAAGCACACGGGTAGGAGTTGCTTTACTATCTCCTTCTGCCAATGGAACATAGACTATAGACTCGGGATGTTCTACATGAGTACACAAAACATTTTTCCAACCCACCATATACAAATTACCTTCCGCATCAATATCGAAATGCTCATAAAATGCAAAAGGAATGTTGATCCTATGGAATTTCTGTGTCTGAGTATCCAACCGAAAAAAGCCATTATGGGCAGATATATATATTTGATCTTTCCATATCTTCACATGATAAACAATTTCATCAGGCATATCGGAAGAGTGACTCTCTTCTTTCCAATAATTATAAAACCGACCTGTATTCAAGTCATAACGTGACAAACCACCCAAATAGGTTCCTATATACAGACAATTCTTCTTTTCATCATAACAAATACTTTTCACATTATTATGAGAAATAGAGTTTTTTCCACCGGCTGTAAACTGCTGAAGAGTATTCCATTTCTTATCTACACAAGTGATGCCGCCCCCATCTGTACTAAGCCATAAATGCTCATTCTTATCAATAACAATTTCTCCGATATAAGAATAATATGAGTTTATCTTTCTCCCATAGTCATAATGTACAAAAGTATCATGTTGAGGGCTGAAATAATTAACTCCTCCATAGTAACTACCTACCCAGATAGTTCCGGCAACATCTTTATACAATGCAAAGATAGAGGGATGATTCAGCCCGCCCACATATTGGGGAATTTGAATGAGAGAATACTGTTTGTTACCAATACTGTAGCGATGAAGTCCGTCAAAAGTACCGAACCATATATTTCCCTCGTTATCTTCTACAAAATCACGAATCTGTTCGCTACTGATACCTTCCGAAGTTCCCGGCAAATAAGGAACTTTCGACAATTGTTGTTTGTCGTTCATTCGATATAATCCATGCATGCGGGTACCAATCCATAGCTCTTTTTGAGAACTTTCAAATATGCGATAAATCTCCACCCCTTCCAATAGTTGCTTTTGCTGATATGTACGGCGATCAATCAGATAAACTCCGTTATATGTCCCGATACCAATCTGATCGTCCATCATGGTCAGGCAACAAATACGTGAAGTGATATTCGTTTTTAATACAAAAGTTGGTTCTTTATCTGCTTTCAAACAAAATAAAGAATCATGTTTCATATACCACACTTGTCCTTCGGACGAAGTAAGCGCGGTGATAATACTTTCATTCGTGAGTCGGGAGAATTTCTCTGTTTGTATGTCATATTTGATTAAATTCTTATCAATTAAGAAATATAGATTATCCAAGCTGTCACCAACGATAAACGAAACTTCATTGCCCAACCAGACCGGTGGTTCTTCACCTACAGATTTTATCCAGCCTTTGAATATTCTTACACGGTTTCCATCATATTGGCTTATTCCTTCCTTTGTTCCAAACCACATTCTGCCCAACCTATCCTGATAAATAGCCATCACAGAGGGCTGTGTTAAACCTTCCGACAAACCAATATGTTTGAAATATTCAGCATATAATGGCAAAACAAAGAAAAAAGAAATAAACAACAGTAATAAATGACGTAACTTCATATTATTTTTTATTTGGTGTTGTTCTGTTAATCACAAATTAATCGCTTAAATATACTAACAATTTGCAATATTCGAAAAAATACTGGACATAAACAACATTTTTATAGGCGAATCAATCTATAATCCTGCCTTTACGATTCTAACAAAGGTTTTCTTCACTTATGTCAGATATAATAAAAAAGGTTGCAAATTTTATAGAAATTCACAACCTTTACTCTCAATTTTATAAGTATCAGAAATATTCTACTTTTAGCACATAAACAGGAAAAGAGTCTTTAGTAGAACGATGTATATTACTTATTTTTAACCCGTCATCATCCAATTCCCAGTCTACCTTCTTATGATTCTCCAATAATGTAACTTTCCTGATTTTATCCTTTTCCGAAGAAAAGGAACGCAATGTATAAGAAGCTTTAGTAACATGACGTACGATAATATATACACTTTTACCTCTCATGGTGAAGCGGACATCAGGTACAATATCTTTAGGAGTTCCATCATATACTGCATCGTGAAAAGGTTTCTGTTCAGTATCTTCTACTCTATTTACCGTAAAATCTTCTCCAAAGATACGCCAGGGAGTTGTTCCATAAATAGCCTCGCCATTACTCTTCAGCCACTTATGAAAAGTTTTCAATATTATATCCGTTTGCTCCGGAAAACATCCTGCTTGGTCTGGTCCCACATTCAACAATAAATTTCCACCTTTACTGACAATGTCTACAAAATTTCTGATTAATATATCCGGCTTTTTATAAACAGTATCATAACGATTGTACCCCCAGTTCTTACCCATCGTCAGGCAAGCCTCCCAAGGTTTGTTATTTATGCTGTTAGAAAGTTTCTGTTCGATAATTGAATAGTCTCCTAATCCGTTCCCAATGCGACTATTGATTAAACACCCCGGTTGCAACGAATGAATCAATTCACGTAATTCCTTACTCTGTTGCCTGGTAACCAGTTCAGGCGTATCGAACCAGATAACTGCTATTTCACCGTAATTCGTAAGTAACTCTTTTAATTGTGGTTTTACTTTGCGTTCAATATAAGCCGGTAACTGCTTGCTATCTTCATCCGGATAATCCCAAGTATTGCTGCGGCCTGCTTTTACAGGCCAGTTAGTAGGAACATCCGGATCTTCCCAATCACGTCCTAATGAATAATAAAGTCCCAGCTTGATTCCCTCTTTTTTGCAAACTTCCGCCAGTTCTTTTAAAGGATCTTTGGCAAAAGGAGTACACTTCACTATGTTATAATCACTGCAAGCTGAATTATACATGGCAAATCCGTCATGATGTTTAGTCGTATATACCAAATATTTCATTCCTGCGTGCTTGGCAGCCCGTACCCATTTCTTCGCATCAAATTTTACCGGATTAAAATCTTTGGCTATTGTTGCATATTCTTTTAACGGAATACGCTCATAAAGCATAAAGTGTTCGCCACCTTCGGTTGGATGGCCTTTCCATTCACCGGCTGTCTGAGAATATAATCCCCAATGTATAAACATTCCAAATCTCGCATCCATAAACCATTTTGTTCGTTCTTTTATTTCCCGATTCATATTGTTAATCTCCTTTTTTCTACGATTCTTCTACTATTATCCTTTCACTGCACCACCTGATAATGCTTCAATAAAGAACTTACTGAAAACACAATACAATATTACTGGTGGAAGAATTATGACAACCATCGCAGAAAACAATCCGTTATAATTCGTATTAAATGCCGTTGTAAATGTTGAAAGTAATGCCGGGACTGTCAATTTTTCTCGCGTGATTAATACAAGTGAAGCCCAATAATATTCATTCCAGTTATTTAAAAAAGCCAAAACTGCTGCTGTCATAATTCCCGGACGTGCAATCGGAAAAATAACTTTTACCCATGTCTGTACATAGCCACACCCATCAATTCTTGCGGCCTCCTCTAATTCTCTTGGAATATTATCATAATAATTTTTTATAACAAAAAAACTAACTGCGATTCCACTACAAGAATAAATAAGAATTAATGCGGCTCTTGTATCATACAAATGTAAGTTATTGATTAAATTATATACAGGGTAAGTCAAAGCAGTCGCTGGTATAAACATTGTTGAATATAAAAGGATATT
>ENA-ORQX01001346-ORQX01001346.1-human-gut-metagenome-genome-assembly--contig:-NODE-1346-length-15567-cov-4.278236_pt1 | contig 15567 bp, 10 predicted proteins | sample MGYA00242170_ERZ509124 | MGnify/ENA primary metagenome ERZ509124 (study PRJEB26280, sample SAMEA2338647) | human gut metagenome | biome: human gut; feature: human-associated habitat; material: faeces... | reverse complement strand
CCCGCCTTGATGAAATTATTTGTTTATCCACATAGCTTTTGATATGCTAAAAGTAGTGTATAATATGTTCATACACATATGTTTTGATATAGCATAAATCATGCATCCAAATTTGCACGAAATTGCTTGCAATCGTGTGCAATGCACACGAACCGGAGATCTGACACAAACTATTTGTTTATTAACACATTATTTTATATAACAATATGCGTATATGTTCGTTTTGGTTTTACAACCAAAACGATTGGCGAACACGGTTCGCCGCTACAGTATAACAACAACTTTGCAACATTTATCGGATTTTGTTGCAAACACTATATATTTTTCTACCCTTGCTTGCGGGCGGATTGTATTCTCTGCTACCGATTATAAATTATAATAAAAAAGGGCTGTAAAAACAACCCTTTTGGAAATTTAAAATTTTAAAATTTTAAAGTGAAATTTGCAGATCGCCAAGTGAATATTCAGCGTCGGATGCTGTATCGTTTTTGATATACCAATACACCTTTGTAACAACAGGATCGCTGTCGGTGGTGCCTTCAATCTTCATATTCGTAACAATCGGAATATACGAGCTTTTAACCGGTTCTTTGCTTACGGTAAGCTCACATTTTGCCGTTATTTTATCACCGTACGCACCCGTAGATGTAACAGTAACAGTAGTCTTGCCTGCCTTATTGGCAATAACCTTACCGTTATTATCAATTGTTGCGACACCAATGTTTGACGATGTGTAAGTCACCGTACCCTGTGCCTTTGCGCTTAAGTCAAATGTCTCACCTACTACAGCTTCTGCTCTAGAATAAAAACTTGAAATTCCGGCAGACGGATCTGACTGTTTCATAGCTGTAGATTCATTTTCTTTAAAAACATAAGTATTATTCTGAGCTGTAATTACTAAATCATTACCGAACCACTTTTTAGAATCACCAATACCAAGCCAAAGCTTCGCGTGGTCGTGTTCCGTAGAAATTGTAACATATGATATTTTATAATCTACATTATCATAATTAACAGACTTACCTTCAATGTATCCGCTAAGTTCTTTATCAGTAGGATCGGTATCTACATTCTTCCAAGTGTGCATAGTGTACTTCGTAGGGTCATCCACATTCGTAGCTATATACAAATTCTTCTTATTCACATTACTCGGTGTCTTGGTAACATAAGATGTTGTTTGTGAATCGGAGGTAAATCTCCTGTAGGTTCTGAGGGGGCTGTTCACACCGACAGAAAGGGTGTTAGTTTCCGAATTATTAAGGAACAAAGAAATTGACTGCGATGCAGTTCCCGTGTTCTTTACCTCTGTACAGAAATATTTTGTTTCATGGGCGGGAACAGTTGTCGAACCACTAAAATCAAACGGAACAGTATTATACTCACTGCCGTCAGGTTTTGAAGCATCATAAGTAACAGCAGTAATATTTTCTCCGTTGGTCACATTGTAATCTCCGCGCCAAGAAAGGGAGTCGCCCTTTTGCACATCAGGACGATTAAACCACGAAAAAGTCGTAGTTGTTCCACACAACAAACACAGTACAAGTCCGAGTACAATAACAAGTGTAAATTTAGATTTCTTCATGGTTTCACCTCCGTTTTAATAAATTAAACCAAAATCATTAACCCTTACACACTCACATTCAAAATCTTAAGTGCTAATACTAATAGTTTAAGTCAGTTGCTAAGGAGTAAAGGTGTAGTATCCGCCTACTTTTTTCCTTTGATCGCTATTACTATTACTTTCATTAGAAATCCAGCAAGCGTTATTACTTCCGAATTGATTCAATTCAATATCAACTGTTTGATTTTCTCCAGAACCTCCGTTGCTTAATACGACAAATTTAATTTTTGAAGTATCCAAATCAACAGAATAAATATTATGTTCGTTATGAGATCCAACTATAGTCGTTAATTGTTTACCGGGCCAGTTTACAGAATTGTCACTATAATATATATAAAATTTGCTCCAATTAAGAGTATTTTCAAAATAGAATGTCTTGACAGATGAGGATGAAGAAAATGTTGCACTTACAGTTATGTCTGAACCATCGACAAGATAGGTTGAAGGATTACCTTCAAGTGTTTTTGATTCACCTGACGGTTTAGTTACAATAAAGTTACAATAATTACCGCTTGTAATATTTGTAGCATTAAGAGTAAGACTTGTACCGTCATAAACCTCAAGTGAACGGCCCTCTGCTATCGTATTAGAACCTGCGGTAACAGTAATATCAGCATTATCTACATTTGAAACAGCAACTGAATGCTTAATATTACTGCTTGACTGCCAGCCATTCTTGTAATATTTTTTGTCTTGTTGTAAAGTTATATTTTCGGATTGATTACTACTACTGCCAATTGAAAAAATAACATGATTCCAACTCTCAGATGAAGAATATGAGTATTCCCACACTTTTCCGCCTAAATACGTCATAGGCTTTCCTGGAAATGCATCATTATTATTATCTTTACCATCTTCCCACATATAAGCACAGACTTTATCCCAGTTATAAGTGTTATAAAAGTAGATTGTAGTTAAATCGCTCTCAAACTTAGCATACAGAGTGATTCCCTTGCTAACTTTATTTAAGGTTATAGGTGAAACATCGTTGTTTTCAGTGGAATACGGTTTATTACAAGCCATGTCCGTATACCAACCGGCAAACTTGTAACCTTTTTTGGCAATTGCCTCAACTTTTACATCATTGCCTTCCATAACAGGTTTAGATGAAATTTTATCGGCTTTTTCGTTGCCAACCTTTACAGTACCGGCTGTAACAACATTTTCGTTGTTGTACATCGCTTTGGCTTCTACCGTATACAAAGCCTTAAATCTTGCGTACAGTTCATATGTCTTTACATCGGAATATGGTATATTAATTTTTGTAGAATAGACGTCACCATTTAATGTACAATCTTTAACCGCTACCTTCGGATCTGCTGCATCCTTAGTCGCATACCAACCGATAAAAGCATAGCCTTTTTCAGGCTTAGCATAAAAAGTAACTTCTCCGTTACGATTTACCGTTGTTGTTACTTCAGACGCATAATTATTATTATCAAAAGATACATTACCGGCATCACCGGAAGGAGGATTGTTACCGTGCTGAGCGTATGCTTTTACAGTATAAATATCAACTTTGAATTTCGCATACAACTTCTTGGAGGTCTCAACATTAGCCAATTCATATTTATCGCTCAAATTCTCCGGTACACTATTACAGTCTGCATCTGTGTACCAGCCGTCAAAAACATATCCGTCATTAGCTTTTGCGTAATATGTAACTGTGCTGCCTTTAACAGCATTGAGTGTAATGTGTGTTACATCTTTGGAATCTACAGTCGAATTTTGGTTTCCACACTTAATTTCAACTGAACCGCCCGTTGTGCTTTCAGAAAGAACTTTACCGTCATATGTTCTGACATAAGCCTCAAATGTCATCGACTCAGCATAAACGGCTGTAAAGTTATAGTTACCTGAAGCTGTCGGGGTAAAATAACCGTTGCTGTCAATGCCGTCTGCCACGGTACTTGTACCGCTGATTACCCAATTTTTCAATACGAAACCTGTTTTAGGATTTGCTTCTAGCTTAACCTTTGTACCGGGGGTTACAGAAATTGTAGTACTTACCAAACTATCATAACTAACTTTAGGATCTCCTGCATCATTCTTGCCTGCAGTAACAGTAATAGTAGCAGGTGGATCCCAATAACCTGTTTTAGCAGAAGTAACAACAAAATGCGTTGAATTGCCTCTGTTAGGAGCAGGAATTTCATATTTTTTATTGTTATTTGTAAAAGAAAAAGTCATGTCGTCTGCCTTTTCCTTTGCAATATAACCGACCCATTTATTCCTGTCATTAGTAAATGGCATTCTAACTTTACTGTAAGAGTCATTTTTATCCGGAACCATATATACACTTGAAACATTGCCTGTATCAGGGAGTACATCGGTTTTGCTTGAAACACTGATTTCAATCACTTCGCCCCATGTACCGTATCCGGCATTACTGCTATTATGATTGCCATAGGCGGTGTAGTACATACTGTCGCCTGAATTGAGCGACTTCATATCAGTAGACCAAGTGACACTTCCCGAGGTGAACTTAACTATTGTATCGCCAGCGGCGGGTGTGTATTCACAGGAATATGTATGCGAATTCTCATTAAACTTCATCGTTACAGGAGTTTTGTCACCCTGCTGAAATGTTACACCCTTTGTCCAATTTTTTATATCTTCATTTACGGTACGGTCAACAAAATACACTTTATTGCCTTTTTTGTTCTGAGTTACAATATTAACACCAGATATTGAAACAGTTTTACCGGCATATTCAGTAGTCGCCTTATCATCCTGAAGCCACACTTTAATATTTATTGTTTTACTGCTTCCTTTATCAACCCTAAACAACTCGGTTGGTTCAGATTCAGGATTAACAACAAAATCGCTAAAAGCACGAACAGTCTCAGGAGTTTGATTGCCCTCTGCTTTACTGACAACATTTTTATTACTTGCCTCAGAACCGCATACAACCGTATTTTGAGTATCGGTATCTGTAATTGCCATTCTTACAAGGTTTCCTGAAACATCTGCACCACCTATAGTTATCTTAGGTACTTGAACAAGGTAAAACTCTGCATGATTCGCGTTAAAGGTTTTATCAACCTTTACATTAAATGAAAAGTCAATATAATTAACATTCTTATCGTTTACATCCGCACATCTGTAAGAATTAGCACCAAAATCAGAAACATCCGATTTCTTTATCGGGAAAAATATATTTTCACCGTCAGCACTTGAAGCCGAAGCAAGATGCACTCCACCCGCAGCACGGAAATATTTAGTCAAGTCAATGGTTTTGCCTGAATAACCATTACCACTGCCAATATCGGCATTAGTATAAACATAGTTGTCAATTTTTGCGCCCTCAGCTTTAATTGTGATTGTTGAAATAGTTTCAACCCAAGCCGAAACGGACACAACCGATATGGCAAGTACTTCAACAAGTGCCACCATAGTGAGTATAAAACCTTTTCTTGTTTTTTTATTCTTGCCAAATGCAAGTCTGTTTTTCAAATACTCCCTTAAAAGAGCAAGTCTTTCTCTCATCGTGACACCTCCTTAATGTGTTAATCAATTAATTTTCCCAATTGCCTACTTTTATTATTTTGCCAGATCCTTCATTTACCAATTCATAGGATATGTTATAAGAACTGCCACCTTCACGCACTACAAATGTATGCTGAATGTTATCAGGCACATCATATCCGCATTTTTTTGTATCTGTATCAGAAATATACAAATCAAATCTTACAAGCTTCGAACCGGCTTTAACACTTGTCCTATTTAGTTTACACTTATCTCCGCTGCTCTCCGGTTTCATTGCATAAGCGGTTTCATTACCGTGTGTATCGCTAAATACGGCTTTTAGTACAAAAACATTCTGACTAAGCAGATTTCTCAGACCTCCGCCGCCGTTATACCAATTATAATCATTAAACCATAATTTGTTATCAATTACGATATCCGCCTCTGCATATGCATCTCCGGTTGTCGGCTGTTGTTCGGTTGTAGTCGGTTCAACACTGCCACCTGAACTGTTGGGATACTTTGTACCCCAATATCCGATACAGGGGGCAACATTTTCAGCAACAGTAGGGGTATCGCCGTAACCGTTACCGTGTACGGCATAATAGGTATTTTCTTTATTTCCGGTTGCAGTTCCGTCATCTGTGCGGTATGTCTGAAGACCGTGTTCTTTATTTATTTGATGTGACCAATTAAACGCTTTTTCACCTTTGCCACTATTATTTGCTTTAATCCAATCATTTACTTCAGCTGTTGTATGCCATACATTATATATTCTGCCTACCTCAACCTCATTAGTTCCGTCAAACTTAATTTTCTCTTTTACTTTACTATATCGCATAAAAGATATGTTTGTTATTTTATCCTTTGGCAGATAAGCTATCCATTCAATAGGTTGTGGTTTTCCCTCAGCATTAACCTTAGTCTTTGACGCACTCATTACTACTGACTTTGGATTTTGAAAGTTTTCGTCATAATAGGTCATAACAAGGAAACATCCGGCATTGCCAACCCACATGAGTTCCGTATTTTCGTCATTGTCAGCATCACCTTTTGTTTTGTCAACGAAAGTAACATATTCCATATCTTTCCAGTTACTTTCAAGTTCAACTGTAATTGACACATTCTGACCCTCGTAAGCGTCACAGTTCTCTCCGGTTGCCTCAAGCCAAGCAACCATGGTTATGTTTTGGGATTTAAGACCGTCAAGAGTAAAAAGAGGAGCACCTGTACCGAAATAGTAGTCGGAAAATGACCTGCCCTTTGCTTGAGTGGTTGTTGCCGAGCCGAGCGAATTAACAGAGCTTACTGCCTGACATTCGTCAGCGTAGCTGTCAATAATTGCAGTGGGATCAATAACGGTCGAAGCCTCAGCACTGTTTCTGATGAATGCAATCCTTATTGGGCAAGGATTCTGATATGCCAGATATGTCGATGGCTTTTTGTTGCCGTCAACAGTAATATGTGTTGCACCGTCATAAACTTCTGTCTTTTTTGTATATTTATTTGTTACCTCAACTTTGTAACTTTTTACATATACCTCAACCTGACCGCCTGTTTGACCGGTAAGGGTAAAATCGCTGTATATGTATCCGTTATTTTTATCTCCTACTGTGCCTTCACGAAATTTCATTTCGCTTGTGTCAACGCTTTGTCCTTCAACGCCGTATCCGCGATCTACAGGAAAAAACATATTACGACCGTCAACACTTGATGCTTCTTTCAGCTTTGCGTCCTTTACGGTGATTGTATTTCTTATTTCTTCACCCTTATTAACTCTCATTCCGGCAGCAGATTCAAGAGAAAAGGGATCTGAATCAATAGTTGCCGTATCTCTTATTGTGAACCATGAAAAGGTAGATACTGCGAAAATACTTAAAACAAGAAAAAGAGCAACATATGAAGTCGTGACCTTTTTTGTGTTATTCAGTCTTGAGTCAACTAAACCGTTGAGAAAGTCACAAAACTTATCTTTCAACTTCATCAAAAATTCCCCTTTCCTACTTTAAATAAAATCAACTTTCTTTTGTCAATACAAGATTAACTTTAAACTTTCCGTTTACAAGAGCAAGTCTTGCCTCTGCGTCTTCGCCCTCAATCCACATATTACAGGTTACCATAGCGCCGTAGTCGCCGTAGTATGGATCGGTATCGGTATCTGAGGACTTTTTAAGTTGTGCAATGTTTTGGTTTTGACCAAGCTCATAGGTAAATTTTCCGCCGTCAAAACCATCATTATTCACAACAAACGCCTTATCAACATCAGTACTGCTGACTGTGTGTTGTAATCTATTCGTGTCATAGTATACATGACTGTACGATTCTCCGCTTGGCATATCGTCTGACAAAGTGTACTCGTCAGTCGTCTGCTCCAACAAGATATTCGGAGCCGGCAACCACAGGAGCTTTTTTAAAGGAGGAGCGGATTTATAGTCAACAACCGAAAATCTTACTGCACCAACTACGGAATCTCTTGAAAAATTACCGTACTTGCTTTTATTTTTAATGCCCGTACCGTCTTGACTTGTGAGTTGAGGAGCATCCGGTTTTATTGTTGATTTTTTGCCTATCGCTATATTATACTGCGATTTTGAACGAATGTAAAGGTCAAATGACAAATAATGCTGATTTGCAGCAGCTGGACTCCAATCTGCTTTTGTATCAACTTGAGCTTGACCGCCTGTTTGAATCAAAGCCGGTTTATAAAAATCTGTGCCGTCACCGGTTATTTCGGTCAACTGAAGATTCTCAAGAAATTTGCAATTAGTTTTATTAAGCTTAATATTACCCACTGTATATTCTGTGTCTTTAGGAGCCGGATCGTTATGCTTAACAACAGCAATTTTAATACCGTCAGGTGCCTGACACTCAACATTTATACCGTCGGCTTCGGCTGAACTCTTATCCGTAAACCACGCCTGAATGCCGCAAAAGCCGGCAAGTGCAACAGTGAACAGAACTATTAAATTTTTAGCAATCATTCTGCCCGTTTTTCTGTTGGGCGCAGTAGAGTTTTTCATTTTTGCCCCTTATTCTTTACCAAAGTAAACTGAAACAAATCCGTTTGCTTTCAGAGTTTTGTTATGGAAAACAGTTGTTTTTCTTTTGGTTGCATCTCTTACAATGTTTTCAAAATTCATCACAAACGGTCTGTCAACACCGGAGAATGTAATTACAATCGGCAGATTGCTCATACCTTTCAGCATTGAACACAAATCGTTAAATGCAACAGTAAGATCTGCCTGCTTTTTATAAACATTATATACGCTTGCGCTGCTCTGTGAAAAGCCTGCAAGCACAACACCCTTTTTACTTCTGCATATGCAAAGAGATCTTACGCTTTTCTGTGCGTTTATAAGCTCGTCAGCGATTGAAAGCTTGCCGAATTTTGCAAGCTCTTCGGCATATTTTGAAACAACTGCAACACTGCCGAAGCCGTAGTCACGAACGAACAAATCGCCTGTATCCTTGACAGATTTAATTTCATCCTTAGCAAGGCTGATTTTTTCGCTTGCTTTCTTTTCGGCTTTGCGAATTTCAGCCTGAGCCTCTTTTTTAACCTCGGCAACCTTAGCTTTCATACGCTTTTCACAAGCTTTTTCTGCAAGCTCAACCTTTTTGTCAACCGACTTATAAGCCTTTTTAAGCTCAGAAGCGTGAACGGCATTGCTTGCGGCTGATGATTTAAGGTTGGCTTCCTTAATTTCAGCAAGTTCATTCTTGTGAGTTTCTTCTTTATCTGCAAGCTCTTTAAGATGCTTTTGCTCTGTTTCATTTGCCCTTGCGGCAAAATCTGCATTAAGCTTAGCTACATAAGTGTTATGTTCAACCTCTGCATCGTTGAATTTATTGTTAAGCGATTCAACCTCTGCCGAATGAGCGTCGTTCATCTGCTGTTTTTCTTCAGCAAAATCGGCATTCATTTTGTTGACTGTTTCCTTATGCTGAATGCGTTCGGTTTGGAGAGTATCAGTGAGCTTCTCATTTTTGTCAGACAAATCGGTAATCTTACGAGCGTCCTCTTCAATCTGCGCATGACATTTTTCAAGGTTTTCCGTAAGAGCCGTAATCTTTGCAAGCTGCTCAGCAACCTGAGTTTCAAGCTCTGCAATATGAGCCTTCTGCTCGGCGATAACAGTTTCCTGCTCTTTCACCTTTGTCTGCAAACGAGCATTCTCCTGCACAAGCACGAGAATTCTGTCATTTAATTCTACTATTTTTTTATTGAGTGTGTCAATAGTCTGATTGAGTTCATCAATCGTTTTATTCAACTCTTCAATAGTATCTTTTAACTGCTGATTTTCTTCCTCAAGCTCGGCAATTCTCTTTTCTGCCTCCATCAACTTGAGTTTTGTCTGCTGAAGCTCTTTCTTAACCTCTTCAAGTTGGTCTTCAAGAGCAGAAACCCTGCCCCTGAGAGTGAGAATCTGCTGTTCTTTCTGATCAATTATAACCTTTAAATTCTTGATTTCATTCGTGAGGTCAAGAATTTTCTTTTCGCGTTCACGGATTTCACGAAGGCGGATTTCCATCTCCTCTTTACGAACAGCATCAAGCTGTGCCTTCATAACCGCCTCGCGGGTCTTCTGCGGCTTTGATTCTTCCTCGGCAATTCGTGCATTTTCAGCGTCGTACTGTTCCTTAAGGATTGAACGAAGTGCCGGGTTTGTAGCAATAGACATCATAAAATGCTGGAATCCCATCGCAAAGTAAACATCCTGCTGAACAGTATCTGTCATTTTGCCGTTGTATTCCTCGCTTACAACCTCAAAGCCTTTACGCTTGTAACTGTCGAGAAAGTTCCACAGCTCAACCACTCTTTTAAAGTTGGGGTTCTTTTTGAGAAGGTTGGTCTGCATGAGCGGCGGACGAACCTCAGGCTCTTTTGAGATTTCCTTAATCAACTGAGTGTTTAAAAACTCATTGAGGGTTGTTCTGATTCTTCTGATTCGGTCAAAGTCCGAAAGCTGAGAAACATCAAGAACATCAAGGTCATCTGCAAGAGTTTCGTGAGATTCATTTATATAGTTAAGATTAAAATCTACTTTTTTCTCATTAAAATCAATGTGGCGAACCATAGAAATTTTATTATAGCTGTCGTTCGGCACATCTTTCATTTTTGAATATTTATCGTCAACAAAATGAAGCGCTTTGCGAATCAGCGTCATAAGCACACGGTTTTCATAAATAGCAAAGCTTTCTTCACGCTCAATTGTGAGGATTTTGTTAGGCGTTACCATATCACCCTCAACCTTGGCGATAAAGTTAGTGTGCTGCGAAAGGTGCTTAACCGACTCGGGGCCAATCTTTTTTGCAAGCTCAACTCTAACAACATTGTCAACCTGCTTAATAAAACGGCGCTGTTCGTCTATTGCTTTCTGAATGTACGGAAGTGTTTCCTCAATGGCAACAACCCACTCCATATCAATTACCTTTTCGTTGGTCTTACCGTCGAGCTTATCCTCGCCCTTATCGCCGTCCTTAAGGCCTTCTGTTATGTAATTGTAAGTAAAATCATTTTTCAGAATGTCCTGCATATACATATATGCTCTGAAATATTTACCAAAATCAGCCATTGATTTTTCTCCAATCAGATAGTTTTACCGCTAAAGGAACAAAGTCCTTTCACCAAGCAAAGGGCGAACAGAGTTCGCCCTGAATTGCTAAAATTATACAAGCTTCTTGAGCATACGGAGATAATCCTTGCTCTCAGTCATATTTTCTTCGCCGAAAAGCTCGTCAATATACGCACAAAGGCCATCTATTTCATCACGAATGTATGAAAGATTGAGTGACTCAAATTTTCTAAATACCTTGCGGGCAAGAACATAGTCAAGACCGTCAAGCTCTGTACCGCCTGTTCCGACATAAGCAGGAACAAAGTCACGGAGCTGCTTTACAATACGGTTACCAAAAGCTATGCGGAAATGCTCAATAACATAATCATCCAGAAGGGCAATCTTTTTGAGGTTCTCTTCCGAAACAACAAATTGAACCTTAGCGGCATTGAGGATGTACTCAAAATGTTTGTATGAAATGTATACAGAGTCTGTGAGAGGTGCGTCAAAAGGAACACCCTTTGTGTCGATGTTAATCGGCATAGCACGGTCATAAACCTTATCTGTGATAGCAAATGTCGAGTCATCGTTATTCGCAGTACCGATGTACCACATATTCGGCGGAATTTTGAGCTGACCGTTCACGATATGCTTCGGGTCAGACGGCCAAGAGTTCGGGATGATATCAACAACCCACTCATCTCTTGACGGCATTTCAAGAATTGAAAGCATCTCGGCAAAGTAATACTCAACTCGAGCGATGTTCATTTCATCGAGGATTACCGCATAGATGTTTTCGTTATACGATGCCTCATACATTGCACGGAGAAGCTCGGTTTCGTTGAACTTCTTTGTAAATTCGTTGAAGTAACCGAAAAGCTCTGTTCTGTCGCGCCATGACGGCTGAACGGAAGCAACGATTGAAGGATTGTTTACAAACTTACCAAAAGCGTAAGCAAGTGAAGTTTTACCTGTACCTGAAATACCCTGAAGGATAATAAGTCTGGTAGATGCAAACGCAGCAACAAAAAGTCTGATAAGCTTTATATCGTAGTAAAGACCAAGCTGTGAACAAGCAAAGAGTCTGAAACGCTCACAGAACTCGGGAAGTGTGATATCGTTGTCATAAACCGGCGGAACATAATCTGCCCAAAGGTGGTCGATTTCCGTAAGTTTGTAGAAACGGCTTTCGCCTGTGTCCTGTTCTTCGCCGTTGTTGAGCGACTCGATTTCTTCGCCTGTAAGCTCTGAAATCTCGTTGGGGTTAAGACCAATCTGTGAAACCTTCATAGAGAGAATCTTATCCTTTTCAAGGTTAAGTCTCATAACCTCTTTGTTGAGTGCCTGAACCTCTTTAACAAGAGAATCTGTATCTTTTCTTCTTCTGTGCGAACGAATAAACTTTTTTACAGCGACGACAATAAGCCATACGCAAAGTGCAAGCACAGCTACCAGAAGCACAATGGCAATAATCGCAATTACCCATGCGAGGCCGCCAAGCTCCGTGGTATAGGCATTAATAATGTTTACATAAGCGGAAAAATCAAAGGCATTGCCTACTCCGCCAAATAACCCGGTGATTATTGACCATAATGAGCCAAAAAACTGACCGAGAAATTCAAAAAGAAATTTAAATACTGTATCCACGGTACTTCGTCTCCTTAAAAAAATCTACTCTCATCTTTTGTGTAAGAACACATTTCTAAATTCCTATCTGAAATCTGTCATAAAGGACAGCTTCTTCAAGGCGGGCAATGACCGCCCCTACAGGGGAATTTAATCTGTGAACGGCTTATATCCGCATAAAGATACTACCATTCGCAATAATATTTGTCCATAGTCCATTTCTGTGGATTATTGTCGATATAATTCCAAATTTTTACATAATCATCTTTGTTCCTGATAATATGGTCATAAAACGACTTCTGCCATACGGAACAGCCTACAGCCTTTGTTACAGCTCCTTTTAACTGATTCACGATTTGCGAAACAGTAGGGGCGGTCATTGGCCGCCCGCCTTCATCAGACTTTCTGCCCGATAAAAACAGGATAAGGTGAATATGGTTAGGCATAACGATATGCTTATCCAATTCAACAAGATGATTATACGATTCCTCAATATGACAAATTGCATTTTCGACAATTTGCCCTACATTGGAAAGCAGAACCATGTCTTTTTCATCACAATTGATTTTTACACAGTTCTTATTCACATTTCCAAATAAGCATTTTCTGTCTTTGGCACACACAGTTATAAAATATCCGCCGCCGTCAGAATAATCATAATTTTCAAGTCTTATGTTTTTCCTTATCGGAAGTTTTCGTTTCATAAGATATTTCTCCTATCTGAAATCTGTCATAAAGGACAGATTCTTCAAGGCGGGCGGCCAATGACCGCCCCTACAGTATGTAACTGTATTTCTTTCTCAGCCCTGAGACTGAGAAAGAAATATACCGTTACGATAAACGCTATGAATGCGTTAGGGACAAATTTGTCATAACTTAATCGGAATTATCAGCGGAATTATTACCGTCAGCAGGTGTTTGTACCTCGGGCTCATTTTCCGCCTTGTCCTGATTTTCTCCGACGGAGGCAAGATATTCCTCAATAGCTCTCTTTTTCTGTTCTTCGGTAAGCTCTGCGGAATCAACCGCAAGCTTTGCCTCTTCGAGAGTTTTTTCCTTATTGTAGGCAAGGAGGTTGAGAACAACACGAACCGCTTCATAAACAAAGAAAATAATCATCGGAAGCAGAACGCAGAGGAAAAATCCAAGCTGAGTTCTGATAAAGCTTAAAAAGTTACCCACGCCGCCAATCTTCGTACCTGTGTACTTGGCAACAATAGTCGAAGAGGTTTGAAGATCCTTATCGGGCTCGGGGTTGGTTTTCTTATTGTCACCCTGTGTTCTGTAGTAGGTAATGTTGTCATCCTTAACAACCTCAACAATTCGGTGGGTGTTAAGAACGGACTCACCGTTGACTGTGATTGGGAATGTAACAATGTCACCTTTCTGATATTCATATGAAGGGTCATTTGTAACATCACTGAAAATTAAATCACCAACGTTAATTGTGTCCTCCATTGAATCAGTCTGAACGCTGAGGGGTGCAATGCCGAAAATATTGGGGACCCCTGATGATTTAGATGTTAATGATAATGTAACAATAAGTACTGATACTACCAAAACCAGTATAACAACAATATCTATAATAACATTGATTATCTTTTTTAACACTTTTTTCATGCAAGGGGACTCCGATCAAATAATTTGCTTAATATTATGTTTTACTAACTGTTAATTTATAAATTACTTATTATCAGCTGTAATTGTGAACTTGATGTTTGGCATCGCGTTACCAGCATTTGCATCCTGGCAATCCTCATCCTGGCCTTCAAACCATACGATAAGCATATAGTACTTAGCATCATTCTGATTAAGAGTACCAGCATTAACAGAGATTGAGTTACTCTTTGTTGAAACAGCTAAATCAGCTGCTTTGATTGCACCTTGTGTGTCTTTTACGCCTTCACCAACATATTCAACAGGATTAGCAGCGTCATCAGCAGCAGCACCGTAAATGTTCTTTCTAAAATCATCAGCACTTACAACCGTTGCATTTTTACGAGCGTCGTCTGCTGTACAATCAGAAGGAACAAGAGCTACACGGAGGTAGTTTTTACCTTTTGTAACAGCTGATTCATTAATTGTTGCTGTAATCTTAACACCCTTAGCAGGCTCAGCACCTGTGTTCTTAACATTGAGCATATTGCAGAATACATTGTCTTCAGCAGCAGTTGTACCAACACCAGTAATTTTCTCACCGTTTTTAGCAGCACCTGACAAACCATTATCAGCCTGAGCTTTGTACCAGTTTTCACCGTCATATGATGATGCCGGCTGGAGAAGATTTGGAGTTTCATCTGTACCAAAGTCATAGTCGAGGTTGTCTGTCCAAGGAGAAGTTCTGCTTGATACTAAGAGCAATGACTTCTAGATGTCTGAACAGAGATACCTTTTGCCTGAGTTGTTGTGTCAGTTGTGAACCATGCAAATGTTGCAGTTCCGAGTGCGAGCATTGCCACGAGGAGCATTGCTACGGAAGAGATTAATAATCTCTTTCTTGACGTTGTTTTCATAGAGTAATTCCTCCTAAATAAAATTAATTTTTGTCCCTAAAACACCATAGGGATTTTTTGCTATATCAGTGCCGAGGCACATAATACCAAGTTTATAATTTCGTCATACCGTAGCGGCGATCAGTGATCGCCATTCGTTTCCGACGGAAACGACCAAGTATTAACATTTTCGTTTCGTCCCAAGTTTACACTTGTGACGACTGGCGGTCACTGACCGCCGCTACAATCACCACTCACAAAAATATTTGTCCAATGCCCATTTTTGTGGGTTGTTGTCTATGTATTTACAAATTTCTTTATAATCTTTTTCATTCCGTATGATGTGGTCATAATACGATTTTTGCCACACCGAATAACCGACTTGTTTGGTGACAATGGATTTTAAATGCCTTACGATTTGCGATATTGACGGAGAAATCGAATCTTCCACACCAGACGCTGACAAAAACAAAACAAAATGTATATGATTTGGCATTACAACATATTTATCTAATTCAACCAAACCTTTATAAGCTGACTCAATGCTGTGAATCGTTTTATCAACGATCCTTCCGACATCATTGAGTAATACCCCTGATTTGTCATTATCAAATGCAAGACATTCGCTATCTACTCTGCCAAACAAGCACCTATGGTCTTTTGCGCATACCGTTATGAAATATGCACCGCCTTGTGAATAATTAAAATTTTCAAGCCTGTTTCGTTTGCGTAAAAAACATTTTTTATAAACCATAACCGTTGTTTTTCGTCGTCCCAAGTTTACACTTGTGACGATTGGCGG
>ENA-ORQX01001317-ORQX01001317.1-human-gut-metagenome-genome-assembly--contig:-NODE-1317-length-15771-cov-3.112370_pt1 | contig 15771 bp, 18 predicted proteins | sample MGYA00242170_ERZ509124 | MGnify/ENA primary metagenome ERZ509124 (study PRJEB26280, sample SAMEA2338647) | human gut metagenome | biome: human gut; feature: human-associated habitat; material: faeces... | reverse complement strand
CGCCGCCGGCAAATACCTCTATCACCTGCAATATAATCAGGAAGACGGCGACTGGTATTTAAAAACACTGCTGAACAAAGACGACACACCCGTCGTCAACCCTTCCGTACCCCTTTATGAAGCCTATCCGGAGATCATGCTGGGCTATATGAAAGTTAATACCCTGGAAGAACGTGTCGGCAACCGTAAGTGGCATATCATAGAGGACGGCGAACCGCAGCAGCATTTGCAGTATCAGGAAGGCACCTGGTTCAAGACCGAAGGACTGAGCGGTAAATATAAAGCCGACCGCAGCACCGCTGCCCCGGACAGCAGCTATGATGTCGATTCGTGGAAAATGCAGATGGGCTACGACAAAATAATCTCACGTCAGGATGCGGCAACAACAGTTGTCGGCGGTTTGAACCTGCAAATGGGGCAGGCGCGGGCCAGGATCAAATCAGCAGTGGGTAACGGCAAAATCAAAAGCGACGGCAAAGGCCTGGGCGGTACTATGACCTGGTATAAAGACAACGGCGTTTACGTCGATACACAGGCGCAGGCCGTCTGGTTCGACAGCGATATCTCCTCCAGCTCCTCGGCTGCAGCGCAGCAGATCGAAGGCAACAAAGGCTTTGGTTACGGTCTGAGCGTGGAAACAGGCAAACGGATCGCCCTGAAACGCCCGCATTGGTCATGGACACCGCAAATGCAGCTTGCTTACAGCAATGTTGATTTCGATTCCTTCAGCGACGTCAACGGACTGGCAGTAAAACGCGGCAGCGCCGACAGCCTGCAGGGACGGCTTGGCGCAGCACTGAACTATGAAAAAAGCTATAAAAACGAAAATGACGAAAATTACCGCAGTGTAAAAGCCTATGGACTGCTCAATGTCTATCATGAATTTCACGACGGTACTAACGTTTTGATCGCCGGCGACAACTTTGCCAGCAAAAATGACCCTACCTGGCTGGGACTGGCAGTAGGAGGTACTTATAACTATGGCAGAAATTCGCAGTACTCTCTGTACGGCGAGCTGGGCATCAGCACCAGCGCCAAAAACTTCGGCGACAGCCATGTACTTCGTGGTGAAGTCGGTTTCAGATATCGTTTTTAAATATAACTGCCTGCTGAAAACAGGCAAAAATAAAAGACGCAGCTATAAAAGCTGCGTCTTTTTATGTTATGCACCGTTAAGCTGGCACAATGACGTCACAATCAAATGTCGATCCCCAAAGCCTCTTTAACGAGCAGGCCGATAACAAAGGAAAAAGCGGCAACGCTAAGGCTGATAAGCGCCATCTCCCAGAAACGTTTTTTAAAATCCAGGTCCTTGGCGACCGAAATATAATAAGTAAACACCAGGATTATCAGCACCACAGTCACCAGCATCGTGCCCAAAGCGTGCAGATAATGCTCGTCATCAAAAACAAGATAGGGCAGTACCAGCAGCGCCACGGTAATGCAGTAAGCAATGCCGGTATAAACGCAGGACTTAAAAGCATCCTCGCGTCCTTCGCTGCGGGCCGAAAGAAATTCAGACGAAGCCATCGATAAAGTTGCCGAAACCCCGGTGATCAGCCCCGATAACGCGATCAGCTTGGTATTCTGCAGCGCTAAAGTCAGGCCTGCCAAAGTACCAGTCAGCTCGACCAGAGCATCGTTCAGCCCCAAGACCATCGAGCCCACATACTGCAGGCGTTCTTCATCCAAGATCGCCAGCAGCTTCTGCTCGTGCCGCTCTTCGTCCTCGGCTATCTTCTGTGCCTGCGGTATCTCGGCGGCAATATCCTCATAATTATAGGCGGCATCGCCCTCATTGCCCTCCATCAGCTTCAGGGCAAAGGTATAACCAAAGATCACCGACAGAAAAGTATACCACCAGACCTTCCATTGAATGGGCTGCACCTTTTCTTTAGTAAAAGTCTCCCAGATCTGGTAGTGGCGGTGCTCCTCATTGGCTATTTTCAGCAGCGTCGCCTTGTTCTCCGGGTTTTTGACAAAGCCTGCGACCTTGGTATAAATATGGTACTCCGTCAGCTCGTTCTGCTGCATTTGCAGCACCCGTTTTTTGATCTCCGGGCTCAAAGGTTTTATCTCAGGCATCCTAATCAACTCCGTATAAATTTATTCATTGAATAACATTATACTGCAATCAACTGCAGTTGACAAAGTAAGCGGACGATTTGCAGATAAAAAATCTAAATATATTAATAAAAACACCTGCAGAAGCTTAAAAGCTGTGCCGGATGTAAGCTGATGATGCTTTCGCTGTCCGTAAATATTCAAGTTCATAACCGAAAAAACAGACAGGCTGAAATCATCGTTTCAGACTATCTGTTTTCTTATTGACCTGCCGCCAGGGTAAACTTCTTTTCCAGATGCTCGATCAGCTCACGCACCCGGCGCTTGCTGTTCGCCGGGTCAAACAAATCAGGCTCGTGACAGTCTGCCCGGTGCTCCTGCGTGCGCCGCCGTGCCAGCAGCAGCCTTTTTTGAGCGTCCTGAACAGCTTCGTCCATATCGTGCAGCCGCGGAAAATAACGCTCACCGGCCAGCTTTTTGACGCAGCCTGTAAACAGGCTCGCTTCTAAAGCTCCATAACGCTCGACCCACAGCTGCAGCCAAAATTCCTCCTGGGAAGGGCCGGCAAGCGGTGAATGCAGGCCGGCTGCCTTAAACGTCACCAAAGCACGCTGCATAAAAACATAGGGCCGTTCCATCAGCGCAGTCTTTCCTGCCTAAGGCCGAAAGCCCGGCGCAGAGTATCCAGCGCTGCCTTTTTAGAGCAGTACACGCTCTGGCTGGTCACACCCAGTGTTGCCGCAACCTCGCGCTGGCTTTTGCCCCGCAGGAACACCTCGCTGATCACAAGCCGCTGCATCTGCGGCAGGCAGCCGTGCCACCAGCTCCAGCACGCAGGCGCTGCGCTCATCCCTGCTGATGCTTTCCTTATAACATTCGCTGGACAGGGCATCTAGGCTCGTGCAGCCCTCCTCGTCCAAAGTTGCCAGCTCCGCATCGAACAGGTTCTTCTTCTTTTGCACCTGGATATTGAGCTGACGGCGGATCGTATATTTTACGTGTGTGGCAAAAAAGTGGAAATTGTGCTGCTTAAAGCTTTTGATAGCATCATTGACAGCCATCAAAGCCAGGATCTCCGTATCGTCCTGCTCTAGATAATGTACATAATAACTGTTATATTTAAACGCCCGTACCATCGGCGTAAAACCCAGCAAAAGGCTGTTGACCGCCCTGCTGTCGCCGCGCTGTGCCTGCGGCACCAAAACAGCAAAATCAAGCTTCTGTATATTTGACTCATGTTCCATCTGTGATCTATCTCCCCTCAGTACCGGCTGCGCCGGTTTTTAAATCTAAAGCAGCCAAAGCAAAATCCTTGGCCGTCAGCCCTTCCAGACATTCGCTGCATACTTCGCCGCAGCAGTCCACAGCCAGATACTCGTCACCTTCAAAAATAGGATTGCCGCATAAACTGCAGGTATATACCTCCAGCAGCTCTGCATTCTCCGGGGCCGCCAGCCAGTCGTTTTCGACAGCGGCCAAACGCTTCTCACTGCTCCTGCAGTCATAATCCATCATTGCCGCCGCCTTTCACAAATACCAATAAATTCAAAATGATACGCCTCCTTAGATCGTTAAAACACCGCCGTCACTTTACTGTACTTTCTTAGTAAGCACTACTGATACAAACTTGATTAACACTTAAACATAAGAGCCTGTAAAACCTTAGAGAGAGGTAGAAACTTATTAAGAAAAAGAAAATACTAAAAGAAAAAGACGGTTTTGTTTTACACTTACTAAATACATAGCCAAAAATCAAAAAATCAGGTTCGCGCGAAAAAAATAATTTTTTTTTTCGGCAGCAAGCCTGATTTTTTCTAAAAAAGATATGTACTTAGTAAGTGTAAGCAGTAAAACGGCGGTCCCTGTACCTGCTGCTGCTTTCGATCTCAGGAAAGGAGGAACAGCAATGCTGGCAGAACAGCCGCAGATTATCTCACTTACGCAGCTTGCCGCGGTGGCAGGCTGCAGCCGCGATCATATCACGCAGCTCTACCTGCACTGGACGGCAGGCCGCTACGGGCAGGTCTATGACGACTACCACCTCAATATCGACGCCGACGGCACAGTCTACCGCACCAGCAGCCTGTCGCAGTACAAAAGCCACACCTGGCGCCGCAACAGCGGCAGTATCGCCGTCGCCCTGTGCTGCGGGCTGGGGGCGCAGGCCAACCACGGCTATGATGCCGACCTGGGGCAGTTTGCCCCTACGGCAGTGCAGACCGATAAAATGGCACAGACAGTGGCGCTGCTCGTAACGGCGCTGGGCCTGCAGCTTACTATCGATACCGTAATGACCCACTGCGAAGCAGCGCTGCTGGATGGCTACGGCCCTTACAACGGCGACGCCGAAACACGCTGGGACTTGTGGTATATGCGCGATTCACCCGGCGACGGACAGATGAAGCCGGGTGGGGACATACTGCGCGGCAAAGCTCGCTGGTATTTAGAACACAGTAAAATTTAAAAAACAAAAGGAGTACAGAACATGAGCACGACTAAAACAGCAACATCCTACAAACTATCTCTGGGCGTCGAAAACGGCGTCAATGCGCTGGGGGCAGCGCAGGTCAAATCCGTATCTGTCGGCAGCGTCAAGCTGGACGCCGCCGACGACAAATGCCTTGCTGTGGCCAATGCCATGAACGAGCTGATGAGCCACGAAGTGGTCAACGTCTACGTTACGGAAAAGGCCGAGCTGGCTCAGGCGGAATGATTTTATAGATCATCCGCCTGGCAGCAAGTTATTTTTTGATGTTCATATTTAGGCTTTAGATTTTTTTATTAGCCCTTTCTTTAGAAGAAAGCTGCATAGCAAAACTCTTTTAAAGAAAGTCTAAAATACGAAAAACACAAAAAAATAAAGTAGGCCGAAAACCTACAAAAAAGGAGCAACCACCATGGAAAAAACCTTAGAACTCATTTTCACCAAAAGCGACGGAGCTAAAAAAAACTTAAGCATCGCCGACCCTCGCGAAGGACTCACCCTTGCCGACGCCAAAACGGCAGCCGACAAGATCATAGCCGCCAACGTACTGACCAGCGGCGGCCTGGAACTGACAGAATTTACTGAAGCCCGCATCAAAACAGTTACTATTGATGTGCTTGCTTAGTGGAAGCCCAGAAATTATTTACAGCAATAGGTAATTTTGGCTTCCCGATAGTATTGAGCTGGTACCTGCTGCTGCGTATGGAGCAGCGGCTGGACAAGCTGGGCGACTGCCTGCACGAGCTGAGCAGCGCCATTGTCGAGGAACAGAAAAAAACTGAATAAAGGCTTGAACACAGCTATAGCGCGACGTGCGATAGCCGGAACCATAAAAAATGATAAAAAAGATAAGGCGATGCAAACCTAAAGGTAAGCGTCGCCTTATCTTTTATGTTTTGTATTATACACCTAAAATTTATCAGTTGCAAGACCATTGAACAAATTTTTCAAAAAAACGAACAAAAATGTCTTGCGGGGGGGGACAAACATGGTAATATAGTAAATGGTTAAAAATATTAACTGTAATAGGAAAATTTGAATCAAAAGATAATAGTTTTATTTTATTAGCGTTACTGCTAAGCTTGGCAGTTACTTGAGAATTAATAAAGATGAAAGTAGCTCTGCTGCAGCAAATTATCAGGTCAGCAAATTTTACTGCAGGTTATGAAGCTAACAGGAGCGGTAGCTAATAGGCAATCACAATTACAACACTATGGAAATAGGTTGTCTAATGAAGTGATAAAGCAAAAAGAAAGGTGTGAAAAAGATGGAAGGAATGGATCCTTTAAGGATTGGGGAGACTATCAAGATCAAAAGGATACAAAAAAGGATTACTCAAACTAATTTTGCCAAGAAGCTTAAGATATCTCAAACGCATCTGAGCAATGCTGAAAACGGCAGAGTGATGCTGAGTTTGAAAGCACTGTTAAAGCTGAGAGATATTTTTGAATGTACTTTGGATGAATTGGTTGATCCTGACAGATTTGAGAAAAAGAAGGAACGGGTAAAAAGATACAAACTCGTACGCTGCAGCGAGTAGCTTTAGGGAGATGTTTAAGATGCATATCGAAAGCTGGGAGGAAGCGATACACAAAGATAACAGGGCAGGATTAGGAGGGCTGACAGTCAAGTGTCCGATCTGCGGCCGTGAATTTGGCTGCAATAAAACATATCATGTCTATACAGCTTTGGTAGGAAGAAAGCGGCAATATTATTGCAGCTATTCCTGTTATAAACAAAGGTCTAATCCAAAGGAAAAAGATGAATGGGAGGAAATGTATCATGGAAAAGATGGATTTAAGCAAAAAGGTATTGGCGTCTTTGCTGACAATGTCGTGTGTATATCTGGGGGGGAACATCCGTGCTCCCAACAGCTGGCGCGGCAGAGAATGCGGCGGATAACAACGTTGGGCAGCTGATCACTAATGGTGGTAGCCTGACTGGCGGTGATGTTTTTAATTTCACGTCTGAGAGCACTGCAAATTCTACAGCATTGCGATTTTATGGAGAGAATCTTGATATTCCTATGACTGGCAGCGGCGTTTATACGATCAACGGTAATGGTGGGATAATCAGTCAGGCTTATGGCATGGTTTTCGGCAGCAGTGAAGATGTTGAGACCGGAGGCTGGGGTGGACCATCCAAAAGTTTTGTAAGAGCAACGGGTATTATAAACGGTGACTGGCAGCTGAATCTCAAGGCTGATGCAGGAGAATCCAGAGGTATTATTATTGATGGAGGAACTAAATATATAAATCCCGGGTCTTTTGATTCTATTAACGATGCTAGTGATATAATTTTCAATGGCAAGGTGAATATTGATATTGAAGGTCAGGGTATAAATTCTATTTACTTAAATGGCGGAGCTAAAGGCACTTTTAAGGACGATGTGAATATAAAAGGTACTAGTAATGGCAACAATGCGCTGTATGGTATCTATCTTAATAACTATACAGATAACATGGGAAGTGTTTCTTTTGAGAAAGATTTGAAGTTGCAACTCTATCATAACAGTACTCAACAGGGCAGTAATCTTGGTTACGGCATCAATGTGTTCGGCAAACATAATACGCTTACAGTCCAAGGCAAAACTACCATTGATATTGGTTCAGCAGGACAAATAAGTTACGCCATTCAGGTAAACGGCCAGAATTCGTCTGCTATCTTTAGTGATACTGAGATTACAATGACGGGAGGTTCTGTACAGCGCGGGGTAAATGCTGCTTATGGCAGTATTGATTTTACAGGCGATACCAAGATTACCTTGAACAATCATTCTGCGAGTAGTGGAACAATGAAAGCTACGGCAGTAAATGCACAGGACAGCGGTGTCGTAAATATTAATAGTGCTAAAGATAAAACAGTACAGGTCAAGGGACATTTTGTTTCAACATCTAAGGGTGTTATTAATGCTGTTTTTAATAATGCGAATTCCTGGTGGGAAGGCGATGCCCAGCTGAATGCCAGTGGCAATGCGATCAATTTAGAGTTGGCTAATGGTGCAGTTTGGTATCCCGGCTGCGATAGTACTATTTATAACAAAGGTATGAATTTGAATCTGCATGACGGTGGCATTGTTGATATGACGAAGACTGCTGATCAATATGCTGATTTAAATATTGGCAGTGTTAATGGTACTGGTGGTTTGTTCAGGTTGGAAACAGATGTTGTGAATATGCAAAGTGACAAGGTAAATATTCTTGCCAGTACAGATGCAGGCACGCACAGCATCGATATTATTGATGTTAACGAAGTGACGATGGATCAGATTGCTGCTGATGCAGGTAAAGGGCTTTTGCTGGCAACGGCTCCGGATGCGATTAAATTTACGGCTAACGAACGTGAACAATCGTTATTTTATGTGAAGTATAACTTAAAAGACGAAGTGCTTGGCACCGGGATGACAGAATGGAAACTGGATGGTTTTGAAATAGTGCCAGTAGAACCGGATAATCCGGATAACCCTGACATTAAACCTACTACCAGCGTGGATACCATACTTTCTGCTAATGCGCTGAACTACCACACCTGGCGTACGGAAAATGACAAGCTGCTCCAACGCATGGGCGAGCTGAGACATAATGGCGAGGAAGAACAGGGAGCCTGGTTTCGCGTGAAGGGCAGCAAGATCAGCCGTGATAGTAAGTTTGGTTTTGAGAACAAATACACTGCTTATGAGCTGGGCTACGATCAGGTAACTAAACGTACTGCCGACAAAACACGTTATCAGGGCGTTGGTTTGAGCTATACTGACGGCAGCAGCATCTACAGCCGTGGCAGCGGTGACAACAGCAGCAAGTCGATTGGTTTCTACAGCACTGATATCGGTAGCAAGGGTCATTATCTGGATTTAGTATTTAAAATCAGCAATATGGATAATGATTTTACAGTTTATGATACCAACCGCAACAAGATCACTGGTGATTTTAATAATACCGGCGTATCGCTGAGTGCCGAATACGGACGTAAAAATAATTTGCAAAATGGCTGGTATATCGAGCCGCAGGTACAGTTTACATTAGGTTATCTGGGTGGGGATAACTACGTTGCCAGTAATGGTATCGAAGTAGAACAAAGCGGTATTAAAAGTGCTGTCGGCCGTATCGGGTTTAACATTGGTAAAGAAGTCGGCGAAAAAGGCATAGTTTACGTCAAGGCCAACCTGCTGCACGAATTTGGCGGTGGTTACGATGTAACTATGACTGACAGTACAGGCCGGGTGAAAGTCAGCGACAGCTTTGACGATACCTGGTTTGAATACGGCATCGGTGCGGCGTTAACGACCGGCAGTAACAGTCATATTTATTTTGATGTAGAACGCAGTGCTGGCAGCGACTTTACTAAAGACTGGCAATGGAATGTCGGAGTAAGGTGGAATTTCTAAAAAGAGGTGATTGGATATGAGAAAGTTAGTAATAGTATTAATGACAATTATGAGTATGGTTTTACTGACTGCCTGTGGCGGCAGCAGTATCGGTGGCAACATTATTAAAGACGAGGGTTCTTTGGTTAAGATCATGGATGAATTTAAAAATCTGGATGGACTAAAAGGTAAAGAGATACTTATTTTTCAAGATGTTAATATGTATACCGGTGAAACAGAGTTGTTATTAATATTTTAAAACCGGGTACTGATGATGAAGTGGATAACTATGAGTATCGCGGCGGGTGGAGTAAGGCAAGGCCCGTACAGCTTTCCGGCAGTGGCAAAGCTATCGACAATTGTATACCTTTAGAGCAGCTTGATTTTGCCAAGATTCCTCAAGTTTATAAAAGCATGGAAGCCCAAATAAAAGATATCGAAGGCGCTAAAATAGATGATTATATGAGTTTCAGATTTTGGCAGGGTAAGTGGGATATTTCTGTATCTGCTAAAAGTCCAAGGGCTAAGTATTTTGCAGATTTTGACTTAGATGGAAATTTGAAAAAATTTAAGAAAAACTGAACCATTTCAATATTAGGATTGCTTTCATGGTGAGAAAAATGCTATATTGACATAGTACTTTTGAAATTAATAAACTAAGGAGATGATTATTGGTGCGTTATGAAATTATGCAGCCGGGCGCTTTTGCCTTTTTAAAGGTACAGCTGGAAGCAGGCGAGAGTATTAAAGCGGAATCTGATGCTATGATGGCGATGTCAGGTAATATCAAAGTTGAAGGTAAAATGGAGGGCGGGATGCTGGGCGGCCTGGCACGTAAATTTTTAAGCGGCGAAAGCTTGTTTTTTCAGCATCTGACAGCACAGGGGCAAGCTGGGGAGGCTGTTTTAGCCCCGCCGATACCGGGAGATGTTTCAGCCTATGAGTTGACAGGCAATACCTTATGTATTACTTCTGGCGGTTTTTTAGCGGCGGAAGAGAGTGTAAAAATAGAGACTAAGATGCAGAATCTGGGTAAAGGTCTTTTTTCCGGCGCCGGGTTATTTGTCGTTAAAGCTTCAGGTACGGGAACCTTATTCTTCAATTCGTTCGGGGCTATCTATCCGTTAGAATTGCAGGTGGGCGAAGAGATGGTTGTTGATACAGGTCATTTGGTAGCTTGGGATGCTGATATGAATTATAAGGTAACGAAAGCAAGTTCCGGGATCATGTCCAGCCTGACTTCAGGTGAGATGTTGGTATGTAAGTTTACCGGGCCGGGAAAAGTTTATACACAAAGCCGTAATCCTGGTAGTTTTGGCTGCTGGGTTGGTGGTATTATTCCATCACAGGGCTAATAAAATTACAATCAAAGCACAGACCATTTTGGTCTGTGCTTTTTACTATGAAAAAACAGAAAACGGCTTGACGATAATTTTCAGAAAACTTATAATAGATACAGAATATATTATTAGATAATGATTATTGAAAAATGGAGGTTGAGGAGAAATGGCAAAATATAAATGCAGTGTCTGCGGTTATATTTATGACGAAGAAAAAGAGGGGCAGCCGCTGGCAGGCGGAAAATGTCCGGTGTGCGGTATGGAAATGGTACTGATGGAAGAGAATGCAGTATCGGAACAGGCGGCTTCCAATGCTCAGGAATGTGCCGCAGATCCGGAAGCTTTGGCTTATGATCCGGCGTACGCACGCTGCGATGCTAACTGCCGATATATGGACGATATCCATGAAATGGCTGTAAAAGGTAAGTCGATCATCGGTGCGATGGGTACGCAGATGCCGATGCCGGGCTGGGATGATATCCTGCTGCTGGGTAATCAGCTGAATCCGCCGCCGCTCAACGATCATGACGCAGTCGATACGACGACGGTGATCGGTAGAAATGCCAAGAAGCCGTTGATTTTGGCTAATCCGATTTTTGTTTCACATATGTCTTTCGGAGCCTTGTCAAAAGAGACTAAAGTGGCTTTAGCCAAGGGCAGCGCTTTGGCAGGTGCGGCTATGTGCAGTGGTGAGGGCGGTATTCTGCCGGAAGAAATGGCAGCGGCGCATAAATATATTTTTGAATATATCCCCAATTTATACAGTGTGACACGGGAAAATCTGCGTAATGCCGATGCGATCGAGATCAAGATCGGCCAGGGTACGAAGCCCGGTATGGGCGGGCATCTTCCCGGCAGCAAAGTGACACCGGAAATCGCGGCGATCAGGAATAAACCTTTGGGTGAAGATGTTATCAGCCCGTCCAAGTTTCCTGATATCAATACGAAAGAGGATTTGAAAGCATTGGTGACGAAGCTGCGCGAGGAATCTGACGGCAGGCCTATAGGTATCAAGATCGCAGCCGGTAAGCTGGAACGTGATTTGGAGTTTTGCGTTTTTGCAGAGCCTGATTTTATTACGATCGACGGACGCGGCGGCGCTACAGGCGCCAGCCCGAAGCTGGTTCGTGATGCGACCAGTGTTCCGACCGTTTATGCTTTGTATCGTGCCCGCAAGTATTTGGATGCTGTGGGAGCTAACGATATTGCGTTAGTTATTACTGGTGGCCTGCGGGTATCTTCCGACTTTGCCAAGGCTTTGGCGATGGGGGCGGACGCTGTGGCAGTAGCATCGGCTGCTTTGATAGCGGCTGCTTGTCAGCAGTACCGTATCTGCGGCACAGGCAAGTGCCCTGTGGGTATTGCCACGCAGGACCCGGATTTGCGCGCAAGACTGAAGATTGAAGCGTCGGCGCAGCGGGTGGCCAACTTTTTGAACTGTTCGTTGGCAGAGCTGAAAACGTATGCCCGGATCACCGGCCATAAAAATCTGCATGATTTGCATGTAGGTGATCTGTGTACGATCAATCGTGAAATTTCTGATTATACCAATATTCTGCATGCCTGATATTTAGTTATAGTATGAAGGCTTTCCCCGTATGCATTTGCATACGGGGTTTTCTTTTTTGTATAAGCTGAAATTTATAATATGAACTTTTTGCAAACTTTAACTGTAAATGCTTGACTTAAAGTTGACTCTAGCCTGTAAAATCGAATTAAAGGCAAAGGCGTTATGGTAAAATACCAAACGCTGCTTTGGGTAAAATAAAAGATGAGGAGGTATAGTATGAAAAAAATTGTTGTGGTGCTGATGTCGATGCTGGCAATGCTGGTGGCGGCTTGCGGCGGCAGTAATGCCGAAGCTATTTCTACTGATAATGGAGGGAAAATTATGCAGAGTGAAAATAAAACTAACAGCAGTAAGGCTTTGGTCGTGTATTATTCGCGGTCAGGTAATACCGAGGCTCTTGCCAGAATGATCGGTAATGAAACAGGTGCGGATATGTTCAGGGTGACTACTGTTACGCCATATCCTGAAGTATACCGTGAAACAACTGAGCTTGCCAGAGCCGAACGTGATAATAACGCGCGTCCTGCAATTAACGGACGTGTAGAAAATATGGCGGATTACGATGTCGTTTATATCGGCGTGCCTAACTGGTGGAGCACGATGCCGATGCCGATGTTCACTTTTTTAGAGCAGTATGATTTGTCCGGCAAAACTATCGTGCCGTTCGTTACTCATGGCGGCGGTGGCGTAGCTAATTGTGTCAGCGATTTAAAGAAAGCTGTTCCCGGAGCTACAGTGCTGGATGCATTGGTAGTCAGCGGCGGCAACGCGCAAAATGCCCAGAGCGATGTCAGCGCCTGGCTGAAACGCTTGGGTTTAGTAAAATAAAATATCATTTCCTGACAGTAAAAAACAGAGAGTGCTTTTTGAGCCCTCTCTGTTTTGTTATATCCATATTTAAATATATTCTTTTTTCAGATATTCTAAAAATTTTTCAGAGGCTTTGGAAAAGGTTTGATATTTTTTCCAGACAATATCAAGCCCAACTTCAAGTGTTGGTTCTAATGGGCGAAAGCAAAGCGGGCTGTCGTCATATGATTTGATGATTCTGTCGATGCTTAATGCATAGCCGACCCCTTCTTCTACCATAAGGGAAGCGTTATATAAAAGATTATAGGTAGCGACGATATTCAGATTGTCGTAATTTCCTCCCATCCAGCCGGCTATCTCATTTTTGACCATGGCCTGGTTGGAAATAATTAGCGGCAGGCCCAGCAAATCATGAGGCTTGATAGTTTTATTTTCAGCTAAAGGGCTGGCTTTGGTCATCCATAAACCCCAGATATCAGTGATCGGTAATTTTATAAAATCGTATTTCTTAAGGTCAGCCGGCTCGATAAACAAGCCAAAATCAAGCAGTCCGCTGTCCAGACGTTCGGAAACGTCTTCGGCTTGGCCGCTGAAGATATGAAAATGTATATGGTCATATTCTTGGCGTATTTTACTGATTATTTTAGCCAGCATCCGCATACCTTCAGTTTCTGCACAGCCAATATAAATATCACCTGTAATGTTTTCAGCAGAGGCGTTGATTTCAGCTTTGGTTTTTTCCATTAGAGCAACGATTTCTTCTGCTCTTTTGCGCAGGATCATACCATCTTCCGTCAGCGTTATTTTGCGGTTCCCGCGGATAAAAAGCTGTTTGCCAAGCTCTGTTTCCAGTTCTTTGAGCTGCCTTGAAAGCGGTGGCTGTGTCATATGTAAAAATTCGGCTGCACCGCTGATACTTTCTTCGCGGGCTACGGCAAGGAAATACTGCAGGGTTCTGATATCCATAAAATTTCACCTCCGATATAAGTATTATAATAGTTTTTGATATACCTTTCAAGTATGGTAAAGTATTTAATATATGTATTTGATATTCTTGGATTCTGTTTTTATAATTAAGATAAAGGATCCGGGTAAGCAGAATTATCAGTGAAGCTGAAAGGCTCTGTTTTGAAACTTATTGTAAATGGATCAATGATTTTAAGGAGTTGAGAAGTATGAAAAAGGAAGTTTTGGCTGACCGTTATTTGAAAATGTTTAAGAGTATCGCTTTAGGGGTGATTTTATCGACGGCTGGTACAAGCGCTGTGTTTGCTGCCGACAGGCCTGCTGATGCTGATAATTTTTACAGGAGTGATAAGGTGGAGGTCCAGAAAGTCACTTTTAAAAATCAGTACAAGATGAATATTGCCGGTAATTTGTATCTGCCGAAAGATATGGACAAAAGTAAAAAACATGCTGCTATCATAGTAGGGCATCCAATGGGGGCAGTAAAAGAGCAAAGCGCTGATCTTTACGCTGTTAAGATGGCAGAACGCGGTTTTGTAACTATGTCTGTCGATCTGGCGTTTTGGGGCGGCAGTGACGGCCAGCCACGCAATGCCGTTGCGCCTGAGCTTTATGCTGAAACCTTCAGCGCGGCGGTAGATTACCTGGGTACAGGGCCTTTTGCCGATAGAGAAAAGATTGGCGCGATCGGGATCTGCGGCAGCGGCAGTTTTGCTATCAGCGCCGCTAAAATCGATCCCCGCCTGAAAGCCGTTGCAACTATTAGTATGTATGATATGGGTGCAGCTAACCGCAATGGACTTAATCATTCTCTGACGCTTGCACAAAGAAAACAGATCATTGCTGATGCGGCGGAGCAGCGTTATGTGGAATTCCAGGGTGGCGCAACTAAATACACAAGCGGGACCGTACATGAGATCACGGAAAAGTCCAATCATATTGAACGCGAATTCTATGATTTTTACCGTACGCCAAGAGGAGAATTTACTCCTGCAGGTTCTTCGCCGCTTTTAACGACACATCCGACGCTTTCCAGTAATACTAAATTTATGAATTTTTATCCCTTCAATGATATTGAAACAATTTCTCCGCGTCCGCTGCTCTTTATTACCGGTGATCAGGCACATTCCAAAGAGTTTAGCGAAGATGCATATAAACGTGCGGCTGAACCGAAAGAACTGTATTATGTTGCCGGTGCAGGCCACGTAGATCTTTATGACAGGGTAGAGCTTATTCCGTTTGATAAGCTCGAAAGCTTCTTCAAGGCTAATTTAAAATAATTTACTGCTGCAAAAGCTGCAGATCTGATTTGCTGAAAGTTTTGTTTTTGTGGATTCTCGGGATGCTGGGGGTCCACATTTTTGTTAACAGGAGAGGTTATGAAAGAAAAAAATAATTTGCTGATCTTTATTTTGACGATAGGTGTTTTTGGTATCATCAATACAGAAATGGGTGTGCTGGGTATTTTGCCGCTTCTGGCAGAAAAATTTAGTATCAGTATCGCACAGGCCGGTTTGCTGGTCAGTTTGTTTGCTTTGGCAGTGGCTGCAGCCGGTCCGGTGATGCCGCTGCTTTTTGCGGGCATCGACAGGAAGCGGGTGATGCTTCTGGTATTGAGCGTATTTGTTTTGGGTAATCTTATTTCTGTCTTTACTGATAATTTCGCAGTTATGCTGCTGGCAAGAGTTGTGCCGGCGATTTTCCATCCGGTTTATTGTTCGCTTGCTTTTTCTGTTGCGGCTGCTTCAGTCAGCCCGGAAGCAGCTCCCCGGGCTGTTGCTAAGGTCATTGTGGGAGTATCTGCCGGGATGGTACTGGGAGTACCGGTCAGCAGCTTTATTGCCGGCAGTTTTTCGTTAACGGCTGCTATGGCGGGTTTTACCGTAGTCAATACAGCGGCGTTGATTGCGACCTGGTTGTATATACCATCGCTGCCTGTGGCAGCAAGGCTTTCGTATGGGCAGCAGCTGCGTGTTTTAAAGAAGCCGGTATTATGGTTTTCTATTGCAGCCGTTGTGTTTATGAATGGAGCTGTCTTTGGAGTTTTTGGATATTTTTCAGGCTATCTGACCAATATCACTGCTTTTTCGTGGAATACGGTAAGCCTGATTTTACTTGTTTATGGTTTGATGAATATCGTCGGGAATTTTATTGCCGGCCGTATGCTTAGTGC